>Ga0209949_1000571_pt1 | contig 19309 bp, 15 predicted proteins | sample SalPonC_black_MG_FD_185711 | JGI IMG/M metagenome (GOLD analysis project Ga0209949, IMG submission 185711) | Salt pond soil microbial communities from South San Francisco under conditions of wetland restoration - Salt Pond MetaG... | ecosystem: Environmental > Aquatic > Marine > Intertidal zone... | reverse complement strand
TGCACGCGGCTGAAGAAGCCGCGTTCGCGGCGCCGCCAGCGGCCCGGTGCGCGGCTGAAAACGCCGCCCCACAGGCCTTCGATGGCCATCGGGATGACCGGTACGGCGCGCCGCTGGAGTATTTCGGAGATGCCGGAGCGAAACGGCTGGACGTTGCCGTCGGGGCTCAGCCCGCCTTCCGGGAATATTCCGACCAGTTCGCCGCGGGCCAGCGCCTGGTCGACGCTGTCGAATGCGCGCTGCAGGCATTCCGGGTCGACTTTCAATGGGGCGACCGGAATGGCGCCGGCCAGCCGGAACAGCCATTTCAGCCCGCGGATGTTGTAGATCCTGTGGGTCATCACAAAGCGGATCGGGCGCTGCAAACTCCCTCCGACAATCAGTGGATCCATGAAGCTCAGATGGTTGCAGACCACCAGGGCGGGGCCGCTCTCGGGCAACCGCTCTGCACTGTGGCCGGTCACCCGGACGCGGTAGATCAGCCGGCTGAGCAGCCACATCAGGAATCTGATGGCGAATGCGGGCACCAACGTGAACACGTACGCGGCCACGATGAGATTCATCACCGCGACGATGCCGAACAATTGGGGGATGGAAAGGCCCAGCACGCTCAACAACACGATGGCCATGGCGCTGGCCAGTACCATGAACAGCGCGTTGAGGATATTCATGCCGGCGATCACCCGGGCCCGCTCGGCATTCTCCGAAAGGCTCTGGATCAGGGCATACAGAGGCACGATGAACAGGCCGCCGCTGACGCCGATGGCCAGCAGGTCGGCCACGATACGCCAGCTGCCGTCCATCGCAAGAAGATCGCCGATGCCGGCATCCAACAGGGGCCGGACGGGGCTGGCAAACATCAGGTCGAGCCCGAACAGCGTCATGCCGAGCGCGCCTATCGGCACCAGGCCTATTTCGACGTTGCCGCGCGAGAGCTTTTCACACAGCAGTGCGCCGATGGAAATGCCGATGATGAACAGCGCCAGCAGACCTGCCAGCGTAGATTCGTTGCCGCCCAGAACCCCCTGGGTCCAGGCCGGAATCTGGACCAGGAAGACGGTGCCGTAAAACCAGAACCACGAGATGCCCAGCACCCCGTGCAGCAGGTTTCGGTCTCGACCGATCAGCTTGATGTTGGCCCACGAGGCCGTGACCGGATTGAGGTTCAGGACCAGTTCGTCATCACCCACGGCCACGCGCGGTACGCCCAGTGCGGCCAGGTAGCCCGCGATCGCGACGGCCAGCGTGGCCGCGAGCACCGCCCAGGGCCAGCTCAGCGGCACCCCGGCCGCGATCGGGCCGATGATGGTGCCGCCCAGGATCGCAACATACGTGCCGGCTGCGACCAGGCCGTTGCCGCCGGTCAGTTGATGATTGTCGAGCAGCTGCGGGATGATCGAATACTTGATCGGCCCAAACAGCGTGGACTGAAATCCAAGCAGAAACACGACCGACATCAAAGCAACGATGTTGCCCAGATAGAGTGCGACGCCGGCGAACAGGCAAATGGCGACCTCGAACAGCTTGATCAACCGGATCATTCGCGATTTTTCGAATCGGTCGGCGAGCTGGCCGAATACGGCCGAAAACAGAAAATAGGGCAGGATGAACAGCAGTGCGGCCAGGTTGACCAATCCGCTGGCGTCCCAGCCGGCCTCGACCCCGATGCCGAACACGATCAGCGCGGCGAGCGCATTGCGGAAGATATTGTCGTTGAGCGCGCCCAGCGCCTGTACCGCGAAGAACGGGCCGAAGCGCCGGTTGGCCAGTAATCGAATCATGTGGTTTTCGCGGCGCATGCCGGCACAGTCGGGCAATCGCGCACTTTACCGCAACGTTGCCGCCCGGCAGGACCGGGCCACAAGCTCGCCGCCTCGAAGCCCGCCTCGGCGGGCGCCGCCCGGAGCCCGATTTGCCGGTAAACCTGTTATAACGAGCATTCGACTCAATCGGAAACGATCCAGTGCTGCTCGAGGCACCCGAGACCACCGGTTCAGAACGGTTTTCGAAGCGCCGTCTGGTTGTTCTGTCGCTGATCGCCACCTTGCTTCTGTTTGAAATATGGCTGCACTGGAGCGGTTTGCCGTATCTTGAGAATCCGCGCCTGCTCACGCTGGGAGGCGCAGCAGAAGTCGCCATATGGCTGCTGCTTGCAAGCGCTCTCGTCGTTGTCCAGACCCGGCGCCTGCCGGAACGGATTTACTGGATGTTCACTGCGGGACTCGCGATCTGGCTGGTATCCCAGACCGCGGATCTGATGGACGAGTTTCTCCGCCAGCCGCTGTGGCTCTCGATTTACGGTGAAGACAGCTCCAGAGTTGTCGGCATGTTCCTGGTCACCCTCGGGCTGATTTCGCTTATCCGCCACAGCGCTGCCATGCTGCAGGAGCTTGAATTTCTCAGTTTCCATGATTCCCTGACCGGGCTTTGCAACAGGCGGATGTTCCAGCACTCGCTCGTGGCTAAGGGCGACCACAACTTCGCTCTGATGTTGATGGACCTGGATCACTTCAAGAAGATCAATGACCGTTTTGGCCACGAAATCGGTGATCGGGTTCTGCGCGGAATTGCCGATCTGCTGCAGCGGCATTGTCGAGAACGCGGTGAAATCTTCAGGCTGGGCGGCGAGGAGTTCGCGGTAATCCTGGCGGATGCGTCACAGTCCGAGCTCGAGCGATCCGCGGAATCATTCCGCAAGCGGGTCGAGTCGCTGAACGGCGATGACGAGACCCGCGTCACGATCAGCATCGGTACCGGCCTGCGGCGTCGAGGAGAATCAACGAGCGAACTGATGCGCCGGGTCGACCGCGCGCTTTACGGGGCCAAGGCGGCCGGGCGAAACCGCGTCGTGCCTTCAGGATAAACGTGCTGCGGGCAGGATTGTTCGCAAGCGCCCTCAGCGTGCAACCAGCGAACCTGCTTTTCCCTGCAATACCAGCTCGCCGGAGGTATCGAGGTCGAAATGTTCGACGCCCTCCAGAATCTCCAGGAATTGTGCCTCCTGGCTCATCAAGGCGTCCGGGCAGGCCATCATGGTGGTTGCCGCCGGATTGATCGCCAGCGTCTCTCCGGTCAGACGGTATTCGGCGGTGTAGCGATTGCATGAAGCGCGCCCAGCAACGCGCCCATCCGGATTGAATTCCAGGGTTATCCGCGATTTGTCGATGATGCCGCGATCGTCGAGACGCTCCACGACCCATTTGCGCCCGACAAGGAGGCTGGATGGTTTGCCGCCGCAGCCGGAATGCGCGTCGTCGCGGGTTTGCACGGTGACTGCATACGGGTGCGGCATGCCGGTGGCCGAGTCGCGACAGATCGTGGCGGTGGCTGATACCAGCGCCGCGTCGGCAGCCGACGCCGCCCTGAACAAAGTGGTGTCGCCTTCCGTGTCGCGGTCAAGAAGCTTCATGTCCCGGCTCGACTCACCGTAATCCGTCACCAGCTTCACTCGCCGGGTATCCAGCTCGACGTGCCAGCCCGGCTCGTTGCCGCCGGCGGAAAACGGCAGGGGCGCGGCCGTGCTCATGCTGCATTCGGGCAGTTCCTGGCCGCTGAAATGAACAATCAACGCTTCACCGTCGATCCGGACGGTCGTGGCCGGATCGTCGACCGCGACCAGCCGCTTGTTCGAAGCCGATGTATCGGCCCGCATCCGGAAGGTCCGCCCGTCGAGAACCAGCCGTGGTGCGTCGTCCCGGCGGCCCAGCCGGACCGGAATCTCGCCGCATCGGTAGGCGGTGCCGAAGGCGGTCCGGTCCAGCGGCCGAAGCTGCAGTGCACCGATGTTGACCTCTGCGGATGCGAGATCCAGCACTTTCGGTCCGGTCGCGCGCCGGGCAAAGCCGGCGGAGCTGACGATGCCCCGCAACTCGTGCAGGGCTTCCGAATCGATTGCTTGCCGGTCGACCGTCAGTTCGAAGTCAATCGGCACCTGACGCCCCGCCAGATCGATCTGCTGTTCGGCCACAACGCGAGCGCCGCTTGCTGTGTACTGCTGGATTTCTACCCGTGCCGTGGCATCGCGCGGCAGCGCAATGCGTTCGCGGTAGGTCAATTCGCCCTTGACGGTCACCGGAGGTTCTTTCGAAAGCTGCGCAGCGCAACCCGCCAGCAGCAGGGTCGTGCACAACAGGGACAGAGCTCGACGGGTCACGCGTTTTCCCGTCCATCGGCGGCAGCGGTTTCCGGCGCCTGCGGACCGTTATCCGAAGCGCCAGCGCCGGTCGACTCGGCATGGAACTCGCGGCCGAAGATCTGCCAGAAGGCAATGAACAAGACGGCGATCAACGGACCGACCACGAAGCCGTTGATGCCGAAAAGCGCCAGGCCGCCGAGTGTCGACAGCAGCACCATCCAGTCGGGCAGCTTGGTGTCCCGGCCGACCAGGATGGGGCGGAGGATATTGTCGGCCAGGCCGATGATGATCACGCCGTACAGGACCAGTACCGTGGCCGAAACCCATTCGCCCACGGCATAAAGATAGATCGCGGCCGGCAGCCAGATCAGTCCCGCGCCGACAGCGGGAATCAGCGACAGCACCGTCATGGCGACGCCCCACAGCAGCGGCGCGGGCAGGCCCAGAATCCAGAAGATCAGCCCGCCCAGGGCGCCCTGCACCATGGCCACGAGCAGGTTGCCCTTGACCGTGGCGCGCGCCACCTCGGCGAATTTCTGGAACAGCAGGCGTTCGCGCTCGTCGCCCAGCGGCAGCGCCGCGACCAGTTTTTCCACCAGCGCACGACCGTCGCGCAGAAGGAAATACGCAACGTAGAGCATCAGCGCCAGCTTGAGCACGAACGAAAACGTGCCCTGGCCGACCGCCAGCGCGTTTTGCGCGATGAATTGGCTTGCGGTCACCGCGGCGCTCGCCGCGCGTTCGCGCACTGCGCTCATGTCGATGTCGAGCCGGTCGAACAGCGCCTGTACGGCCGGAAACGCGTTTCGCACCTGGTCGATGTATTTGCCCGGCTGAATCTGCTGGGCCTCGATCTGCTGATAGATCATCATGCCCTGCTGCACGAACGAGGTCAGCAGCAACAGCACCGGAATCACCACCAGTACCACGCAGGCCGTCAGGGTGGTCAGGGCCGTAAGGTTCGGCCGCTTGCCCCACTTTTTCTCAAGCCACATCTGGACCGGATGGAAAAGTACCGCGATGATGCAGGCCCAGAGTATCGGCGCGAAGAACGGTTTGAGCAGGAACGCGAACGCGACGGTCACCAGGGCCAGCGCGATCAGGAACGTGCGTTGTTCGAGTTTTTCGATCATCTTGGTCGACCAGCCTGGGGAAATCCGGAATTGCTGCAACTATAGACACTGGGACGTCGACCGGCAACCGTTCGGGTTGGTGGCACACGGGTTCGGTATTCGAAAGTGCCGCCAGGTGGCAAGCGCTGCTGGAGCAAAAAAGTCCGCGATTCATGAGTGTTTCTTTCACCGGCAACGGCGGCTTCCAGAATGTCGGCAGCCATCGATTCCAGTAGCATAGGCTGCTGGAATCCTTCAGATCAAATCACTTGGCCGCCAAGCCCGTAATCATTCTTTCCGAACGGCCGCCGCCGGCGCCCGACGCGCCGGCAACGGGGCTTGCCGTTCGTCATGTCCGGATGGCCGAGGCGCTGGCCGCCCGCGGTATGCCGGTGACCTTCGCGTGGCCGGGTAACGCGGATTCTGCCGTCGACCGCCCGCGCGTCTCCGGCGCATTCGAATGTCTGCCCTTGCAATCCACGGAGTCGCTGGCCGTGTGGATTTCGCGTCATGCCAGCCCGGTCGTGATTCTGGGCTACTGGGAGCTTGCCGAATGGCTGCCGTCCCGCATCGGCGAGGTGCTGGTGCTCGACTACGTCGCGCCGCGCCTGCTCGAGCGGCAGTTCGAAGACCGCGAAGGGCTGGGCGAGCAAGCAAGCAGACTGGTCGCTTTGCTTTCGCGCTGCGACGAGGTATGGACAGGCAACAAAGGCCAGCGGGATTTGATGTTGCCCTGGATGCTGCTGGCCGGACACGATTGCCGCTACCGGGTGCCGGTGCGCGTTGTGCCGATAGCCGGAACGATAGCCGGAACGAGTGCCGGAACGAGTGCCGGGGCCATTGAAGGAACGAGCGGCAATCAAGCCCCGCATCGCCAGCCGCATGGCGCCGCTGCCGGCGAATCGAGCGGTGAAACCCGGGTTACCGGTCAGCGCGCACCCCTGACGCTGTTCCATGGCGGGCGCGACTGGCCCTGGCGTGATTCCAGGGCGTGGCTGGACGTGCTGCGCGGCGACGGCCCCTGGCGGCTGATCGATTTCAGCGAAAGCGCAGGGCTGGCCGGGCACGCGCAATATCTGCAGCGCCTCGGCGCGGCCGACCTGGCACTCGACCTGGGTGACGACAACACCGAACGCCGCTATAGCCAGTCGTTCCGAATGGTCGACGCGCTGTGCGCCGGCGTACCGGTGATCTGCAATGATTTCCTGCCGCTGGCGGACCTGGTGCAACACCATGAATGCGGCTGGGCGATCCGACGTCCCGAAGACTTGCCGCCGCTGCTCGCCGACATCGCCGAAGATCGCGGCGAACTTGCGCGTCGCGCCGGGAACGCGCTGTGCCTTGCCCGGACGCGATTCGACGCCGATGAGATATACGGCAGCCTGACCGGTCCGCTGGCGGCGCTAGCCGAACGCGGACCCGGTGAGACCCGAAGCCCGCTCATGGGGATTCGGCCTGCGGAAGATTCCGGCGCGCCTCCCGGCATGGCGAGGGCATTCCGAAAATATCTGTCGATGTGGGCCTATGATCGACTTCGTCGGCCCTGGCAAAAGCGGCTTTCAAGACGCCTGGCGGACCGGCCGATGCCGGACCACGAGCGCGCTTGCTGGGTCGTGCTCAGCCGGGCCGATGTATTTCCTGCCGATCACGGCGCGGCAGTGAAGATCGAGCGTACCGCCTGGGGATTATCGTTTCACGTCTCGGAAGTCGTCTTGCTGACCGACCGGCGAGACGGCTACTGGATTTACCGGCGCGGCGAGCGGGAATTTCGGCGTTTTCCGCTTTGGCCGCGTCTGGCCGGATGGCCGCGTGCGCTCAGCATGATCCGCGTCATGGCGCGCGGCGTGCCTTTTTCCAACGCCTTTCTGTACCTGCCCTGGGTCGACCGCGGCATGCAGTTCCGTCTGATGTGGCTTATGCGACGGCATCCCGTGGAGGTCGTGCAGGGCGAGTTTCCGGCCTACGCGCGACCGGCTGTGTGGGCCTCCAGGCTGTTCGGCACTCGCAGCCTGATGGTGGAGCACAACGTGGAGTTCCAGCGCATCTCCGAGCAGGTGCCGGCGCTTGGTGAATCGGCCCGGCAGAGACTCAAGCGGCTGGAAGTGGATCTGGCCAACGCCTGCGACCGGGTCATCACCGTCTCCAACCGCGACCGCCGCGAACTGGTTGCGGCCGGTGTTCGCGATGCGCTGGTGCATACCGTTCCGCATGGGGTCGACCTGGAGCGATTCGAAAATGCTCCACCGGTCGACCTGCGGGCGACTTACGACATCCCGGCCGAGCATGCGGTGCTCGTCTATCACGGCATCTATTCCTATCCGCCCAACCTCGAAGCCGTGGAGGAACTGGCCCACGGCCTGCTGCCGAAGCTGCGGCGAGCCGGGCATCCTGCCAGCGTGGTCGCATTCGGCCCGCAGCCGCCGGAAAAAAACTTGCCCGGCGTCGTATTCGCTGGTGCCGTAGACGATCTGGCCGGGCACTTGCAAGGGGGCGATATTGCAGTCATCCCGCTGCGGCAAGGGGGCGGCACCCGGATGAAGATTCTCGACGATTTTGCCGCGCGTGTGCCCGTCGTGACGACGCACAAGGGCATGGAGGGAATCGACGTCGAGCACGGAAAGCACCTGCTCATCGTCGACGATCCGGATGCCATGGCCCAAGCCGTGGCAGGACTGCTGGCCGATGGTCGGGCGCGGCAGGCCCTGGCCGAGGCCGCCGCGCAATGGGTGAGTCGCTTCGACTGGCGCGAGATCGCGCGCACCTACGTTGAACTGATGCGCGGCTCTGCATGAGAGCGCCTCTGAACCGCGCGCCGTTTCGCTCTGGACGTACACGAAACGCGCCGGTATCGACGGTATACTCGAATTCAATTCAAGCGTGATTGAGCCCGATCATGTCAGAACGCGAAATCATGGAATACGATGTCGTCGTCGTCGGTGCCGGCCCGGCCGGGCTTTCGTGCGCGATGCGGCTCAAGCAGCTCGACGAAGACCTCAGCGTCTGCGTCATCGAAAAGTCGGCTGAAATCGGCGGGCATATTCTTTCCGGCGCGGTCATCGAGCCCGAGCCGCTGGACAGGCTGGTCGAGGGCTGGCGCGACGATCCGCCGCCGATCTGCGTGCCGGCGACCAGCGACGATTTCGTGTTCCTGAGCAAGACCGGCTCGCGCAAGCTGCCGACCCCGCCGCAGCAGAAGAACCACGGCAATTTCATCGTCTCGCTGGGTGCGATGTGCGCCTGGCTGGCGCCCAAGGCCGAGGCGCTGGGCGTGGACCTGTTTCCCGGCTTTGCCGCGGCCGACCTGTCGTACGACGACGACGGTGCCGTGCAGGGCGTGATCATCGGTGACATGGGCGTCGACCGGAAGGGCAACGAGAAGGATACCTACGTTCAGGGGATCGAGATCCGGGCGCCGATCACGGTGCTGGGCGAGGGTGCTCGCGGACACTTGACCAAGCGTGCAATCAAGAAATACGATCTCGCCGCCGACTGCGACCCTCAGGCTTACGGCATCGGCATGAAGGAGCTCTGGAAGCTGCCCGAGGGTCGAGTGAAGCCGGGCCACATCCAGCATACGATCGGCTGGCCGCTACCGAATCAGATCTACGGCGGCAGCTTCATCTATCACCTGGACAAGGACAGGGTGGCGGTCGGCTTCGTCTGCGCGCTGGACTACAAGGATCCGGATTTCACCCCGTTCGAGGCGTTCCAGCAGTTCAAGCACCATCCGAGCATGCGCGAGCTGCTCGAAGGCGGCGAGATCCTGTCGGCCGGAGCCCGGGCGATCGTCGAAGGCGGTTACCAGTCGCTGCCCAGGCTGGAAATGCCCGGCGCGATGCTGATCGGCGATTCCGCCGGCTTGCTCAACGTGCCCAAGATCAAGGGCACGCATCAGGCCATGAAGTCCGGCATGCTGGCGGCCGAGCATATCGTCGGGCAAAAGGCCGACAAGTCGAAAGCCAGCGAGGGTTTCGACGCCCGCCTGCGCGCTTCCGACATCATGGCCGAGCTGAAAAAAGTCAGAAACATCCGGCCCGGCTTTCACAAGGGCCTTTGGCGCGGCGTCATCACTGCCGGCATCGAGACCGTGACCGCAGGCAAGCTGCCGCGCACGCTGTCCAACCATGCCGATTACCAGCAGTACCGCAAGCGCAACGGGCACCGGTTCGACTACGATTTCGTCGACCGCGAGCTGCCGCCGCGCGACCGCCTGGCCTCGGTCTATTTCGCCTCGACCGAGCACGACGAGGACCAGCCGGTTCACCTCAAGATCATCGAGCCGGATGTCTGTTTCACGAAGTGTGAAGCCGAATATGGCAATCCCTGCACGCGCTTCTGCCCGGCCAATGTCTACGAAAAGGTCGAGGACGAGGACGGCAAGCGCATCCAGATCAACGCCGCCAACTGCGTGCACTGCAAGACCTGCGACATCGCCGATCCCTATCAGGTGATCGAATGGGTCACGCCCGAGGGCGGGTCGGGACCGAACTACTCGAATCTATAGGCTTGACGGTTTCCGGTTTCCGGACGTCGGTGGTCGGACATGCCGGGAAGCTGACCTAACGGGTTTTTTGGGACGCGCCTCCCACTGCAAACGATGTTCGGGTTCGATCATCCGCCGCTCTGACCTTCGCGCTTCATCTCGCGCATCCGCCGCATCGGACGGCGTTCACCGTCGGTCTCGGCGGCACTTTGCAGTGTCTTGAATTTCTCGAGCTGGGCTTCGGTGAGAACCGCAGCCTGATCCAGATGCGCCGTCAGGTGCAGCGAGCGCAAATGGGCGCGCAGTTCGGCGATCTCCAGCAGCAGTGAGTCCATTTTTGCGGCATTGATGCTGCCCTCGGCGAACATCGCCTCGAGCCGCTTTTCGGCATCCACGATCTGATTGCCGAGTTCCGGCGCGCGGGTCTTGACCCGGGCCATGAGCTCGCCGCTGCGTTCGATCTGGCCTTCGGTAAGTTCCAGCGCTTCGGCATGTTCCAGCACGTGTCTGGGGCCCGGATAGCCGTTGACTCCGGCCACTCGTCCCATGCCCATGCCGCGCCCTTGCCGCAGGTTGCTGAATTCACGCGCCTGCATGGACTGGTGGCGATTGCCATGCTGGCCGGAATCGGCGGTTTCCTGGGCTAAGGCGTGGGGTGCGACGGTAGATGCGACGGTAAATACGATGGTCAATGCGACGGTCAATGCGGTCGACCATAAAGCCGCGCACGCGCTTGTGGCCCGTGCGGCTGCGAAGCGGTTCTCGAGTCTGTTCATCAATGCTCTCCTCGTGATTTATTGCGGTTGTCGCGCAGTGCGTGAATCAGCTTCACGGCATCCGCCGTTTCGGCCACGTCGTGCACGCGCAGGATATTGGCGCCGCGCTCGGCGGCCAGCACGCCGGCCGCCACCGAGGCGGCGACCCGGTCGGCGGCGGCTTCCCGCCCGGTGATCCTGCCGAGCATCGACTTGCGTGAAATACCGGCCAGCAGCGGCAGGCCGAATTCGCGAAACTCAGCGAAGCGGTCGAGCAGGTCGAGATTGTGATGCATCGATTTGCCGAAGCCGAAGCCCGGGTCCAGCACCATATTGTGCTCGTGCATGCCGTTGGCCAGGCAGGTGTCCACGCGCTCGCGGAAAAAAAGCCGCAGGTCTTCGACGACGTCATCGTATTCGGGTTGTCGCTGCATGCTGCGCGGCTCGCCCTGCATGTGCATGATGCACGTCGGTACGCCTGTTTCGACCGCCGCCAGGAGCGCCTCGGGGTCGCGCAGGCCGTTGACGTCGTTGATCATGTCGGCGCCGGCAGCGACCCCGGCACGCATGACTTCGGCCTTCATGGTGTCGACGGAGATCGGTAAGTCGATCTCGGCGCGAATCGCCTCGATGACCGGCACCACGCGTTCGATTTCGTTGCGGGCATCGACCGGCTCGGCGCCCGGCCGGGTGGATTCGCCGCCGATGTCGAGGATGTCGGCGCCTTCGGAAGCCAGTCTTTGCGCGTGCGCCAGCGCCTTTTCCACCGAATCGAAGCGCCCGCCGTCGGAAAAGGAATCGGGCGTCACGTTGACGATGCCCATGACCAGTATCCGGCCCGAGGCTGCGGACTGGCGGATGGTCTCGTTCAATGGCTGGTTCTGGCCCGGCAAGGCGGCTCCCGGAGCGTTCATGCGATATTGCTGATGATACATCCGTCGGTGGAAACCCGGAGCACCCAGACCGCAAGCAGCGTCGGGGATGCGACCCCGACCTACGACGACCCGGCGTATTCGATGCGTGCATTAGACGATTCGGCGTACTCGAGGCCTGCCGTAGGCCGGCGTTGCATCGCCGACGGAAAACTGCGACGCCTCGCGACGAACGAGTGGCGAATAAGGCGGGTTACAATAATATGTTTTCGCAACCCAAGAGCTGCACACGATGAAAATTCTGGTTCCGATCAAGCGCGTGGTCGATTACAACGTCCGGGTCCGCGTCAAGTCCGACGGTTCCGGCGTGGAGACCGAAGGCGTGAAGATGTCGATCAACCCGTTCGACGAAATTGCGCTGGAAGAAGCGCTGAGAATCAAGGAAGCCGGCAACGCCGAGGAAGTGATCGTCTGTTCCATCGGCGGCAAGGACTGCCAGCAGCAGCTTCGCACCGGCCTGGCCATGGGCGCCGACCGTGCCATCCACGTGACCACCGATTCGGCCGTCCAGCCGCTGGCCGCCGCCCGAGTCTTGCTCGAGCTGATCGACAAGGAAAGCCCGGAGCTGGTATTCCTGGGCAAGCAGGCGATCGACGACGACAACAGCCAGACCGGTCAGATGCTGGCCGCATTGTGGGATCGTCCGCAGGCCACGTTCGCCTCGAAGGTGGAGCTGGCCGACGGCAAAGCCACGGTCGTGCGCGAGGTCGACGCCGGACTGGAAACGCTGGAAGTGGATCTGCCGGCGGTGCTGACCGTGGATCTGAGGCTCAACGAGCCGCGCTTCGTCAAGCTGCCCGACATCATGAAGGCCAAGCGCAAGCCGCTCGACGAGATCGCACTGGACGACCTGGCCGTGGATGCCGGCGCCCAGCTGGAAGTCACCGCCTACGAGCCGCCGCCGACGCGTTCGGGCGGACGAATCCTGGAATCGGCCCAGGAACTGGTCGACGAACTGAAAAACAAGGGACTTCTGTAATGGCACGCGTACTCATCATCGCCCAACACGAAGACGGCGCGCTCAATCCGGCCACGGCCAAGACGCTTTCCGGAGCCAAGGGCCTGGGCATTGCCGACATCGATATCGCGGTATTCGCCGAAAGCGGCGCCGGCGTGGCCCAGCAGGCCTCCAGACTGGAAGGCGTGTCCCGGGTGCTCATGATCGAGCATGCCGATTTCGCCAACCTGACCGCAGCCCGCCTGGCGCCGGAAATCAAGGCGCTGGCCGGCGACTATACCCATATCCTCGGGCCCTCGACCACGTTCGGCCGCGACCTGTTGCCGCGCGCCGCCGCGCTGCTCGGCGTCGGCCAGGTATCCGACGTGCAGGAAGTGCTCGACAGCCATACCTTCAAGCGTCCGATCTACGCCGGCAATGCGATCGTCACGGTCAAGGCGCCGGAGGATCAGACGCTGGTCGCCACGATCCGCTCGGCCTCCTACTCGGCGGCCGCGGAAAGCGAGTCCGCCTGTGATGTCGAGACCCGCGAGGCCGCCGCATCGGATCCGGGCCACACCCGCTACATCAATCTCGAAACCGGCGGCGGCGACGGCCCGGATCTGCAGACCGCCGATCGGGTGGTTTCGGGCGGACGCGCCATGGGTTCGTCGGAAGGCTTCGACGTGATCTACAGTTTCGGCAAGAAGCTGGGCGCTGCCGTCGGCGCATCGCGCGCCGCGGTCGATGCCGGCTACGTGCCCAATGAACTGCAGGTGGGTCAGACCGGCAAGATCATCGCGCCGGAACTGTATTTTGCGATTGGGATTTCGGGCGCCATTCAGCACCTGACCGGCATCAAGGACGCCGGCACCATTGTCGCGATCAACAAGGACGCCGAAGCGCCGATCTTCGAGATCGCCGATTACGGTCTCGTGGGCGACCTGTTCGAGATCGTCCCGGAGCTCGAAAAGCTGATCTGACGACGGTCAGGACGATTTCGCTTTAGCGGTCGCAACCACTTTCGGTTGCGACCGCGCCTTCAACCGGGTTGCCGTCGGACTGCCCTGTATCCGGAATCGAACACCGCGTGCCGTAACCTCCTGATGCAAATACGCCGCTAGGTTGCGTGGATTGCTGCGCGACCGGGAATGGGCGCCGATGTTATCTTCAGCGTCTCTGGAAAGCGAATCCATCGGCCAATGCGCGGAATCGAACAAATCCCCTGGTTATACGACCTTTCCATGGCGCTGATGCCCGGCATGCAGCGCTGGCGTCGCTCGCTGGCCGGGTTTGCCCGCGGCCGGGTGCTGGAGGTGGGCTGCGGTACCGGGCAGATGCTGCCGCTGTATCCCGACTCGGTCGAGCTATTCGGCCTGGATCCCAATCGGGAATCGCTGGACCGGGCCCGCGGCCGCTCCCCGGAGGCGGGCCTGATGGTCGGCAGCGCCGAACACCTGCCTTTTCCCGAAGCCTTTTTCGATACCGTCGTTTCGGGCCTGGTGTTCTGCAGCGTCCCGGACGCTGCCCGCGGTCTGGCCGAAATTCGCCGTGTACTGAAGCCCGACGGCCGACTCCTGATGCTGGAACACGTGCATGCCAGAAACGGCGCCGGACGCTGGCTGCTCGACACGCTGCAGCCGCTGTGGACGTGGATCACCGGCGGCTGTCATCCCAACCGCGACACAGAAAGAATCGTCGAAGAGGCCGGCTTCTGCATCGAACCCGCGCACTACAAGGCGCAAGGCGTGATGCGGCACTTTGTCGCGAGGAAGGCTTCTGATTAGCTGGTCGGCGGGAGCGACGGTCTACGGTTGGACGGTTTACGCTTTACGCGATCGGAAAACGGCGTTGCAGGATCCTCGGCGTAGGGCGGATAAGCGGAGCGCATCCGCCGGACCGAACGGATTCACGCCAACTGCTATCTACGGGTGTGGGAGCCGGCCCTGCCGGCGATGAATCTGCCCCGGAGTCGACCGATGTTTCCCACGGGACACATCAGAATTCGAAGAGCGTCCACTGACTTTCCGCACGCTCCATCAATTCTTCTTCGTCACCATGCTCGTTCCAGCGCTCCAGTCCGTCCATTTCTTCCGAGCGATGAAACATCAACAGGGTGTCGCCGGCGATCTTGAAGTTGGTCGGATCGATGCTCGCCCGTCGCCCAAGCGCCAGGTTAAAGGGGCAATGGTTGGGGAATATGGGTGCGTAGGCTTCGGGGTCTGCCTCGAACAAGGCCTTTTGGCTGGCATCGGTCAGCCAATACGTGCGATCGTTGTACCTCGCTGCGTATTCCTTCGAGCCTTTCTCCGGACGTCCCTCTGTGAAGTAGGAGACCGGGCTGTAGCCCTCGATGGCCGGCGCATCGGATGGCGTTTGCGCCAGGGCCAGGCCTGAAAGCAGGATGCCTGCAATTGCCGGAAGCAGTGCCGCTGCAAAATTGCGGGAGAAGATCATGGCAAGTTCCTTGTAGATCGGTTCGTCGATTCGACCGGCACGACGCGCCCATGCTTGCAGCGGACAACCCGGTTCGGCGCATGGTCGATCCCGCGCGCGCCGAACATTGACGCTACGGCGGGCAGCGATCCCGTACACTTGAACGATGAATCAGCTTGCCCAGATTCCGCCAACAAGCCTGATCGTCACCTTCCTGGCGCTGACGGCCATCATCGCGTTGCGCTACGTGATGATCTCGGGGCTTTTCTACTGGCTGCTGTGGGGCAGGGCGCCGGAGAAGGTGCGGGCGATAAAGCTGATGAAAGGCCGGCCCAAGCCAGGCGCTGTCCGACGCGAAATCGGCTGGTCGCTGCTGTCGTCGTTCATCTACGCCGCGCCCGCGGCCGTGGTCATCGAACTCTGGAAGCTGGGCGGCACCGCGGTGTATACGGATGTCGATGCTTACCCGTTGTGGTGGATTCCGGTCAGCGTGTTCGTCTACCTGTTTTTGCAGGACACCTGGTTTTACTGGACGCACCGGGCCATGCATCACCCGAAGCTGTTTCGGGCCATGCATCGCGTGCATCACGAATCGCGTCCACCCACACCCTGGTCGGCGTTTTCATTCCATCCCTGGGAATCGCTGGTCGGCGCCGTGTTTCCGCCGCTGCTGGCGCTTTTCATCCCGATACACATCGGCGCGGTGCTGTTCATCCTGACCTTGATGACCATAGCGGCGGTGTTCAATCATTGCGGCTGGGAGATCTTCCCGAAATGGTGGCTGCGGGGCCTGCCGGGTCGACACCTGATCACCGCCGCACACCACGACCTGCACCACAAGAACCCCAACGTCAACTACGGGCTGCATTTCCGCTTCTGGGACAAGCTCATGGGCACCGACGTGATGGAAAGCGAGTACGAATTCCTGCAGCCGCGCCCGGTCGCATCCACCCGAATTTCGTAGGAGCGGTCTCCCGGCCGCGATTGACGTTTGATGGGTCGGCGCCTAGAGACGCCTCCTACGAAAACCACGCCCTCTGGCAGGAGCGGTCTCCCGGCCGCGATGGTCTTCGCGCTTGCCGGCAACCTGGCCGAGATCCCGAAAGCCTCTAGGCCCCGGATCACGTCCGGGGCGATAATGTTAGAGAGACTTGTTTACATCTGTCGTCCCGGGCCTGACCCGGGACCCAGCGTCTCACCATCCGCAGTTCGGCGTCACTTCGTCGTCGCAGCCTAATCCCGAAAGTTCTTGAACTGCAGCGGCTGGCCCAGCTCGGCCTCGCGCATCAGCGCCATGGCCGCCTGCAGATCGTCGCGCTTCTTGCCGGTCACGCGCACCTGCTCGCCCTGGATGGCGGCCTGCACCTTGAGCTTGGAGCCCTTGATCATCTTCACGATCTTCTTGGCCAGCTCGGTGTCGATGCCTTCCTGGATGGTCACGTTCTGCGTCGCGGTCTTTGCCATCACCTCGGGCTCGTCGGTCTCGACGCAGTCCAGGTCGATGCCGCGCTTGGAAAGCTTGCCGTAGAGAATGTCCAGCATCTGGGTAAGCTGGAAATCGGATTCGGTCTTCAGCGCTATGCGGTTGCCGTCCAGTTCGAACGACGACGCGGTGCCCTTGAAATCGAAACGGGTGGAAACCTCGCGGTTGGCCTGGTCCACGGCGTTGGCGATTTCGTGATGGTCGACTTCGGATACGGCGTCAAAACTCGGCATTGCGGGTGCTCAGGGTTGGTTTGCAGTAATCATAACCGCGCAGGCGCTCGATGCCCGGCATTTCCGGTCGTCCCGGACTTGCTCCGGGACCCAGTGTCTTTGCTGCCATGAAACCATTCCGCCCGACTCAGGAATCGCCGCCGGCGACCAATCCATCGATATCGACCTGCAGCGCTCTGGAAAAGACAGACCAAGCGGTTCGGAGCACAGTCCCTGGATCACTTCCCCTGGATGTGGCGAAACTTGCCTGATTGACTTGTACGGTCTATCGGCCAGGAATGGGTCGGTCACGAATTCCTTCCGACTGCGTCTTTGTTTTTGAACCCATTCGACAAGGAACACTCAATGTTTCCGAGAACCACGTTATTTGCAATCATCATGGCTCTTACCGTCACTGCCCAGGCCGAAACGCCGGCGTTCGACATGGAGATCCGGGGCGAGGGCCGGCCCGTCTACATGATTCCGGGTCTTGCCAGCCCGGGCAGCGTCTGGGACGACCTGGCGGGCCGCTTGCATGACCTGGGCTACCAGACCCGGGTGCTGACCCTGGCCGGATTCGCCGGACAGCCGCCGCTGGAGAGCGAGGCTTTCCTGCCGGTTGTTCGCGATGCGCTGGTGCAGGAATTGACAACACACGATGGGCCGAAACCGGTCGTCGTCGGCCACAGCCTGGGCGGCTTCATGGCGTTCTGGCTGGCCGCCACGGTTCCCGATTCACTGGCCGGCATCGTGGCCGTGGACGGGGTACCGTATATCGGTGCGCTTGCCGACCCGAACGCCACCCCGGCGTCGGCTGCTGCCCAGGCGCGACAGATCGACCAATACATGAGCAACCTGACCCCCGAACAATACGTCGAGCAGAACCGGGCAACGCTGGCCGGGATGATTTCCGGAAAGGCCGACCTTGCCCGAATGGCTGAGGCGGGAGGCAAGTCCGATCCAGACACGGTCGGCACGGCGGTGGCCGAGATGATGACGACCGATCTCAGACCGATGCTGAGCGATATTCGTATGCCGGTCGTGCTGATCCAGGCCGCCGATTCCGGCGCAAGCGAGGCCCGGCGCGAAGCCTATGCGGCCCAGGTCGAGTCGATCGACGACGTCCGCCACGTGGTCGCCGACAAGGGACTGCATTTCGTGCCGCTGGACGACCCCGACTTCGTCGCCCGGGAAGTCCGGCGCCTGCTGGAACGCCTCGATCATGAATAGCGCCTCGATCATGAATGATGTCGAAAAGGCCGTCGCCATGCATTTGCCGGCCGCCCAAAAGGGTGACCGCCAGGCCTTTGCCGCGCTGGTGGGGGCCACCCAGAACACCGTCACCAGCCTGGCCCTGGCCGTCGTGCGCGACGTGCAGCACAGCGAGGACATCGCCCAGGAGGCGTACCGGACCGTCTGGAAGCGGCTGAAGACGCTGCGCAACCCGGAAAGCTTCCTGCCCTGGCTGCGCCAGATCACCCGCAATCTCGCACGTGATCACCTGCGCCGAAGCAGGACCCGGCCCGGCGACGCGCCCGGCAATGAGGATGGGGCGAGCGAAATCGAGCGCAGCGTCCAGGGCGGTACGGACGGCGAAGCGGCCGCGCTGGCCGACGAGCGCGACCGGGTGATTCGCGACGCGCTGGATGCAATGCCGGGCGAAAGTCGGGAAGTGCTCACGTTGTTCTACCGCGAAGGCCAGTCGAGCAAGCAGGTCGCGAAGCTGCTGGGCCTGAGCGACGCCGCGGTGCGCAAACGGCTGTCCAGGGCGCGTGTCGGGCTGCGTTCGGAACTGGAAGCACGCCTTGGCGATTCACTGCGCAGTTCCGTGCCCGGAATCGCCTTTACCACGCTGGTCGGCTCGCTGCTGACAACCACCAGCCCGCCGGCGGCCGCTGCCGTGGCGTTTGCCACCACGGCCAAGGCCGGCGGCAAGCTCGTGCTGGGTGCGAGCCTGGGGTTGTTGCTCGGTCTTCTTGGCGGTATCGCCGGCGTGGTCATGGGCCTGCGGCCGCATATTCGCACCAGCACCAATGCCGAAGAACTGGCCGCGCTCAAGCGCGTGCGTGCGGTCGGCATCGGTTTGGTGGTGTTTGCAGTGGCCGGCTTCGCGATAAGCGCCCAACTCCCCGGCTGGCTGCCCGCCACGCTGGTCTATGTGCTGTTCATGACCGCGCTCGGCATCCAGCATTTCGTGATCCTGCCGCGAATCCTCGCCCCGCGCCTCGCCGAACAGCGCCGCACCGATCCGGACGCCGCCCGGCAGCAGCGCCGCAGCCGCATCTGGGCCCGGGTGGGCATGATCGGAGGCGGCATGAGCGGCCTGGCCGGCCTAATCGCCGGGCTCGTCAATGCCGGGCGAATCGCGTTCTGATTTCGTAGGTGGTATTAGCGAAGCGTAATCCGACATTCCTGGCCGGGAAATAGTCGAGTGGCATTGGTCGGTCGACCTGGTCTCGAGGGCCGAAGGCCAGGCGCTCCGGCCGTCGAGGCTCGGTGAAAACTCCAGGGTGGACTCCTGCCTGACAATCCACCAGAATCGAACCATGCGCCCGCGAACATTCCGTCTGTTCATTCTGCTTGCCGTCGCCGCCGCGATTGCGCTGTTTCATTTCACCCGCGACACCGGCCCGCCAGGCTGGGAAAGGCCACTAAAAGTGGTGATCTATCCCGAAAACGCCGACGGCAGCGCGCGGGCGCGGTCGCATATCGAAAGCCTCGAGCCCGGCCGTTTCCAGGCCGTGGAAGACTTCATGGCCGACCAGGCCGCGCGATACAACCTAAAGATCGAAAAACCCTTCGTCCTCGAACTGGCCGTCCCGAT
>Ga0209949_1000564_pt1 | contig 19470 bp, 16 predicted proteins | sample SalPonC_black_MG_FD_185711 | JGI IMG/M metagenome (GOLD analysis project Ga0209949, IMG submission 185711) | Salt pond soil microbial communities from South San Francisco under conditions of wetland restoration - Salt Pond MetaG... | ecosystem: Environmental > Aquatic > Marine > Intertidal zone... | reverse complement strand
GGCTCCACCGCTGTCATTTATTCCAATGACAGGGGCACCTACTTTCATAGCCATATCCATCACCTTGCAAATTTTCTTTGCGAATGTTTCAGATAATGAACCGCCAAAAACGGTAAAGTCCTGGGAGTAAACATAAACCACACGTCCGTCGATGGTACCTGTACCGGTAACTACTCCATCACCTAAAATCTTTTTCTTGTCTAACCCAAAATCAGTGCATCTATGGGTTACAAACATATCGAACTCTTCGAAACTCCCTTCATCAAGTAAAATTTCAATCCGTTCGCGAGCCGTTAGTTTGCCTTTACTGTGTTGTGACTCGATTCTTTTCTCGCCACCACCAATCTTAGCTTGTGCTCTTAAGTCAATTAATTGTTTTATCTTATCTTGTTTGTTCATTGGGTTGAAAGCAATTAATAATGTATAACTATTTTATGATTTACTTTTATCCTCGCATAACTCGGTAAGAACGCCAAAGGTAGATTTAGGATGCAAAAATGCAATATCTAATCCTTCAGCTCCTTTTCGTGGTTGTTTATCGATAAGCCTTATCCCGTTTTCTTCAGCTTTTTTTAACTTTTCTTCTATGTTTTGTACCGCAAAAGCCATATGGTGGATGCCTTCGCCCTTTTTTTCGATAAATTTACCAATAGGGCCTTCAGGGTCAGTCGACTCTAATAATTCGATTTTAGTATCTCCAACCTGAAAAAAAGCGGTTTTAACTTTTTGGTCTTTAACATCCTCAATGTTATAACATTCTAGGCCTAATACCTGCTCATAATACTTGATTGATTCATCAAGGTTTTTTACAGCAATTCCGATATGTTCTATGTGTGAAGGTTTCATATATATAATAATTTTTTATGCAAAAGTACCTTAAATCATCAAAATTGACTAATATTTTTCAACCAAAATAAACCCCTAAAATGTTGTTTTTTAACATATAATTTATTCAAACATCAATTTAACATAAAAAAGGAAACAACTTACTACAATCCAATTTTTTACCATTCAGATTATGTATTAACTACTAACCTTAGATATTTGGTAGTTTACAAACTTGTGTATATTTTTGTAATCTTGGATAATTACGATTTATAAGCAAATTATTAAAATGAAAAACTATTTTTATCATGTAAAACTATTTCTTCTTCGCTTTTTATTACTTATTGCTTTTTTTAGCTTATCCAGGGTTATATTTTATTTATTCAACAACGATTATTTCGATACGCTTACAATCAATAATTTAGTAAAGATACTATTTTATGGTATTCGTTTTGACATATCTGCCCTTTATTATTTTAACCTGCCTTTCATTATCTTAAGCTTAATTCCGGGTAATTTCAAAAATAACAAGGGATTTCAGAGAACATTAAAACTTTTATTTATAGCAATTAATGCTTTGCTCTTATCCGTTAATTTTATAGATACTAAATTTTTTGATTTTGAGCACAAACGATTAACTGTAGACATTTTCAACTCGGTATGGCTGGGTGAAGACTTTATCACCTTATTGCCTGTTTTTATTAAAGATTACTGGTATCTGATTATCATTTGGTGTGTATTTGTTTACTTCCTTTACCGCGTTTATCCTCATATTAATTATAAAAAAAACTTTCCGGTAAAATTAACTTTTCGGCAATTTATATATCAATCGTTGCTATTTCTTTTAATGATGGGTGTTTGTTTAATTGGCGGTCGGGGTGGTTTACAGCTCAAACCTTTACGTGTTATCCATGCTGCTAAATATACTTCGGCTAAAAATATTCCTTTGCTATTAAATACTCCTTTTACTATCATGAAATCGATCGGAAAAGAATCCTTTAAATTGAACCGCTATTATAATTCGCAAACCCTGGATTCTATTTACAACCCAATCCAACAATACCAGTTTGTACAAAAAAAACCTAAGCCAAACATTGTTTTGATAATTTTAGAAAGTTTTTCGAAAGAATATATCGGTTTTTTTAATAATTTTAATGGGTATACCCCGTTCTTAGATTCATTATGCAAGGAAAGCCTTGTTTTTACGAAGGGATTTGCCAACGGGAAACGTTCCATTGAAGCTATGCCTTCAATTATAGCCGGATTGCCTGCTTTAACTGATAATCCTTACATTACATCACAGTTTTCATCTAATAAAATTAATGCAATTCCTTCATTACTCAATCAGCTGGGTTACCAAACCGCCTTTTTCCACGGTGGTAAAAACGGAACCATGGGCTTTGATCAATTTGCAAATATTGCAGGATTTGACCAGTATTATGGCTTAAATGAATACCCCCATAAATCTGACTATGACGGCAATTGGGGAATTTATGATGAAGAATACATGCAATATTTTAAAAATATGCTTGATAACTTTAATGAACCTTTTTTTGCAAGCTTATTTACTTTAACATCACATCATCCTTATCAGATTCCTGCAAAATATAAAAATAAATTTCCGGATGGAAATTTAAATATTCACGAAAGTATTGGATATACTGATTTTGCATTAAAAAAATTTTTCAAAACAGCAAAACATACTCCATGGTATCAACATACATTATTTATTATAACAGCCGATCACACTGCACAGGCAGAACATGGTTATTATAAAAATAAAGTAGGTAATTATGCTATACCTATTATAATATATCATCCTAATGACACCTTATTTAATGGAAAAAAAGATTTTATTACCCAACAATCAGATTTATTTCCAACAATTATGGATTATTGCGGGTACTATAAACCATTTGTTGCTTTTGGGAAAAGTATGCTATCTGATACATCCGATAGATTTACTGTAAATTATCTGAATGGTATTTATCAAATTATGATGGATGAATATTTACTACAGTTTGACGGAAAACAAAGCATTGCTTTTTATAATATTAAACAAGACAGCCTGCTACAAGACAACCTTATTTCTTCTTCAGAAAAATATTTATTTTACGAAAATAAGTTGAAGGCATTTATTCAGTCTTACCAGAAACGATTAAAACATAACCAGCTATACATAGAAAAATCGTTAAAATAATTAATATATACCACAATGCCAGGGAGGCAAAAATGTTTCCTCTGTTTTTCATTGTTATTTTAAGAGGATTACATTAATTTAGGTTCACCAAAACTAAATTATGTCCTTTTTGACGGTAATGAACAATAGAAAAATGCTTTTAAAACAAAATCATAAAAAAAATTTTTATTTGAATCATAGATTATGGCTATAAAATCATCAAAAGGAACTAAAATTCATATACTTTTGGCAGGGATGACCAACTGCTACCTTATTGAAAAGGATACAGTTACGATTCTTGTTGACAGTGGAGTGAGTAAAAGTTATAAAAAATTAAACCAACAGCTTAAGATTATTTTAGGAAAACAACCTTCAATAGACTATCACCTTCTTACTCATACACATTATGATCATGCAGGAAATTCAGAACACATAAAAAAAGATTTTAATGCTAAAATTATAGTCCATGAGCAAGAAGCTGAATGGTTAAAAAAAGGATTTACTCGTTTACCAAAGGGCACTTCATGGTTATTTAAATTAATTTCAAATTCAGGAAATAGATATGCAAGTTCTATTGGAAAATATGAGCCCACTACTCCTGATATTATAGTAAACGATCAATTCTCATTATCTGATGACCTGAAAATAATACATACCCCCGGGCATACCATGGGTTCTGAAAGTTTACTTATTGATAACGAAATTGCCCTGGTTGGCGACACGTTATTCGGAATTTTTAAGCATAAGATATTTCCTCCTTTTGCAGATGATGTTAAAACTTTATATCATAGTTGGGAAAAATTATTAGTTACTCAATGTTCACTTTTCCTACCGGGACATGGCAAACCCGTAGGCAGGAAAAATTTTGAGCAATATTATTTTAAAAAAACACATAAAAAATCATTACTGTCCGATAAAAAATAAATAAAATCAAGGCTACAGAATGTATTCAATATTTTATCAGACAACAGTGATAAAAAATAAAGGCACTAACGGATTTTCCCAAGTGCCTTAAAAATTTTTTCTGTAGCAGGTAAACAAGTTTAATTTAAGGAATTAATGATGTCCTTCATATTTAAATGACACCTTTACTTTTGCTCTGTAAGCCTCAATTTTACCCTCACTTATTTGCATGTCTAATTCGGATATTTCGGCAATACGAAGGTCACGGAGACTTTCAGATGCTTTTCCTACTGCATTAGCCGCAGCTTTTTCCCAGGATTCAGGACTTGTTCCAACAAGTTCAATAATTTTGTAAACATGATCAGCCATAATACCTCCTATTTATTAAATGATAATTTGAACTAAAAAGTATATAGTATAAAGTTAACTATTAACTATTGAATAGTCAATGGATTAATTAAAATTTAATTTAAAATCAAACTAGAAGAAACGACAAAAGGAGTTTTTATTTTTTGGTTGCCAACATACGTATAGTTTCAGCCTGACCATTATGATGAGTTCCTTCAGAAAGTACCGTTGTTGATTTTTCTAACAAATCAATCGTAAGTCCTTTAAAGTCATCTTTCAGTTCATTTATAGAATAGAGCATATCAGGATTTTTAGGGCCACCGGTAGGATAATTAATTTGTTCTTTAGAAAAAACCTCCAACAAAATTCGACCCTGAGGCTTTAAATAATCAACTAATTTTTTGTGAAATAACTTTCTGGTTTCTGGCTGTAAATGCAAAAATATTAATGATATGAGATCAAATTGATGATTTGTGCTAAAATCTGTTACCGATGATTCGTCATAATGAATAGTAACATTCATTTCCCGGGCAAGTTTCAGTGCTTTTATTCTGGCAACTCTACTCGAATCAAAGGCAATTACCTCCCATCCTGATTTTGCTGCAAATACAGAATTCCGCCCCTCACCATCTCCAGGGAGTAATAATTTTCCGGGTTTATTTTTTTCAATAAAATCCTTTAAAAACAAATTGGGTTCGGTGCCATAAATATATTCAGAACGATTATATCTTTCATCCCATTGATTGAGCATAATTATCCATTATTATTTTCAGAAGAAACAGTCTCCCCCTTTTTTTGTTCATTGTTTTCTGTTTCTTCAGATTCATTCTTCTCTTCATTTTCTTCCTGCTCAACAGGATTTTCTAATTGTTCCTCTTTTAGTTTTCTCTCCTGTTCTTCTTGCTTTAACCGTTCTTCTTCTGCAGCCTGAGCCTCTTCAAATAGTCTCATATTTCGTAAAAATTGGGCTAAATTTTGATCCGTAGCAACAATATAACGATAAGGAGTTTCTCCACGTTTAGTTCTTAACTTTCGTTTTCGTCTTTTAATCTCTTTTATTGCATCTAAAAACTTTTCATTATTAGATAGCGTTTGCATTACCCCGCGTGAATAAGAAAAATAGTAATAATTATTATTCGGTAATTTAAAGTAAAACTTCATTAAGTCACCGCTTCTGCGTTTTAGCAATTGAAAATAACCCTCAACATACTTATTAACGGGCTTATTATTTATGGTTGCAATACCTATTTTACCCGTGTTTAGATAAGAACCTAATTCGGTATACCATTTTAATTTTAAATTTCCAATAAGCAAAGTATGCTGAGTTGACTTAGGTAATTGTGCTTCGGTAGCATAGAGGGTTAACTGGTTTTTAAATTCTGTATAATCATTAGCACCAACTATTTCGGTTACATATTTTTCAAAAAATGCAGAGGTAATGCTCATTTCATCAAGGCTTCCCTGCGAATTAATATCTTGTAGCAGAGAATCAAGTGCAGCATCAGAAAAGAAAAAATCAATGGGTAAAACTATTTCTAATTTAATCTCATTAGTCTCTAGTTTATGACTAAATGAACCTGCCGGGTCAAATTTTATTTGTCCTAAATCAATTCCTAAATTTATTAATCCTTCGCCATGATACAAACAAAAACTTCTTTGTAAATCAATTAAACTACCTGTAGTATCAGGATTTAAAAATTTAGATCGATCGGCAATTACATATTTGTTTGCATTTTTATTATAATGCAAATAACCATGTGCAGTAACAATTGGTTCATCATTCGGATCGCGACGTTGCGATAAAAAGGTTGTGTATATGTGCGATGAATCTTTAGTAATAAATGGGGATGAATACAAACCTCTGCCGGTAGTATTATTTACCCCTCGGGGAACAGGAATATAAATACTGTCAGGGTTAATTTCTGATTCGAAATAAACTGATTCTCTTGGAATAAGTGGACAATCTTGTTCGATTCTTACTCCGCCTTTAAAGGTTAAAAATTGTTTTGAGGCATTGAGTTGAACGTCTCCCTGGTAATTGTATACAGGACTTAACGTAAAATTTTCCTCTTCATTTATTTGTCCGGTTGCTATAGTTTGCAGACTGGTATCAACATAAATATTTGTAAAATGTACTATTTGCTTTTGGTTATTTTCATCAATATAATCATAATCACCAGAGCCTGTGTAATTATTCCTGGCTTTTAAATCAAGCTTTGCCTTATAAATAGTATGATACCGACTGGTTCTATTAGCAATTATCCGGGCATCAAAAAGGGTCTTCATTTTTGCCTGATGTCCAACAGATACATCCCCTTCATCAGGGTATATATTTGCATCGGCTACTTTTATATATTCAACTTCTGTAGCATTTATGGTACTATCGTGCAAGCTATAAACAGCCTTTGTAGAAGCAAAACGCAAAGAATCCTGACTAAGATGCGTAGACAGATATAAGGCACCCGGCAAATTGTCATCTTTTAGTTCAGCCAGCTTTTTAATATCATCAGAAGCTAAAGAGTCAACCTGGGGGCTCGATTCTATGGCAATTTCATCGCCCACCATATCCCAGTTAAACTGATCGAGGTAACTTACATATAAATTTTTGGGGAATTGTGCCACAGTAAATGATTCATTGGAATAAAAAGCTCCTGTCTGTTTAGTAAAATCAACTTCTCCATTCAAATTTTCTGAAATAAAATTAAAATCTTTTTTATCTATTGATTTCAAATTAAAACTCGTAGTATCCGAGTTAAAAGCATTTGCATCGTAGTTAAATTTTTTCGACTTTAACACAGCTTTTTCTAAATTCATGGTTCCTTTTCCTATAAGTCCGGTAGGTTTTAATGTTAAAGAACCTGAAAAATTAGTTTTAGGATTATACATCCGGAAAGGTTCATTGGTTTGATCGGCATACATCACATCCTGATAGGGATACCATTTAATATCAATTTCTTTGGATTCTAATTCCGGGTATTCAATTCCTGATACTCGTTGAGCTATTGTAAAATCGTAAGCATGAATTTTTGTAGAATCAGGATAAAAAATAACACTATCGGTTTTGGCGATTGAAGTAAGATATTCCAACGAACCAGAACCTCTTAACCCTCTGTTACTTAAATCAATTACATTAAAGTATTTTCCTTTCCCCTCGTAAAGCGGAAATCCCTCGGGCGGTGTATTTCGTTTAAAACCCAATGAGTAATCGGGCCGCATATAAACTGCATCTTCAAAAGGAGGGAAAATATCAGCTGAATAAAATATTCCATCAAAATTTAGTCCTCTCGTGGTGAAATTATCCAAACTATCAATAGTAAAGGGTTCTAACTGAAAATAAAAATCTTCTCTTTTATATACTCCTTGTTGAATAGAATAATCATCATAATATATAAATGATTTTTCATGACTGTTAAAAACAGGATATTGAGGGAAGTTTTTTAATCCCGATTTATTCTGAGGTTGATCGATTAACAGGTTACCTGTAACATTTTCGATGGTATTTTTCACATTAGCTAATACGGCCTGATTGTATAAATTATATTCTTCGGTTTGTACTTTAATACTTAGGGAGTCGATATTATTAAGATTAATTTTAAATGTATCATACTCAAAATAAAAATCATTCCCATAAAAAGTAAATAATCCAGCATCCACTACTCCTCCAAAGCTAAAATCCCTGTTTTTTTTCATTACAACTTGTCTGTTCTGTGGATAAATAGCCACATTTTGCGAATCAGAAAGAAATATTCTGGGTACCCCATTAATAATTAAATCTTTTGTTGATAAATCTATTATCCCGTTATGTTCCAATCCACTGGTTGATGAGTTAAATCTCATCACATCATAATCAATCCGGCCAAATCTGGCCTCAATGTATTCGTAGAGTTTAGGATTAATTGTAGCAATATCATTATCGGTATCATAAAATAAAAAACCATCAACACTTAAGAACATTAACATTTGCTTAATCTGATAGACATCGTAACTTAGAAAGTTTGCCAGTTCTTCACTACTAAACGATTGTTTTTTTTCTTTTACAGCAAAACGTTTAATTGCTAGAAGCGGATGAAAATCATCTCTCAACATAATTCGTTCAAATTCAATTAAATTATAAAAATTTGACGAAGTGAATGTTGCATTTCCAATATCTCCTCCGCGTTTTTTGGTCAGATAAATTTTATCCTCATTTATATTCCATCGTAAACGCTCAAAACTCATAGAGATTTCATGGTACGAATTATAATACGGGCTTTTTGAAACAATCCTGTCTGAAGGGTTTAATGATAGCTCATTTTCATTAACTAGAAATGAAAACATAATTCCCGGATGATAAATTGAATCAGTATCAAAATTTATAGTAATCTGAGCGTCATTGGAAACCACTCTGTTCTTACGAAACATAAACGTTTCTGAATAGGCTTTCAATATGATTCTATTATCCTTATTAATTTTAAGAAAAGCCTCATTTTCACTGTCTCCTGATCCCAACAAACTTGATCCTTTCATAGAAAATCCTCCATCATAATTAATATTTGGAAAGATATTTTCTATTTTGAATCTTTTTTGGTATGAGTTAAATTCCGGATAAACAGCCCTTTCAGGTTGTATTATATGAATAACCTGATCGGAAAGCTGACCTAATATAGGTTCTTCAAAATACAGTTTATTAACAAATAAAGCAGAATCAGCTTTATAACCAGAGTTAGTTAAATTAATGGTATAATTATCTAATTCAGCATAAACTTCTTCTTTTGAGTATGCTGCTCTTTCCCAGGTTACTATCCCTCCTTTGCCTGTCCACATATTTTTTAACGGAGAAAAAATACCCTCAGTATTTTCAATAGCAATGCTATCTGATTTTATTTTACAATAAAGAGTGGTAGGTTCAAAAAGAAATTTCAGCCCTTTATCTGTAGTAATTTTATAATTCTTATCGGTTACATACCAGCTGGTTGCATACGTTCCATAAATACAATACCTTTCAATCAACGATTTGGTATTATCAAAATACGTATTAACCTGACGTAGGGATCTTTTTTTATTATTTAAAAGGTAGCGTAATCCTTTTTCCCAATCATCATAATTTTCTATATCATCATCAGAATTATGAAAACTTAATACCAAATCGAAATATTTAGTAAAGTGAGGTTCTCTGCGAGCATTCCTATTTAGCATTAAATTACAAACCTCGATAAACCTGGTCTTAATTTTATCAGAAAAATATCCGGTTTCCCATCGATCAATAAAAATTTCAAAGTTATCTTCTTGCTGCTCAGTGATATTTCGTTTTACAAATTCTTCAAATTGGTCAATAAACTCTGCCGTATCCGTGCTAAATTCTTTTAAATCCTGTGCATTCAAAGAATTATATAAAAAAAAGCAAAGAAGAAAAATAAGTATTCTTTTGATCGATATAATTTTCATTATTTTATAGCTATTATTAAGATTTGGTAAATAAAGCAGCAACCCAGTTATGCTTTTCTTTATGCGATTGATAAATCATCTGGTGGTTTTCAGCTTCATCTTTAATCATTTGCAAATCGCTGTCGTATAATCCGCTCAACAATAAAATTCCGTTAGACTTTAATACACCTCCATACGCTGATATATCACTCATTAATATATTACGGTTAATATTCGCAACAATAATATCAAAATTTTTATTTTTTAGTAACGAAGCATCTCCCTGAATTACATGAATATCGGCACAATTATTTTTCTCAACATTTTCCAGCGTGTTTTTGTAAGCCCATTCGTCAATATCAATTGCTGTTAGTGTTTTGGCTCCTTTTAATTTAGCTAAAATAGCAAGAACTCCTGTACCACATCCCATATCTAATACTGTTTTATTCTTAAAATCAAGTTCGAGCATGGTCTTTATCATCAAATAAGTAGTCTCATGATGACCCGTTCCAAACGACATTTTAGGCTCAATAATAATTTCATATTTTAAAGATGGAGTTCCTGAATGAAAAGGAGCTCGAATAAGACACTCGTTATCAACAATAATAGGATTAAAACTTTTCTCCCATACCTGATTCCAATTTTGTGTTTCAATAACCTGCCAGGAGTAATTGATTTTGCATTCAGGGATTGAATTTACCTGTAGCGCTTTCACAGCTTCAATATCAAAAAACTTTTCTAAGATATATGCTTTTAAGGTATCCCCTTCTTCATCGTAACTTTCGTAACCTATTTCATTTAATTCGGCAATAAGAATCTCTATAACCGTTTGAGGTTTTTTTGCCTCAATATGGCAATTTAGTTCAATATAATTCATTGTACAATTAAAAAGATTTAGCAATTTCAATAAAATCGTTGGCTTTAAGTGATGCACCCCCAATTAAACCTCCGTCTACATCGGAATTTGTAAACAGCTCTTTTGCATTGGATGGTTTACAGCTACCTCCATACAATATTGATAGATCATTGGCAACCTGAGAACCGTATGAATTTTTTATTTTCTCCCGGATAAAAGAGTGCATTTCCTGCGCCTGGTCGGGGGTTGCTGTTTTTCCTGTTCCAATAGCCCAAACAGGTTCATAAGCAATAATAATGTTTTTGAAACTTTCAGCATTTATTCCTTCAAACATCTCCTTTATTTGCTTATTTACCACCTGAAAATGTTCTTCACCTTCTCTTTGTTCGAGTACTTCGCCACAACAAACAATAGTTTTGAGCCCACTTTCTATAGCAAGCTTTATTTTTTCATTAATAACTTCGTTCGTCTCCTTGAAATATTTTCGGCGCTCAGAGTGTCCAACAATAACAAATTCAGCTCCTGTTGATTTAATCATACGAGCCGAAATCTCCCCTGTATAAGCACCTTCTTTATGTTGTGAACAATTTTGAGCTCCTAATTTCACATTCGATTCTTTCAATATCTTAGAAGCTTCAGCAGTAAGAATAAATGGAGGTACCACAATTAATTCAACTTCTTTTATGGCTTTTGCCTGATTTAAAATTTGCTGAATTAACTCTAAACCTTCCGGAAAGGTTTTATTCATTTTCCAATTACCTGCAACAATATTTTTTCTCATAATTCAAATATTTTTGAAGTTGATAGTACATCAAAAATAAGAAATTAAAAGGTTATATAATTTTTTTAAGCCCAAAAATTTTAGTTTTAAACACGCACTCTTGGATCTAATATACCGTAAACAATATCAACTAAGGTATTTATTATGATAAAAATTAACGAGATGGTCAGGATACATCCCAATACTATGGGGAAATCATATTGGTTTAATGCATTAACAATAATAAAACCAAGTCCTTTCCACCCAAATATATATTCAACAAAAACAACCCCGGTCATTAAGGAGGCAAACCATCCCGAAACTGCTGTTATTACCGGGTTTAGTGAATTCCTCAAAGCATGCTTCCAAATAAGACGTGAAAATGAGAGCCCTTTTGCTTTGGCTGTACGGATGTAATCTTGTGACAACACATCCAGTAACGAATTTCGCGACAATTGAACCACAATAGATAAAGGCCTGATACCCAAAGTTAATGCAGGCAAAATAAGATTCTTTAACTGTAAATGCATCCCCTGCCCTAAATCGTCGATTTCGTAAATATTCCCGGTAAGATTTAATCCTGTAACATCAGCTAAAAGAAAAGCGAAAATCCATCCAATTAAAATTGCAGCAAAAAATGATGGCAAAGACATACCAAAGGCAGAAAAGAACAACGATAATCGATCGAATGCACTATCCTTTTTCAGGGCAGCAAGTATACCTATAAAAATCCCTGCCAGGGTGGCAAAAACGATTGATACTAAAGCCAAAATAAAAGTATTGGGTAAAGTCTCTCCAATAATTTCAGTTACAAGCTTTTTACTCTGGTACGAACGGCGTAAGTATGGTTTTTTTATCACCAGCGTATATTTTCTATTAAAATTTACCATAGGTTGATATGAGCCATATTTATCCGGATTGAGATAAAAGTAACTTCTTGTGTCGGTGGTATTATGGATAGAAACAGGTGAAAGATCATTCAAATATTTAACATACTGCATCCCCGCTGAACGATCCAGTCCTAATTCTTTTCGGATAGATTCGATGGTTGAAATATCGCTTCGTTGCCCTACCATCATTTGGGCAGGATCGCCTGGTAAAATATTAAACAGAAAAAAGATAACAGTAACTACACCCCACAATATAAGCAAGGCATAGATAAACCGTTTAATCAAAAAATTTAACACAAACTGTTGCTTATAATTAATTATTAACTAAAACTTCACTATCCGGGCTTTTAAGTTCTTTCTTATACTTTTTATTAGTAAGGTAATTATCTTCAATTTCTTCTATTGTAGGAATATTTCGATGATGCCATTTACCAAGAATAGTTCCTTCTTTTAATAATACAATGCCGGGATTAGCCCGTACAATAGTTTTTAATGTAATCTCATCAGTAGTGTAAAACATATAGGGAGCATCGGTTTTTTCTTTAAAATCATTAATAACCGATTCAACAGAAGCGGTAAGGCAAATAAAGTTGCATTTGCCGGATTTTTTACAATACCGGGCAAGGTTATTTATTTTATCTATATTCTTAGTGCTTGTCTGACTTAAGTTGTAGGAAATCATTAAGAATGTAAATTTAGGATCGTTTAAGACAACATCTGTTATATCATTTCCATTAGGAGTTTGAATCGTAAAATCATGAATTGGCGGTACATATCCTTCATTGATTAAAATATTTTGGGTTTCGACCCATTGCCAGGTTGAATCCGGTAAATTATCCAGGGTAAATTCTTTCACCTTTCCATCTTTTTCATAAAGTAATACGGTTTCATATTCAGCTTTAGGAGCATCTTCGGGAATTATCATTTTTTCAGGAATGTGAGTACCAATAGTATAGGGTCTAAAATCGAGTAAAGGCAAATTAAAGTAACAATATAATGAAAGGGATACACTAAAAATAAACGGAATTGATATTGTTATCCATTGATTTATGTTTTTCCATTGTACTTCATATTTATTCCGATTAACAAAGATGATAATCGTAAAAATCATTAATACTACATTTTTCCAAAAAGTTTCCCAATTGGTCATAATAATAGCATCGCCAAAACAACCACAATCGGATACCGGGTTGAAAATAGCCAGGAAAAATGTCAGCACTGTGAAAAAACTCATAAATAAAAGTGTTATCCAGGCTGTAATTTTACGTTTGGTGGCATAAAGCAATGAGAAACCGATAACAAATTCTAACGCACTTAACAGAATGGCCAAAGGCAAAGCTAATACCGATAAAAATTCTAATCCAAAGGCCGCAAAATAATCATTAAACTTATACATTGATCCCAGGGGATCAACTGCTTTAACAAATCCTGAAAAAATAAAAACTACACCTAATATAATACGGCTTATCTGATTAAGTTTTTTCATTGGTTCGAATGTTTTTAATTATTTAATAGTTATAATATTTTCCTGCTTCAATAGGCTGATAAGTTGGTCAAAAATTACATCTTTATCAGCCATAACACCATTTTCATCGGCGCATTTTATGATTTTTAACTGTGAATCATTTTGCGCTTCATGTAAATATATTTTTCGCACTTCATTCTGGAAATCAATGTTTTTCTCATGAATATCTTCTTTCCCTTTTAAATAGGTACGATCGTCACCACTTCGTTGCTTGGTTAAATTATGCTTTGTAAATTCAAAAGGAACATCCAAAAAAATATTCAATTCAGGCCTGGGAATTTGAAAATAATTGTACTCTAAATCCTTTATCCATTGGCTTAATTCATTCTTTTCTTTTTCTGTTTTTAACTTTGCACACTGGAAAGCAATATTTGAATATACATACCGGTCGACAATTACCAGTTTATTTTGCGATACCCATTGATTAATCAATTTTTTTGCATCATTCCTGTCCCCTGCATAAATCAGAGCAATTAAATAAGGATTAACTGATTTAATATCGCCTAATTCGCCCCGAAGAAAACGGGCAATTAAATCGCCATATATTCTTGAATCTGTTCTTGGAAAGTGCAGGTATTCATAAGCCAAATCATTCTGCTCAAGATAATTTCTAAGTTTTTTTATTTGTGTTGATTTTCCGGATCCGTCTAATCCTTCAATTACAATAAATTTCATCTGTTTAAAATTTTTAGTTTACTGAAAATGAAGAAACTAAACCTGCCTGCCGCAGACGGGAATTTCTTCACATTCAGGCTTGTCTGCCCTAAGACACCTCAGTCTGCAGGCAGGAACTCACATGAATTTATTTTAATCATAATCGTGTGTGTATTTTTTGATTAAAAAAATCATGCTCGTTTCATATAATTTATTTTCTGAATTACTGTAGTTTTATATTACATTTGTTCAGTGCAAATATTCAACAATAGTTAAAAAATGCAGGCTAAAGATACATTTTTTTCAAGAAAATTAACGATCAATTGCCGGGGAGAATTATATGATTTATCAAATCCTCAAGTAATGGGGATATTAAACATCACCCCTGATTCATTTTACGACGGAGGAAAATATTCTGATCACCATCAAATTATAGATCATGTACAACAAATGTTGAATGACGGATGTGATATATTAGATATTGGTGCTTACTCATCAAGGCCGGGAGCAAAAGATATCTCTGAAAAAGAAGAAATTAAACGTTTATCTCCGGTTTTAGAATTGATAAGAAAACATTTCCCGGATATAATTATTTCAATAGATACTTTTAGAGCCAATGTTGCAGAATACGTTATCCAACATTTCCAGGCAGACATCATCAATGATATCTCTTCGGGTGATATGGATCCGGCAATTTATGATGTTATAGCTAAAAACCAGGTACCATATATTATTATGCATATGCAGGGTACCCCGCAAAATATGCAGGATAATCCGCAATATAAGAATGTAACAAAAGAAGTTATCATGTATTTGGCTAAAAAAGCAGAACAGCTAAAACTTATAGGTATCCATGATATTATTATAGATCCTGGTTTTGGTTTTGGAAAAACCGTTGAGCATAATCACCAGTTATTAAGACACTTAGATGATTTTAAAATATTTGAGCTTCCAATACTGGCTGGCCTTTCGCGCAAATCAATGATTTGTAGATATTTAAACATATCTCCCAACGAAGCACTTAATGGAACCAGTGTATTAAATACTTTAGCATTACTTGGGGGAGCAAATATTTTACGTGTGCATGATGTAAAAGAAGCCAAAGAAACCATTCTTTTAACGCAAAAATTTTTGTCTTCAAAAACACCCCATTGGGTTGATTAAATATTATCTTAAAAAAAGACTTACAGCTAATGTTGTTATAAGTTTTATAACTTCTAATAACAAATTCGGGTTTATTTATTACATTTGTTATTATTAAATTAGGCATCTATATAATATATGATTACGGCATTTATAACGATACGATTTTTAGATATTCTCGATATTCTTTTAGTTGCATTTTTGTTATACCAGATTTATAATCTGATTCGAGGGACTACCGCTATGAATATCTTTATCGGTATTTTTTCACTATACCTTTTATGGCTTTTGGTTAAAGCCCTAAATATGCAACTGTTGGGCAGTATATTGGGTCAGGTTATCGGGGTTGGTGTTATTGCCTTAATTATTGTTTTCCAGCAAGAAATCAGACGTTTCTTATTAATTATAAGCACCCGCTACATTACAAATCGAAAATTTTCTTTAGATAATTTATTTTCTTTCGGAGAAAGCAAAACATCAACCATTGATATTAACTCTATTATAAATGCCTGTTCCAATATGTCTGCATTTAAAACCGGAGCCTTAATTGTTATTGCTAAAAGATCCGATTTAATGAGCTTTATTAAAACCGGTGATATAATCAACGCAGATACTTCGAGTCGATTATTAGAGAGTATCTTTTTTAAAAACAGTCCGTTACATGATGGAGCTGTAATCATTAAGAATGAGAAAATAATCGCTGCACGTTGTATTCTGCCCATAACAGAAAGGTTAGATCTTCCTCCTCAATATGGAATGCGACACAGAGCTGCTATCGGAATAGCTGAAAAAACAGATGCTGTGGTAATTATTGTTTCAGAAGAAACCGGCGCTATTTCTTTTGCCAAACAAGACACGATTGAAAATAATATCGGTCCAAACAGACTAAGACAGATCCTTGAAAATGAATTCAATGTTTGATTTTATTCTTTAACACAATTATCTATAGAATATGAACCTTAAAGATATTTTTGAATACTCAATTGTTAATACTGAAAAAATAAATATTACCGTATATAACCTGGTAGCCACAATCTTAATTTTAATAGTTACCCGAATTATTATTGGAATCATCCATAAAATTTTCAAACGTAAAATTTATCCCAATAAAAATATTGAATTTGGTAAAAGCAATACAATTTATCAACTTATAAAATATATATTGTGGGTTATTGCTATTGTTTTAAGTCTTGAAACGATTGGAATTAAAATTACTTTCCTTTTAGCCGGTTCAGCAGCCTTATTAGTTGGTTTAGGATTTGGGTTACAACAAATTTTCCGTGACATAGTATCCGGGCTTTTTATTCTATTCGAGGGGAATTTAAAGGCTAATGATGTGGTAGAGCTTGAAGGAGAGATTGGAAGAGTTAAAGAAATCGGTTTTCGGACAACAAAAATTGAAAGCAGAGATAATATTATTCTTATCATACCCAACTCAAAATTTATCGATGGCAAGGTAATTAACTGGAGCCATATACAAAAACGCACCCGGTTTCATGTCCAGGTCGGTGTAGCTTATGGCTCAGATGTTAATCTTGTTAAAAAAGTACTTGCCGAATGTGCACTTAACCATAATGATGTAACTAAAACACCCAAACCTTTTGTTCGTTTTTCTGATTTTGGCGATTCATCTCTTGATTTTCAACTATTTTTCTGGACTGACAGAGCTTTTGAAGTAGAAAATATCAAAAGCGACCTTCGATTTACTATCGATAATAAATTCAGAGAAAATAAAATTCAGATTCCATTTCCACAGCGTGATGTCCATATGATTCCAACTAAAAATAGTTAAATAGTAAAAAATTGTTTCTTGTTCTATTATTATTGAAGGGTAAATGTTATCAAGGGATCCTTTAAAAAATCTAACACATACTTTTATTTTCTCCAATTATATTCAGCCTTTTTTAACCGATCCATTATAGCCATTCCGATGCCTGTTTCGGGTACAGGTTCAGCTATAATAATTTCTATCTCGCTATCATCTTCTAAACTATGCATGGCATCATACATATTCACAGCATACTCTTTTAAATCATTATTTTCAGATACTCTGATTACCCTTCGATAGCCTTTTTCATCTTTTCCGGTAAAAGATATGAAGCCTGCTTTATTCTTATTGATATCTAAAAGAAGTTTTTCTTCTGCAATAATCATTTTTTTATCAGGGCTGTAATGCGATTTAACCATACCAGGAGCAACAATAGTATCATCGTTTAATGTGTCATCAAAGGGCACGATAGTTTCTATCTCTTCCCTGGTAATAATTCCATTGCGTAAAATCCGGAATCCATTTTCGAATAGTTTGATAATGGTAGACTCAACCCCTACATCCGTTCTACCACCATCAATAACAAAATCAATATCAGGGAGTTGTTTTTTTACATGTTGGGCCGTAGTTGGACTAATTCTGCCAAATTTGTTTGCACTGGGAGCAGCAATCGGGCATCCGGATTTTTTAATTAGCTGAAGAGCTAATTTGTTTGCCGGCATTCGAATACCTACAGTATTTAACCCGGAGGTAACAATGTCGGGCACCAAATTACTTTTGGGGAGAACCATGGTTAATGCACCGGGCCAGAATTTTTCGGCCAGTTTATAAACCCTTTCATCGGTAATGGTTGTTAATTTTTTTAAGTCATATATATCCGCTATATGAATGATTAATGGGTCAAACGAAGGGCGTTCTTTTGCTTCAAATATTTTAGCAACAGCCAATGGATCAAGTGCATTAGCACCTAATCCATAAACAGTTTCCGTGGGAAAAGCAACTAATTTTCCTTCTCTGATTAACTTTGCAGCAATTTGTATACTATCCTGTTGCAACATTTTTTACTGTATGTTTTCCCGGATTTACTATTCGTTAATAAACAATTTGTTAATTAAAACGCTCAATATTTTCAATACTAAAGTTTCATTTCTTTTTTCAAATGAGTTAAATAACCCTTTAAACTCAAAAAATATAAAATGTGGAAAAGATTATTCTTCCTCGTTATTATTTTTCCTTTTTTTAGGTTTTAGTTTAGAAAAATCAGCTTTTTTCTCTTCTTTATTCAACAGGCGTTCAATATTTTTTTGATGAGTAAATAGCATTAATACAGCCATTATTAAAGAAAAAATAACCAGTGATGGTGTTGTTTCTTTGAATATAACAATTATTAATACAGGAAACGAAAAACCTGATATCATGGAACTTAAAGAAACATATCGTGTAATTACCAACGTTAATACAAAAATTCCTGCCATGATAAGTGTAGGATAAAAACTTATGGCACAAATCACGCCAAAGAGCGTTGCTACACCTTTGCCTCCTCTAAATCCAGCATAAATTGGGAAAATATGGCCGAGCATGGCAGCAATTCCCAGTAAAAGCTGGATATTTATATAATCTCCGCTATCGGGGATATAAAAATCAGTTAAATAGATTAAATTAACGGCTAAAAACCCTTTTAATATATCTACAACAAATACGACAATACCGGCTTTTATACCCAGCACTCTAAAAGTATTTGTTGCTCCTGCATTTCCGCTTCCATAGTCTCTAATATCAATATTAAAGAAAGATCTGCTTATCCAAATTGATGTAGGAATAGAACCAAGTAAGTAGGCCAGGATTGTAATAAGAATATTTACTACAATATGCATCATGTTTTTTTATTTTAGCTTCGCAAAATAACAAATATTTTTAAAAGCATCAAAGTTTGATTAACTGAGATCTTGCGATAAAAATGGTCATTTCTCTTTATTCAGGTTTCAGAGAATTGACTTTTTCTATTTTTAAACAACAATTATTTTTATTTACCAGGGCATTTATTTTTAACACTCTCCCGGATATTTTTATCTCCATAGGCTTCATCAAAAGCAGCACTAAACTTATTCGCTAATCGGGTTGCGGTTAGATCATATTCATCTTTATCCAGCCATGTATTTTTGGGAGTTAATATTTTCTTAGGTACTCCGGGACATTCCGTAGGGATATTTAAATGA
>Ga0209949_1000562_pt1 | contig 19479 bp, 16 predicted proteins | sample SalPonC_black_MG_FD_185711 | JGI IMG/M metagenome (GOLD analysis project Ga0209949, IMG submission 185711) | Salt pond soil microbial communities from South San Francisco under conditions of wetland restoration - Salt Pond MetaG... | ecosystem: Environmental > Aquatic > Marine > Intertidal zone... | reverse complement strand
AAAAATTAATCAGTGTCATCAGTGAGGTTTTGCCGCATCCGATGGGGCCTGTCAGTAAAATTCCTTTTTTCAGGCTGAGGTTTCTGGTTTGGCAGCTTTCGTTATCGGCAATGGCATAAACCAGCAGGGATAAAATCAGGTCATGGTCTTCCCTGTAAATCCGAAAGTGTGGGCCAAATAACCTTTTACCCTGGAACTCTATCCACTCCCTGCATTCTGAAAAATTGAACCGGTAAACGCCATTTTCAAGCCAGGCAATTTCTTCATAAGGGTTCGGAATAGTCCTTGTCGGTGGAAACATGGTGCGGGCTTTTTCCGTTGACTTTTTTTCCTCTTTCATTTAAAAAATTTTTGGTGGTTTTCTGTTTATTCAAGTTTATACTGTTTGTATTGTTTATATTAATATTAGGCGTCCCAGTTCGCGTACCGGCTCGTGTCTCGCTTCGTGTCCCTGCTCGCGTACCGGTTCCGGTATCACCTCGCGTCTCACTTCCGGTACATACTCCGGTATCAAATCTGGTACATGAAACTTTTCTTCCCGTATGAAAATTTCCGGTGGGAGAATAATCAATATATCCCCATTGATGAAGCTGTTTCATACACTGGGCATAGGTATTTTTGGAACCGATTCGCGAAAACTGCATCAGTTCTTCCCGGTCAATCGGGAATGGATTGCGGAAACGGTTCAGGTTCCACTGGCGAAATAAACTCATATACAAACTAATATGATAAGGCGTAAGTTTTTCATCATCTTCCGCTTTTTCAAAAAATCCGTTCAAATGCCGGATGTAATTCATCGGGAACGGGAGAATTCAAATCGGTTGCAGACCTGATTTTCCTGGAGCATTTTTTTGATGTCCTCGTAATCGTAAAACATTACCCCGCCAATTTTGGTGTAGGGCAGTGTTCCGTTTATACGCAGGTTTTGAAGGGTTCCAGGGGAGATGTTTAACAGTTCCCTGACTTCATAGGATTTGAGCCACTTTTTGGCTGGCTGGCCGTGGTGCTCCTTGAGCATTTTTTTGATTTCGCCGAGCAATTCAACTTTGAATTCCCGCAAATCATCGGTAGTAACAATTTCTGTTGGCATAACTTTTTGTATTAAATGAAACAATTTGAGTTTTGCCAAATATCAAATATTCAAATGGAACTTTTTCCCAAGTTGGGATCACCTTGGGAGTTTTTTATTGTTAATCAGAAAGCTTTGTCGGGGAGTTTATTCACCTTCCCGGATCCGTCTGACTTTGTTTAGCAGGCAGATGCGGTGGTGTTTTTGAAGTTCGTCAAGTTCATTGTCAGGTAAATCCTGCATTGTGTTTAGTTGTTTTTCAATATCGGATACCTTCCAGTATTGTTCAAACGGACAATCATCGTCAGCTTTATCAAACGGGCATTTAATAAATGCCATAAAAAGGTCGGCGTACTGAATATTTTTTTCTGACAGGTACATTTCGTTTCTAAGAGTAATTGTTTGATTTCTTACAAAAAAAGAGCGTGGAACTGCAACATCATCTGCAAGAGGGGAACCATCAAGAACCCGCACAACAAATAAGTACAGCCCACGCAATGCGCAGGCGTCATACTTAAATTCCTGTTGTGCTAAAAAATTGATGGTTTTTACTTGCAAGAATAAAAGCTTACGCTCTAATATCTTTATATGTCAACTAACTCGTATTTCTATAAAATCCATTTTTAATTTTCATTGTAAAAGTAACTGTTTTTTCTGCTTTGTTAAAACTCTTCTTTATCAATAATGCCTGTAAAAGGAAAAAAAAATTTAGCCATCGAAATCTTCCATTCTTTTCAGCAATGATTGTTTCAAATTATCCAGAAATTTAGTTTGTCCGGTTTTTCGCATTCGAATATCGATGAATGTCCGGGAATATTCTTCAAGTTCAATATGAAACAGTTTTTCAAAAAGTTCTACCAACTCTTTTATATCAATTTTTCCATTATTGATAGAACCATTGCTGTGGAGGGCATAGATTAATTCAATTAAGGCTATTTTAGAATCGGTCCAGCTATATTTCAACTTAGATAGTTCTGGTTTTAATTCTTCATTTTGAAGTTTGTGAATTTCATTTTCAAGGTACCTGATAAGTTGCTCATGCGCCCTAATACATGAGAAAGTATGATCATGCATTGTTGAAAACTCATTGTCGATATAGGGAACAATTGAATCTGTCGGAATACTAAGATTTCGGTTTTCTCTCAAGAAATACATTTTATCCAAACATTCCTGTTTGCTTCGGTAGTACTTGCAAATATCTGCATTTTGCTCAAAATATTTATGTAGCTTTTTTATCACACGTTTTAAATACTTCTCTTTTAAAAGTTTAGACTCAGGGCATTTTGTTTCAATTTTAAACAGCGTATGATAGAAAATGAGTTTGCTGTAAACCTGTGGTTTAATATTTTTGAAAAAAAATACTTCTTGCTCTGTGGCTTGGAAATCGTTCTTCTTAACAGCTCTTTTCATTTCCATTAGCACATCAGAACAGAGGGCTACCGCTTTTTGAGACAGGATTAGAATATTTTCATTTGAAATCTTTAAGCTTTCAAGATTATTTTCTAGTTCTGAAATAATATTTGTAAAATCTAAATCTTCCATCGCCTGAGGAATTAGTTTAAATGGTCAGTCTATTATGAACGATATTCTAAAATAGAAAAAATTGAAATAATTTCCATTATTTTTTTATAAAAAACACAATTCATTATAGTCATAAGACCGAAAACATAGCTGAGTAACTTTTTTATTGAAAAAACATATTCATTGCAAATTCCATTTCAAAATCAGAATGGGTTGTTAATTCAACAAGCTGCGATTTTTCTATCACTTTTTTTGTGTATTCGTTGAAGTTATTGTTGAGTGTTTTTAAAATGGCTCCCGCACCTGAGGTATTGCCAACCAAAATGATTTTGTCTTTTATCGCTTGTGGAAGGATGCCTGTTTTTACAGCATTTTCCGGATTCATGTAATTGCCAAAACCGCCAGCCAGAAACAGTGCATCAATTTGTTCCAGGTTTACCCGGGCTTCTTTTGTCATTAATTTAATACCGGTAAAAATTGCACTCTTGGCAAGTTGTATCTCCCGAACATCGCGAGGCGTGATTATTATAGGTTGATTATTACCCGTGTCTTCTTCTGAAACCAAAACATAATCCTCATTTAAAACACCATCAAACTGTACTATTCCGTTATCAAGCATATAAGCGATTACATCAATCAGCCCTGAACCGCAAATACCAATAGGTTTCGCATCAGAAATTGTCTGGTAACCACCCTGGTTATAAACTGAAATAGCTCCATCGAATGCACCCATACCACAATAAATGTTAGCTCCTTCGAAAGCGGGACCGGCAGCTGTTGCACAGCAATATATTTTCGATGGTGTAACAAGTGCCATTTCGCCATTGGTGCCAATGTCGATAAATAAATAATTTTTAATGTTTTCTGGAGGCTGAAGTGAGGCAAGGCCGGCAACGATATCGGCACCTACATAAGCTGAAATGGAAGGAAGTAAATGTATTATCCCTGAATTATTTATATTGATACTTAAATCTTTTGGACGGTATAATTTTTCGCCTGTAAAAGGGGCTTTAAAAGGTGCCAGGGCAATTGGGGTGGGATCAATCCCTGCCAACAGGTGCAACATGGTTGTGTTGGCTGAAACAGATATCTTTACAATGTATTCTGCAGGCACGTTCTCTAAACTGCAAAACTGTTCAATTTGCTGATTGACAGCACTTACTACTTCATTTTGCAAGGTCTGTATATTTTTTTCATTGGTGCAATAATTTATGCGGCTGATAACGTCAGCACCGTATTTAACCTGCGGATTACTTATACCCTTATTTCTGATAATACTTCCTGTTATTAAATTAATCCAGTAAAACACAATGCTGGTAGTACCCAGGTCAACAGCTAATCCGATGGGATAAGAAATATTATTTGCCAAAGTCGAAGTCTCCGCGGGTAATTTTAGCAGGTATTCATGTTGAGCTGTTAATATTTGTGCTTCCTTTTTATTGGGCAAAATAACTTCTATATCAGAATACGGATAATATTCACAGGAATTGATAAATCCCACTTCTTTTATTTGAACCCTGCATTTACCACAGGTACCGTTTCCTCCACACGGAGCCTCAATCTTAAAATCGTGGTTCTGCAAAATCTGAAGCAGGCTGGCTCCTTCTGAATAATTTATATTTATGACCGCATTATTATAATGAACCTTAATTTCAGGCATAGGTAATTCTGATTCTTTATCTGCAAATATCTTTATTATTCTGAATTGTTGTTTCGGTAAAGACAATTTGCCATATTGCAATTTTGACAAACATGCTTTTTGAACCTAACATTTTCTCCGATTGCAATAATTCCGCTAATTGATTTAACCGGCACCATAAGGCATGAATCGCTCAGCGAAACATTACAAAAATGTTCAGGAAAAAAGGAGAAGAGCTGTTTCTGTTCCTTAACATCCCAGTCACAATATCCGGGACTGTATCGATTGCTAATTTGAAGGCCATGTTTTTTCATTTTGTGTTGCAGAATTCCCTGAACTTTATCCATGGCTTTTTCAACCATAACAGAACCAAGTACATCAATCAGGTATCCTTCAATAAGTTTTCCATCACGAGAAAGTTGTTTTGCCCTGTCTGTAATTTCCGGCCCGGCAGAACAGACAAAAATCGCTGTATTAGTCATGCCCTGGAAAAAGCGGGCAATCTGGTTTCCTAAATTAAACGTTTTGCCATCAACAATAAGTTTCTCGTTATCCGCATGTCCGGGCACAATAACATAACCCGCCTCAATATTTACAACTTTGTTTAGTTGCTCAATTTCGTCCATCAAAAAATCATAATAAAATGACATATTCTCATCTGTATGAGCAATTTTTTCAATACCCTCAACTGCAATATTGAGCTCATTTAGTGGAATATTATAGTATTCTGTGGTGCCTTTCTTCATTGATTTATGCTTATCTGTACCTGAAATTTTTATTGAGATGCATATTTTAACCAGGTTTTTCTTAAATGAGAAATTTCCAGTTGATGGCCAAAGGCAATAAGCTCAGAAGGACCTTTGTAGTTTTTTATTTCTTTAACTTCCAGATTTTTATAAACGCTTTGTACGCTAACAATCCGACCATCATCCAAATTTATAAATCCTTTAATTCTTGGACAATCAGTTTGCATTTCAGAAATAAAATTATTTAACCGGGATTCATTTATCTTTTTATGGGTTCTTAGTACACAAGCATTGACCGGAGGTTTTCCTTCTGATTGTATTCCAATAAACCTTCTGGCTGCCTGGCCTTTTTTGGCTTCAACAGCAGCAAACTCATCCCATTTTATGTTGGCGTATTTGGTTTGAATGATGCCGGCAAAAGGATTAAGTTTTTTTATTTCCTGAACCAGGTCTTCCATGTTCCCTTTAAAAATGTCAGTTTTATTGATGATTACGGTATCTGCTATCATTATTTGGTGTTTAAACCTTACTAACGTGCCCAGTCCCATGTAAAAGTTCGGGGCATCAATCAGACAAATATTTTTGTCTAATGTAACTTTTTTTTTAAGCTCACTTGTTTGTAACAGTTCAGCAATACTGATGGGATCTGATAGTCCTGAAGCCTCCAGGAATATGATTTCAGGTTGGTACTCATCAATCATTTTGAGCATATTGTCAACAAAATTGTTGAGCTGGCAAACACAAAAAACGGAACCGTTATTAATCTCCACAAGCCTGAATTCCTGATTTTTTTGTTGCAATTCTTTACCATCAATACCGGTCGGTGCAAACTCGTTTTGAATAACTGCTATCCGTTTTGATCCATATAATTCATTAAGGAGATTGCTGAGTAATGTTGTTTTTCCACTGCCCAAAAATCCGGTAATCAGATTAAACAAAATCATTCTGAATTTTTATGGATAATTTGATTTTGAATAAAAAATGCCTGGTTTTATTCCCGTAAACAGGCTCATTTTCTTTATTAATTTTTACTTGCTAAATAACCATCTATCCTGGCTTTAATATCATTAATCGGAGGAATTTGAGAAATAAACTCAATGTTCCCATCCATAACAATTGTTGGCAGATTTTGGACACCCAGACTGGCCATCATTTGCAATCCTTCTTTTTCTTTAATACGGTATTCCTTGAAAATAACTTTATCTCCATAAGGTTCTGCTGCCCGTGATACTGCATCTACCATATACTGACAGGGTGCACATGATGAAGAGTCTAAAGTAATAATGTCCACAATCACTTTTTCTTTATTCCAATGGCTGGTTAAGTCAAGCAATTCAAGGTTTTCGGCAGATGTTTCCGATGCCCGTAGTTTCCCCTGAAGTGTTTCATCATAAAGCAATTCAGTGATTGCCTGGAGATTATTTACAGGAGTATTCATCCCCAAATCACAACCTGGTGCCAGTATAAATCCCTTTTTACCACCAATATCCATACACTCCAGTGCATTGCGTTGCGATGCTTCTTCATCTCCCAGCAGCAAAACACTCGTTAATTTAATGTTTCCGCCAAAACTCACGTTGTGTTTTAATGATGTATCCCTGACAAAATCAAGCGGAATATTTTCATCAATAGAAATGTTGTCCGGATTTGTTTGACACATGACTTCAATGTTTTGCTGCGCATTTCCACAAACAAAGAAAGAACTTAAGGCATCTGCTTCACGAATGAAGCCATTGATCTCTTTAATGTAGGGTGAAACATATGTTTCAAAACTCTGCGGGTCAATCTGGCTTGTCATTGGATCAACAATCGCAATTACATCTGCACCAGATTCAATATATTTTTCCGACATCATTTTTGCCACATCGGTTGTGAAACGCATCAACTTATGAATTTTATCCGGTTCCACCATCATTTGCATAAAAATGTCAGTCCCCAGTAAATGAAGTGCCAGAGTAAAAGGACCTGTAATCAGGCCGTATAAAGCGATATCAGGATGTTGTTCCCTTAACTTTCTGGTTGCTTCCATTACCAATGAAATACGTCCTTTACAGGTGCAGGGAACTTTTAAGTCGTTTAGAGAAATGCCTTCCGTTAAAGGGTGAGATACAACGGCAGGAGGATTGTCGTCTGCCCATTCCAGCTTGCATCCCAGTGCTTCTGCTTCAATTTGCAAATCGAAAACAACAGGTATTCCATCAGGTTTATAAAGCTCAATGGCTTTACTGACACCATCAATGATATGTTCCGGTGATTTTAAATACTCCGAAGCTGTTAAGCCAAGCAAATGACCTGCATGAACTCCGACGAACGGAACCCAGGGAATTCTCTCAACTTTCCCCAGTTTCATGGCTTTTTTTATTAACTCAAATCCTTTCATTTTCATTTTTTTAAATACATATATCTTTTAATATGAACGAAATTTTCGATCATTTTCATTAAGTGTTGGTCTGGTCTTTAGCAGAGGGAAAATTTTGAATATTTGTATTATGCTATTGCTGAATAATCACGATGCCAACGTGTTCAGAAACTCAACAACTCCCTGTGGATCCGGGCTATAATTGTCGGCGTTAATTTTCTCACAAAAGTCCTGATTAACAGGAGCTCCTCCTATACAAACTTTTAGATTGGCATCTCTTTTTTTAATGGCTTTAACTATTTTTTCCATATTTGTCATGGTGGTGGTCAGAAGTGCTGACAGGCCGATAACACTTCCAGGGTGCTTTTCTGCTGCCTCAATAAAAGACTCTGCTTTTACATCTGTTCCTAAATCAATGACTTCATATCCGTTGCCTTCAACCATCATGGCCACCAGGTTTTTACCGATGTCATGCAAATCACCTTCAACTGTTCCGATAATAAACCTGCCTTTGTGCACAGCTTCACCCGATGAAAAGTAAGGTTTTAGATGATTCATGGCTGCACTCATGGCTTTGGCGCTCATTAACACCTGTGGAACAAATATTTTGTTAGCACGAAATTTGACTCCTACCTTTTCCATGCCAGCCATCAAACCATGTGATAGAATGTCACCTGGAGCAACACCTTCTTCAATCGCTTGTTTGGCTAATTCATCGGCACCAGCCTGGCCTTTCATAGTTGGCGGATACGGTGATGCCTGATTAATTTTTCCATTTTCTACGCACTCTGCAATTTTTTTTAATATTTCATTCATGATTGTTTTATTTTGTTTATTGTTTTTATGTTTTAAAGTTAAATCCGACAGATTCATTCTGTTTTTACAGATTTTGAGAGAACATATTCATCTTCAGTTTTTTTTAGTATAATTTTTAATTTGTCTTATTAGTAAAAGGAATTCAGAGGATATATCTCACGAAAAAAAATAGATGGTTTTTATCGTATACATTCATTAACCCAAATGAAATACCTCTTCCATATTGGCCCACCATTCGCCTTCTTTTCGGTTTTCAACAGGTTGCTGCATCGGTTCCATTATTGACCACCATTCCTGCGTTTTCGGGTCGGCTGCCATTTTTGCCATGTCGGCATCAAAATCATCGCCGGTGTATTCCATGTAAGCAAACAAAAATCTATCCTTTTGAAAAATGGAATAATTTTGAATGTTACAATCTTTGATTTTCTCCAATATTTCGGGCCACACGGCTGCATGATATTTCTTGTATTCTTCAAAATGTTCAGGTCTCACTTTTATTAACTGTCCAAATCGTTTCATATCGGTTATTTCTTTTTACTGAATTCATTGACTGCGTTATACATTGCTACTATATTTTGCGGGGGTACATCGGGTAAAATATTGTGTACTGTGTTAAATACAAAACCACCTCCCTCCGAAAAAACCTCCAGCCTTTCCAGCACTTGCTCTCTTACTTTTTCGGGAGTCGCATTATTTAGTATGCCGGCCGTTTCAATGCCTCCTCCCCAGAATGTGCAGTCTTTGCCAAATTCCTTTTTCAGGAATTCTGGTTCCATTTTGTACGCATTGGTTTGCACCGGATTGAAAATTTCGATTCCGGCTTCAATTAAATCAGGCATCAGTAACGAAATAGAACCACAGGAGTGAATAAATGTATGCATTTGGCTGTGTTCCTTTACATAGTCGCATAAAATTTTATGACGTGGTTTGAATAATTGCCGGTAAATTTCAGGTTCCATGAAAGGCCCCTGTGTCATTCCCAAATCATCGCCAAAGCGGATAATGTCTACAATGTCACCAACTGATTCGCAGACTTTTTCCAGTGTTGCCAAGTGCCTTTTCAACAGTTCATCAAGCAATTTTTCTACATTTTCATGGTCGCACATCAAATCCATCAAAAAATTATCCATGCGGCGCAGGAACGTTCCCCATTCAAACAGATTGCAACCGCAGACCACCAGCAAAGCTTTATCTGTATTTTGGCGAAGGTGAAGGGTTTTCTCGCGTAATGTTTCCCAAAATCCGTCATCACCTGCATGATCCCATGGGCTGTGTACATCGCGTGCCCACATAATGCGGCCCATTTCTTCATCCAAATTATCGTAGTTATCCGGGTAACCGTCAACGTACGGAAAATAGGTTTGGTCGAAAAAAGTAGCGCCTACCGGCATTCTGGAAAGCATTGTTGTTCCATCATCGTCGTAAGTGGCATACGAACCATTTTCCAATTTTACGGGATTGAACCACTGCGGGTAAAATGCGTGGTCGCCATTGGCCAGCGTGGTGGGTTTCCAGTCGGCTGGTTTGTGGTTGAATTCCCTCCCGATATCCAGCACATCCACGCCAAATTTATCCAGTACTTTCATGTCAGGCTGAGCCAGTTGTTGCACCACATCGTAAATCTGAACGGGTAATTCCGGCATCCCGATATACTTAATCAGGTTGCTGTAAGCAATGGCCGAAATCCCTGAACTGGGCGTTGCCCCCAAATCAAGAGGTATTTTGTCGGTTTTTTGGTGGTTTATTGCTGCTAAAATCCTTTCGTGTGATGTCATTTTTTTCTGTTGCATAATTTTGATTTTTCTGAGTTTAAACCGAGCCACTGATTCCAATCATAAAAGACGCAGCAATCAGAATCAGCAGAGATAGAGCCATTATGGCATAAATTCGTACTGAAATTCCCCTCCATTCTCCACGGATTAATCCCCAAACTGAGGCAAATCCAATAGTCAGTGCCATGAGAATTCCCCATGAAGTAAAAGTAAACGGCCCCATTTTGCTTTTTCCCATTCCGTAAAAAATAAACTGACTGAACCACAACAAACCTGCAAGCAGACCAAACCCATAGTTTAAGAGGAGCACTTTTCTGTTTTCGGCGGTGCTGTAATTTTTAACGGATTTATTTTTAATCCCCAGGAAAACACACCAAATCAGTGTAGAAACAAATGTTCCCAGCAGCAATACCATATAAACCGGCATCATTGAAAACAGCGGATCGATGCCGTTTTGTTCTGCGACCGCAGAAATGGGTAATCCCTGTTCAAATCCGAGTGCCATGGCCGAACCGGTAATACCTACCAGCAATGCAGCCAGAATTCCTTTCACCAAATCGAATTCAGAAATGCTTTCCTGTTTCTTATCCGGTGCTACCGATTTGTCTTTTGCAATGCCGGCCCATGCTGAAAATGCAATGCCAACTGCTGCAACAGCAATGCCACCCAGCAACAGGTTTCCGCCTGAAGATTCAATCATTACATTCAGTCTTCCATCGATTAGTGGTGGAATTAAAGTACCAATTGCCAACATCAGCCCTAAAGACAGAGCATAGCCTAATGATAGTCCGAGGTAACGCAATGACAAACCAAATGAAAGATTTCCGACTCCGTAAACGGCTCCCAGCACAAATACCAAAACCAGAGTTTTACGAGAAGTTGATTCGATTATCGTCAAAAAATCAGGTGTGAAAATCAAACAGGCGAGTAATGGCATAATAATGTATGCCCCGAGACTAAACACCATCCAGTAGGTTTCCCACTGCCACCCTCTTATTTTGCCAAAAGGAACTGCAAAACTGCCTGCAGAAAAGGCACCAATGGCAATTAGGAGAATTCCTAAAACAATACTTAGTTCCATGTTGATTATAATATTGGTTTTTATGGCTTCAAATGTATGTTAGAAAACTGCAAAACTATTGTACCTATACGATTTGATATTACACAAATACGATATACTGTTTATTATTTGTATTTTTAACAATCCTAATAAAAGCAATAAAGTGCACTAAAATAAGAACTATGCACCTGGAGGAAATTGGAAAGTCAGTAAGTTTTCATTTAAAAAATATTGCATTTTCAAGATTTCAATATCAATCAGAATACAATAATATTATCAGTCCGTTTTCCCGGCTGTACCTGATTACAGAAGGGAAAGGATACATTGTTTTTAATGGCAACAAAACTATTCTCGAATCCGGACAACTTTATTTAATTCCAAGTTTTACTCCGTGTTCCTATTTTTTTGGCAAAAAACTGGCTCATGTATATATTCATTTCAACATGGAAATGCCTTCAGGGCTCAATATCTATAATCTTTTCAGAATGCTCGCGAAAATTAAAGCAGAAAACAATGATCATTCACTTTTTCAAAAATGTCTTGAACTCAATCCCGGTTATGAACTGCCCCATCATGATCCGAGAGTGTACCAGACAAGGCTATGGATTAACAAAAAGGTAACCTATCAATCATTAGCCCATTACCTTGAAACAGAAGCGATTATTGCGCAACTTTTTTCGCGGTTTGTAAAAGAAGAACTTTTAGGAAATGTTAGTAAAATTGCCAATCAGAATTTTCAAAATGTTTTACAATTTATACAAAAGAACTTAGACCAGGAGTTATCAGTACGTCAACTGGCAGATATGACATTCACTTCTAAAGATCATTTCTCGAGGGGTTTTAAATCAATTACAGGAATGCCGCCAAGTGAATACATCATCAGAAAACGGCTGGAAAAAGCAAAACTACTGCTGCTTACTACCAATCACTCACTGACCGAAATTATTGCGCAAACCGGTTTTCGCACTACTTCTTATTTTTGCAGAATTTTTAAAAAATACACTGATTTTACCGCCGAAGAATATCGTAAAAGCAGAGGGTGAAAAACATGAAAATATTTAGTTTCCAAGAAAATTATCGAGATAAGAATCGTTTGCTTCAGTATATGCACTGATCGAAGTTCTTATTGGTTTTGTCTTGTGTTTTAAAAATCCGCCCACCAATTTCAGGGAGCATTTCCAGCTTTACAAATTCGTTTTCGAGTGTTGCTACCTGGTATTCTTTTTTCGTTTTTTTGTCAAATACTTTATCGATAAACGGAACCGGGTACACTTTCCCACTGGAACCCTGATAAACACGCTTTTCAAAAAATACGGGATTTATCTTGGGTTTTCCCAACTCATAGGTAGGTAAAACCTGATGTTGAATATTTGCTTTTACTTGCTTCATCTTAATTTCATTTCTTACACTTTGTTAGTTCATGATTTCCTCTTTGACTTGCTTTAATGATTTAAATTATATTTTGGGAAACTATTTGTATTTCTCAAAATATTATTTTCTTTCCCTATTGAATTCTTGTTACATTCTCATTAATCCTCTTTCCATAAAACTTTTACAGGACCTATCAAACCTGCTTCATACGATTGTCGGTAAATAGTTGGAGTAGGTATTGTAGAATAATGATTTACCAAAGTACTGTAAACTAATATTTCAAAATTGTTATCTCCTTCTTTAATAAAATCTGTTATTTCAATTTCAAAAGGTTTTTTCACACAATAACCTGCAAGTTTACCATTGATATGAATTTCGGCAGTGGCACATATTTCTCCTAAGTCCAAAATTATTTTATCTTTTACCTGCTCTTCGTTCAGCTTTATATTTTTTCTGTACCACAACCCTCCCGAATAGGCCTTTAATACTCCCATTTTTGACCAATCACCTGTTTTAATTATTCCTTTTCCACACTTTAATTTAACAGGTTCGGGTAATGCGCTTCCTCCATAATAGCCCGGAGTATGTTCTATTTCAAAACAGATTTCAGCAAAATCTTTATTTATTTTATTTAGTACTATTTCATACGATTGTAACCCTTTTTCATTTAAGGCTTTAATTCTTCCAATTTTTACTTCTTTACCATCCTGGTAAACGCTGACGTTACCATAGGCTTCAAAATTCATTTTAATTAATCCAGGAGGTGCTGTAAACCTGTAATAACCAATTTTTTTATTGTCTCTATAAACATCGTAGTCAAGAATACCGTTTTGCTGGTACCATTTCATCGACAGAACTTCATTTGGGTTTAAGCTAATTCCAGGTTTTTTAAATATTACAGCACTTCTTTCTCTTAAATCCAACATTTCCCAGTGATTCGTGTATTTCTTTTCTTCTACTTTAGTATAAAGTAAAATCACTGAATTAATTCCTTTTTTTAATAAAGGCTTTAGAGATTCTAGTTTTTTACCGTTTACGAAAATCATATCCGGTTCTCTTCCTGATATTTCAATTTCAACCGATTGATTTTTTTCACAGTTGATATGTGTTTTAAAGAAATAGGTACCCGATTTGGGCATAATAAGAAAACCATCACTTATTTTATATTTCAACCCATGGTATCCCTGCGATCCCGGGTTGTCCTCAACTCCAAAACGCGATGAATATTTATAATCTTCCCATTGGTAATTTTCATTTGCAACCTCAATTTGTTCTTTATTTTTTAGAACTTGTTTGAGAACCTTCTCCGTATCGGTTTCTTTGCAATGAAGCATTAAAAATTTTGGGCCGTATGAATAGGTAATTTCATTCCAGCTGCTATCATTTTCTGTGATAGATTCAGCATTAAAATCATCAGTAATTTTGTACTTAAAACGTCTTGCTTCAATCCCAATTGTATCTTGGCTGGCAGGGTTTCGATAATCTCCCCAGCGATTATCGAGGGTGGGTACAAATTCTGATTCCCAATTCCCATCAATAAGAAGTTCTGAATAATTTTTCGTGTCAATATTATCCTTTTCCACTGTTGGCTGGCCTGGTTCAAATAGAATCAAACTGGCTTCATCAATTCCCAATGGTAATCGTAAATAAGTTCCATCATTTGTTTGCTCTAAAATGTCAATACTTTTATAATTGCCTGTTTCAGTATTTAATAATGCAGGTTTTCCCTGCGCCCTGAAAAAACATTTCGTTCCTTTAGGCACATCCATAACCATAAACAAATCTTTATCCTCAATTTTTCTGTGTAATACGGTCCCCTTATTATTTTCTGTGTAGAAATCTCTTCTTAAATAAGGAGATATAATTTCAGCCATGTTTTCGACTGCAGTTGGGAAATATATTCCGACACCTTCATTTTTATTTACGTAGGGTTCTTCTATATTTTCTGCTTCATTTGCCGTGAGGCCAAAAATTGTTTTTAATATTTTATCAATTGCTGCATCATTTGCCCCTTTTCTATCGCTGGCTAAAGGTAATTTACCCACTCCGATTACAGTTCCTCCATTCTTGAAAATTTCAAGGGCCTTTTCGAGCGATGAAAAGTGTATTGCCGACATATCAGCAATTACCAGTGCCTGATAATTTTCGTCGGACACAGTAAATTTTTTATCGCCTACTTTTGTCCTGTTTAACGATTGAAAATCAATAAAATCAAAGTCCATTCCCGAGTTAAACAATATTTCACCCGTTTTAAAGGCCTCTGTTTTATTCCCTCCATTTTTTGCCTGGAGTGGCGAAACGGGATACATTATGGCAACATCGCAAACGTGTTTCCCCTGACTTAATAGATAACTCAGTCTTTCTGCCGATTTTAGCCAATTCTTAAAATGCGGCCAGTAGGGCATTCTAAAATGAAAATCGGGTGGCGCCCATTCCCACCAACCGCCATGCGTTGAGTAGTAAAGCCCATGCAGGCAAAGCAAGTTGGCTCCGAACTGATAATGTTTATTGGTAGAAAAATCAATTTGCGAAGGTTGCGCATTCCAGCCCATGCTGTGAAATGCTTCCAACCAAACTCTCGGCCTTTTATAAAGATGGGCGATTGAACTTGAAACTTTAGTTTGAATAAAGGAGTAGCCTCTGCGTGGAGCATCGTTTCCGGGAGCACTAAACCAACGGGTTGCCCTAAAATAATCACCATAACGTTCAGGCTCTAACCCTCTTCCCCAATTATCGCAACCAAAAATTAACCCTCTTTTCCAGTGCCACTCAAAAACAGGTTTGAAATATCTTTTTTCAACCAGTTCTACCATCACATCGCTGTAATCAAGACGTATTTTGGGAGTGATATCTCCAATTTCAAAATAGAGTGCAGGCAAAAAAGAACGGATATCGTATCCTTTTTTATTCTGAAAAATAGAAGCAAAATCTTCTGACCAAACATAATTGTCGATATCCACGTGTAATTCATCCTGAAAGAAAAAGTTCATGCCTTTTTTTGCTTCCGGCGATAATTTATCCTCAAACTTTTGGTAGTAATATTTTATAAGCGTATTACCGTGTTCCGGATGAATCATGTAACCATTGGTCGTTTCTATTATTATTATTATCCAATCAAAATCTTCAGGAGCGAGCCATTTTATTTTTTGATTTTCAGCAAATTCCAAAAGATTTACCGCCTTGCTGTAATCGTAAACACCTTTTATTTGGGGGTAAGCCATTGCGGTGATGGTATTCTCTGATATTACCCGGATAAAATTGTCTCCTCCCTCAGCCATTACAGGTTCATTTACAGCTAATTTTCCCTGATAATTTTTTGATAGTAATTCCTTTTCAACCTGGTCTGCCCAATATCCGGCTCCTTTGTGGCCAACAACATAATCATCAAGACCTAATCCCATATTGCGTCTTCCCAATTCTTCCGAAAACCAATTCCAGATATCCCACCATTCCCTGGTCATAAATTCCGGATTACTTGGTTCTGATACTCCAAACAAAACATCCCTATCTTTATTGGCTATGGAATCAACAACTTTATGTGTATGGTTATAACTCACATTCAGTCCAAGAACCGATGCTTCACTTAATTGATTTAATTGCCATAGCAATCGTTCCTTTGTAAGTTTTTCTCCTCCGGTCCACCAATAAAAAGGTACTTCTCCATATCCGTGAGGAGGATTTTTAAAACTATCCAGTATTTCGTCTGCTGATTTTTTTATGGGAAATGCCAGATTGTTTTGAGGAAGAGCTACCAAATTTTCCGGCAATGCATATTTACCGTCTGAAATTTGATATGGCTGACCAAAACTAAAAATGGATAGCATTATTAATAGTATGTTGAATGTAACCTTTTTCATTTTTTTGAAATTGCTATTTTTGAAATTTTTAGTTTGAAAAACAATCAAATTAGCTTTAAAGCCGAACCAAGTGCATCCAATCCTATAGATTGAGAAACCATCTGCTTTTCTTTTTCAAAGGGGGTCTCCCAAATTCTAACATCATCAGCAACTCCCCAGATTTCTTCAAATCTTTTTATATAAACAGCATCATTTTCTGCACTGGTAAATTCTGACTGTAGCTGATTATTAGCCTTATCTCTGGTTTCCCATAATGCCCTCAGTGTGGCATTGAAATTTTCATGAAAATCAACTTCCAGCAATTCCTTCACTTCTTTGTTTCCCAAATAACGCATCAGGATACCACGTCCTGCCAGATAATCACGACCATGTTCTGATCCGAAACTGCATTTAAAAGGAGCTTCACGAAAAATATCATCGGTTTTGCCAACCAGTGCTGTTTTTACTCCCTGGCCAATTATTTGAATAAATCCACGAACCCGGTTTTCAAATTTCTTTTTATCAAATTCGGGTTCCATATCTTTATCTGAAAGCCAGTTTTTAAGTTCATCTCGTACAGCCAGCATATCGGTGAGTGCCTGCAACAACATTCCCTGGTCGCCGGTCCATACCCACCCCTTGCACCAGGCAGGATGTGTTTTTTCGGTGTAATCAGAACCTTCAAAAAAAGCCATTGGACGCTCCTGAACAAGTCCGCTTGCAGGCGAAATCATTTTCAGGTACTCATATTCCTTCAGCCTGAACCATTGCTCGAACCAGCGCCATTGCCGCCATGCCAAATCCAGGTATTTTTCATTATCCGGCATATTTTCTTCAAGTGTAAGCCGGTAGATTCGGGAAGACAACAAGAAAAGCAATACGTTGGTTACCGTATTTTTTACTCCGGCGCTTTGCCCGTTGGCATCTCCGTTACGGCAACCGTGAGGAACCGGTTTTGCATCACTGGTGTAATCGTAGGCGGTATTTTTTTTATACTCCCAGCATAAATCTGTAGAAAGTTTTAGGTAATCGTCAGCCAATTCGTTTTCTCCAACAGCTTTTAAAAATTTACGTGCATTCAATGCCATTATGCCCCACCAACCAAAATCATCGGCCCATAAACTTCCGGGATCATAACTGTAAAAAAACTTCAGATTTTTCTCAAGCATTTTTTTTACGGAATGTTGAATATTCAACACTTCATTATCATTGGGCCATTTTTCCTGAAGGGCTAAAACGAAATTTAAGCAGGCATCAAAAGTATTTCCACGTTTCCAGAAATCATTATATTCCCAAACTTCTTCATATCTTTTAAATGCAATAGCAGCCATATGTTTAAGCTGCATTTTATTGTCTTTTTCGTTCAAATTTTTACAGGATAAAAAAAATCCGCCCGCTGAAAGGAATACCGTTCCCTTTCCCAATGATGTTAAAAACTTTCTTCTTTCCATACTACACAGTTTTGTTGTTTTTAGCTAAAAAGAATTAATCAAAATTGACTGATACTCATTTGTTCAATTCTAAACAAGTAGCTTTTAATGGAGATGTGTACTTGAATTTTTATATTTCAATACAGTCTCTAAATTGAAAGCTAAACACCATTAATAATGCAAAGAACAAAACCTCTCTAAAATTCATAATTTGATTGTATTAATTTATTTGCGAAAATCCTCGCCGCAGGATTCGATTTCGCGCGATTATTCAATTGCAACTGACATATCATGAAGTTTCCCTTTCCGCTTTCCTTTTCTGCTGCTGCCAGGTAAGGTCCCTGATCGCCGGCCCAGCTTGTTCGTCCTGAATTCAATATAGGTGTCCAGCCTTCAGCGTTAAATACTTTGTTGATAAACGGACGGACACATTCTTCTTTGCTATTGTACCAGAACTTAAAATCCATCGGCTTTGCCCAGGCAACCATCTCGTGTCCTGTGGTTGGCGATACAAAATAGTATTCTCCCATAATGGTATTTTCCACTTTCACTTCGCTATCTGCAATGGTGTAATCACCTGCATCCAACTCCAAAAAGATAGCCCGCTTACCCGATTTTACCGCTTGGTCTAATCTTTCTTTATTCTCTTTATACCAGTTATAATCGTCTATCAAAATTACCGAGGCCTGCTCCATTGATTTCTGAGGAACTATTCCAAGTCCGGTAATTATTTCATAAGCCGTTCCATCTTCAGAACTGACAAAAACTTTCTGGTTTGCAACTTTGGTTTCCGGGAAAACATCGATATCCAGCATGGATTGACTGATTTCATTCCCCATTTCATCAAACAGACCTAAACGGAGAATATATGCTGTGCGTTTTGAGACTTTGGGGGCCGGAAATTGAATGTATCCCTGGAATTTCGTGCTGTTCACAGGGATATCCGGGGTTATGCTATTGGCAAACAGGACTTCACCCTCTTGTTCAAATTGGTATTTCAGGGTGTAATTGTCTGGAGAGTTATTCAAATCATTGCAAATCCAGGCTTCTGTTTGAATATCTTCCCCGTTAGTAAAATGGTAGCGGTCGGTTCTCAGATTTGCCATGAGTGGCTTCAAAACATCGCGGTAAACAAAAAAGGCTTTCTTGGGCTGCCTGTCCACATCCATTATGGCTTTCATCCATCCGGCCGGCCAGGCATCAATAAACAAGTGTATGGCAAATGACACCATGTTGGGATTTCTGCGGAACGACTCTGTTAGTATTTTTGTTCCCCAAGCCTGATGCTTCTGACTGGCTTCTATCCAACCCTGAACGGTATTTTGGGTGTTAAACCACAAATAGTGAAAATTTTGGGTTTGAGCCATTGCAATTTTATCAGGGGTCCAGTTTTTCTCTTCTTCTTTTGTTTGCGGCAACCAGTATTCCGGATAGTATTTACGCATTACATTTTCGGGGTCAAGCCCTTCTGCCCCAAACTCACCACAGGCATAATACCAGCCGGGTTTTGTAGGTATCCAGTGTCCCTGATGCAATTCACCCAGCCCCAAACCATGCCCGTTGTACCAGGCGTTGTAACAGTGGTTATCGGGCAGCCCGGGCGATGGAGGGTCGTAATCGCCATCGGCAGCTTTTATTACCCGGTCGGGATTGGCCATGTGGACCGCCTGGTCAGCGGCAGTAAAAAACCTTTTGTATTCTTCGAAAGTGCTCATGCTTCGTTGAGGATATCCCTCAGCATTGGGAAAACGTTCGTTTATATAGGTAACCATTATATTGCACGGGTGGCTTCGTACCAGGCGTTCCATTTCTTCGGACTGTTTTACGGCTTCTGCCCATTGATTGGGCCGTAAGCCTCCG
>Ga0209949_1000552_pt1 | contig 19625 bp, 20 predicted proteins | sample SalPonC_black_MG_FD_185711 | JGI IMG/M metagenome (GOLD analysis project Ga0209949, IMG submission 185711) | Salt pond soil microbial communities from South San Francisco under conditions of wetland restoration - Salt Pond MetaG... | ecosystem: Environmental > Aquatic > Marine > Intertidal zone... | reverse complement strand
AATAAGGTTGTTTTACCCGTACCGGCTTTGCCGGTTAAAAAAATCGACTGGTTGGTACCATTAATAAATTTAGAAACATATTGCGAAATGTTCATTTTTTATCGAATTTTAAAAATATCACTAAAACTAATAAAATGTTTACACAAGGAGTGTTTAATTTATTTTAAATTTAAAATTTTATAATAAAAAAGCCGGTATTTAGCCGGCTAAAAATTTAAAATTCAGGATATTTTATTGTTTAATGCCTGCCAATAAAGAATAACCAATAGATTTTCCCCGCGAGTAGGTTTCACTTTTAATTGTTCCCACATTTTCGGCAATCCATTCAGCAGCTTCTACTCTAACACTAAACATGGTTTTAGTGGTAATGGTATACGTTATTTTATAACAGTCAAAAGTTCCTGCTTCGGTGGTTATTTGTTCTTTACCCTCAACGATTCGTTGGGTAATATCGGTATTCATGCCCATAATTTTCATCCCTTCGCTGTAAACCGTTATATCCAGTTTTCCGTCGGGTAAGATATCTCCAATATTCAGATTTGTAGGAATCTCCAGGTTTGTACTGTTTACTTTTACATCCATTTCTTCGTACGAAGCCATGGTTGCAGGATCCATAAAGCTCTTCATGTCAATGGAATAAATCCCGTTTTCACATTTTACATCATAAGCTTTAGTCCCCAAATCTTTGCCTTTTTTATCAAATAGCTGAACCTCTATGGTTGCCGAAACAGCTCCTGGTTCTTCAGTAACCTTTTTTATGGTTTGAATGCTACTGCCTGTAACTTTATCTTTGGCATCATAGCTGGTGTATTCAAGTTTAGCACCTTCGGTTTGGGGATAATAAAACGTACACTCTTGTGCTAAAGTAAGATAGCAGGAAAGAATAAACAGCCCCGCCACAAAAAATATTTTTTTCATTGGAAAAATATTAAGTGAATACTAAAAATTTATCGAAAATAAATTTAGCAACAAAAAAAGGATTTAACAATAGCGGGATGTCAAAAAACAATCATTACTGTCCGATAAAAAAAAATTAAATCAAGATTTCAATTCCGGAGTTGTAATATGATTTCAATATTCCGCGGCATGTTTGTTATCTGCATGGCAAGGTCTGCTGTGCTTGCCGCAGGCTAACCTGATTATTTTTTTGTATGACGATTCATGTCCGGATTGGCAGAATGTATTCAATATTTTTATCGGACAACAGTGAAAAACAATAAATATAAAAATTATTTTTTGCGGATGAAAAAAAGTATAATACCTATTACACCCCCAACACCTCCTGATATTAAGATGTTTTGTTTAATTTCACGGATACCCGCAACTCTTCGGCCAAAAGATTCAATCGGGTTTTCGGGGGACTGAAATAAAAATTTGATATCGAGGTATTCACCGCCAATTTTTCCAAAAAATAAATAGCCAAAAATTAATCCAAGGATAGCAAATAGAAGAATCAAGGGAATCAATTTTTTCATAAGAATGAATTTAAAATTAAACAATATCAGTAAGAAACCCTTTTAAGGTTGTGTTATAGTCGGCAGGATTTTCGTAAAAGCATAAATGGCCTGCGTCCTTTATCGTTAAAATATTTTTTTGCCACATTTGCGGGGTTGCTATGTTTTTAATATAATCGGGATTAATGAGCTGATCTTTTTCGCCCAAAAACAGGGCTACCGGAATTTTCAATTCTTTTAAAATTGAATATTGATCGTTGTATGCTCCTTCATTAAGCGATTTAAAAAACACTTCGCGATATTTTATATCAGATTTACGCATCACTTGTGGTAAAAAATCAGGGTATTTTGCATCGGGTTCAACCAGCGAACCTGAAATTTGATGGATATCGCTGTCATCTATTCCGGCCTTTGATAATAAAGGGACCGCCTGATGTGAAAGAAACATACTGCCAGTGAGCGGATTGGTTAAAGGGACACTGCAAACTAATGAAATTGCTTTTGACTGGGGCAAATGGTTTATCGCTTCGAGCAAGATATTTCCACCAAAATTATGTCCGATTAGAACCGGTGAATCAAGATTAAGTTTTTCACAAAAACCGGTTAAATCGTTGGCCAACGATTGGATGGTATAATCTTTTTCGGGGGTTTGCGACCAGTCAGAATCCCCGCAACCCGGCAAATCTGGTGCAATAATCCGAAAGGTTTCGGATAAAATCGGATCAATCATTTGCCGGATAAAAATAACAGAAGATAAAGAGGCTCCATGAATCAAAACTACGGGCAAGCCGGAGGTTTGATTGTCGAAATAGGTAATTTTTTTATCATTAACAATTACCTGAAATTGTTTCATTGTTTGTTTTTTTAGAATTTAGCTCAATTTATGAAAAGTTTAAACACCAATCAAATAAATTAAATGATTTATCCCTTAATGGACAGTCGGGAGTAAAAAACGCAACAGCGCTTTATTATTTTCTTGTATCGAGTGAAAAATCGCTTATTTTGGTTTAAATTTTGGATGTTCAGTTAATTTTTTAGTAATTTTATTACAATAAAGGGTTTTAATTAATCTTGTGCAAATGGCAACTATATCTGAAAAATATCGTATAATTAATTAGTATCAGTAAGCAAAGTCGTATCTCCGATAAGAAAAGGTAGTTTTCTTGCGGAGACTAACTAACATTCTAACCATTAATCCATAACAACCAGGAGGTGTTTTCATGAAAAATGATTTTATTTGTCCCCATTGCAAAGGCTACTTAAATGTAGGAGAATACATTATCTTATCTGCCGAAACAAACCATAATGATTCAGGCATTATTTTAATGAGCCATGAATTAGGTAATTACTCGGTAATTCGTAACAAAAACTTCAAAATCCGTGAAGGAGAAAAATATGATTTTTATTGCCCTATTTGTCATGAGAAACTAGCAGCCGATATTCATGACAATTTATCTCACATTATTATGGTAGATGATAGGGGGAATGAATATCAAATTTTATTTAGTAAAATTGCCGGAGAAAAAAGCACGTACAAGATTATTGGTGAATCGGTAGAAATTTATGGTGATCACCATTCAAATTACATCGATTTTATTAATCTGAGCCACATTAAATAATAATCGAAACGGTCAAAAAAGGCTCAACAACGTCATTGCGAAGAAAATTGGTCAATAGGTTTAAATTGATTATAAAGGCTGTTTAGTCCCCCCTTTGTCATTGGGGGACTCGCAGTGGCGAAAAAATTACTTTTCCGACTACCTGATATCGTTATACTTCTTTGATGGGTTTAAATCCGTTTCCAATAATTTCATTCGCATCGATAACGGTCATAAATGCCATAGGATCGACCTCTTTAATAAAATCCTGTAATATTGTTAGTTCTCTGCGGTTCACATTGGTAAAAACAATTTTTTTATCCAATCCTTTATACATCCCTACTCCGTTTATTAAGGTTCCTCCACGATTCAGGTCATTAATAATTTTATCTCTGATTTGTTCGTATTGATCAGAAACAATAAACAGAGCCTTATCGTAACTAACGCCCTGTAATGTTGCATCAATTACTTTTCCGGTAACATAGATAACAATCCACGAGTAAAGCGGTATTTTCCAGTCTTTGAAAACAATCAGCCCAAAAAATACAATAATTGAATCAACAATTATCATAAGAATACCCAACGACATGCGTGTATGTTTTGCCGCAATCATAGCAATAATGTCGGAACCGCCGGATGTAGCTTTTGATTTAAAGATCAATCCAAGGCCAAACCCAATAAGAACCCCACCAAAAACACATGATAACAGTACATCGTCTACTAGTGCACCGTCAAAATTCTCATCTAAAAAGTCGATAAAAATAGAGGATAGAACAAAACCTACCACTGTTTTTACGCCAAACCGGGGGCCTAATATTTTTATTCCTAAAATTGTTAACGGAATATTTAACATTAATCCCACAAAACCAATTCCCAGGCCATCGCTAAAAATGGGATCTTTAATAAAAGGGACTTTAATACCATTACCCATCATTTCGCTGGTAATGTTTTTTACTACAATACCAATTCCATAAACACCTCCGGGAACAATCTTGTGCGGATCGATAAAATATACAAATCCCGCAGCAAGAATGAATGATCCAATAGCTATTAAAGAATAATTATAGAACCATTCTTTAGATAAGAACTTCTCTTTTGTTAAAAACGACATGGCTATATTTTTTTAAAAATGAGAGGCAAAAATATATTTTTTTGGTGAAATAAATACAAAAAAGCAAGGTTTCTAAAACCCTGCTTTCAATCGTATTAGGTATAATATTTTTTAACCACCTGTTGCACTAAAGCTCCCATAACGGCTAAGATCGGTTCTGGGGTTAACAACCATTACCGGGATTTTGGCCGAATTAGCAATAATGTATTGTTCCTGAGCTCCTAAAACATAATCGGTTAAACCAATTCCTTTGGTTGTCATAATTAAAATCATATCTGCATCTATCTTTTGGGCAAAAGCAATAGATTCTTCGGCAGAATTATGCCCTTCAATTTTGTGCAATTCGTAATTACAATCGTATTTATCCAGAATTTTTTCGGCAAAATGTACATTGCCCATTAATCTGGAATTTAGAGACTTGTCTTTAATTGTTGGAACAATAATGTTGATTTTAACATCAAAGTTTTTCACCAAAAACAGAGCCCACTGAAGTTTTTGTTTGGCTTCTGTACGATAGTCCAATGGGAAAACAATGTCTTTAAAAATTTCTGTTTTAGAAGGGGGCCCCTGAACTACAATAAAAGGAGTTTTTGAACCAACAATTACCTTTAAAGCATAGCTTCCGGTAAATTTTTGCATTCCTTTAATGCCATGCGTCCCCATAATAACCATACTTACATTGTTTTCGGAAGCATAATCAGAAATCACATGAAATAAACTGCCTTCTAAAACAATGGGCTCCAGGGGTACTTTATACTTTTCCTGCATGCGGTCAATATCTTTATTCAGTTCACTGAGCGCTTCCTCTCCCTTTTTTATTGATTTGACTACATGAATTAATTTGATTCGATTGTTGATGTGTTTAGAAATTTTTACAGCATGTTGTAATGCGTTTTCGGTTATCTCTGTAAAATCCCAGGGAACCAGCAAAGTATCTTTTTCCATAATTTGAACAGTTTATACACAATGGACTTTTAATTAATAAATGATGGAAAAGTTAAATAAAACTTAACGTATTTGCAAAATTTTTTTAATATATTAATTCGTTTGCCTCGTATTGCTTTATTTTTAAGGTAGTTTTATTTTCTATTAATCTTTTTTATTGTTTTTCAATAAAAAGTGTTTACTTTGTTCATTCAATAATTTTCATATATGACGAAAAATCAAAAAGTAAAAAATAAAAAAATCATTGGATTTATTTATACCATTTTATCTTTCTTTTTAGGGATTGGTATATTAGCATTAGCTTTTTCGGTTTTGTTATTCTTTCTCACTCTTTTTAAACCGGATTTCAAACCTTTTTTCCCGGTAACGGATGTTCCGGTTCAAATTAATGAAGAAGCTTCGGTAGAGCTTAAAAATGGCATATCACATAACATACATATCGACCAGGCTAAATTTTCATTTAATGTGGATAATTCTTATGGTGCTCCCGGTGTCATTAATTTTATTTACTTTTTTCTGATATTAGCCATTGCCTTTTATATCATTTACTTATTGTGGCAAATATTTCGCTCAATCCGCGCTTCGTTAAATGAAGAAAATCCTTTTCATCAAAAAAATACCTGGCGTATACGTAAAATTGCCCTTGCTATTTTTATTTCTGCAATTTTAGAAATTGGGTATCCGTTGTTTATAAAATTTTTATGGTTGGAAAAAATTATTGCATTTGATCAAACGTTTCATATCAAGCTTAATCTGGATGCTTCTGTTGATTTATTTTGGGGATTAATTGTTTTGGTTATTGCTGAGATATATCGTATAGGAACGGAGATAAAGAAAGAACAAGAACTAACGATCTAAAAAATATACCATGCCCATTATTACGAACCTCAATAATATACTTGCCCAACGCAACATGTCTTTAACTGAACTATCGGAAAAAGTAAATATTACGATTGCTAATTTATCGATTTTAAAGAGTGGAAAAGCAAAAGCGATAAGATTTTCAACACTTCAAGCTATTTGCGAGGTACTTGATTGCAAACCGGGAGATATTTTAGATTATATACCTGATAATAAAATGAATAAAAACAATAGATTAACCAATGAAAAAGGATTTATTAACCATTAAAACAAATCTTAATTTAAAAACTATGAAAATTAAAAATTTATTTTTAAGCGCAGTTTTTATGACTGCAGGCTTAACAGTCTTTGCTCAATCCGGGACTATCGAGTTCGAAGAATTCGATTTGGACAACGGATTGCACGTGATCTTACATGAAGATCACTCGGTGCCGGTTGTTTCGGTATCGGTTATGTACCACGTGGGTTCAAAAAATGAAAATCCCGACAGAACAGGATTTGCTCACTTTTTTGAACACTTAATGTTTGAAGGAACCAGGAATATTGACCGGGGAGAGTACTCGGAAATTGTAGAAAAGGCAGGAGGAACTCTTAATGCCAGTACCTCACAGGATCGTACCTACTATTACGAGCTTTTACCTTCAAACCAGCTGGAGCTTGGCTTGTGGCTCGAATCGGAGCGTATGTTGCACGCCAAAGTTGATTCTATTGGTGTGGCTACTCAGAAAAAAGTAGTTGTGGAAGAAAAGAAACAAAGTTATGATAACCAGCCTTATGGAGACATTATGATCCAGGCTTTTGACAAAGCTTTTCAAAAGCATCCTTACCGCTGGACAACTATTGGAGATGCTGATCACATTATGGCTGCTAAAAGAGAAGAGTTTAAACATTTTTACGATGAATTCTATGTACCCAACAATGCAGTGCTTATTGTTGCCGGTGATATTCAAACCAAAGAAGCCAAAAAACTGGTAGAAAAATATTTCGCCGATATTCCTGCAAACGATGGAGAGATCTATCGTCCGCAAGTTGTTGAGCCACCACTCAATGGAGAAGTACGCGATACCATTTGGGATAATATTCAACTGCCTGCTGTAATTCAGGCTTATCGTATTCCCGCCATGGGAACTGAAGATTTCTATGCTTTGGAAATGTTGAATAACCTGCTTTCGGGGGGTGAAAGTTCACGTTTAAATAAAAAGCTGGTAGATGAAAAACAACTGGCTTTACAGGTCATGGCAATTCCTATGCCCTTAGAAGATCCGGGGCTGGCTCTTGTTTTTGCTCTTCCTAATATGGGTGTAGATTCCAAAAAACTGGAAGATGCTATGAATGCAGAAATCGAAAGAACACATACAGAATTGATTACTGATCGTGAATTGCAAAAATTAAAAAATACTTTTGAAAGTAATTTTATTAATAGTAAAGCTACTATTGCCAGCCGTGCTAATAGTCTGGCGTCCAACTACACTTATTTTGAAAATGCAAACCTGATCAACACTGAGCTTGAAAAATATATGGAAGTAACCAAAGAAGATATTCAGCGTGTTGCCCGGAAATATTTTAACAAGGACAATCGTGTAGTACTTTACTATTTACCCGAATCGCAGAAACAATAAAAAAAGAACAAAAAATTATGAAAAATAAAATATCTATAGTATTCACGCTGCTTCTTGCTTTGTTTGTTGGAGTTGAAGCAGTTGCACAACTCGATCGCAGTGTTCGACCAGAAGCCGGGCCTGCACCAGCAATTACTATTGGCGAACATCAGTCATTTACTCTCGATAACGGATTAAAAGTTATTGTGGTTGAAAACCATAAAATCCCTCGTGTATCCTATCAACTTAGCATTGATGTTGACCCGGTAATGGAAAATGATGCCGTAGGTTATGTTAGTATGGCCGGCGACTTGTTACGATCGGGAACCCAAAACAAAAGCAAACAGGAAATTGATGAGCAGATTGATTTCATTGGTGGTAATCTTGTTACCTACTCCAATGGTATTTATGCATCTTCATTAACCAAGCACGGTGATGAGCTGTTGGAGTTAATGGCTGATGTATTGCTAAATCCTGTTTTTCCTGAAGAAGAGTTGGAGAAAAGTAAGAAACAGACCATTTCAGGCCTGGCTGCGTCCAAAACACGGCCTTCAGCTATTGCTTCAAGAGTAGCTCAACGTATTCGCTATGGTGATAATCATCCGTACGGAGAAATCCAAACAGAAGAAAAAGTAAAAAATATTACACGGGAGCATTGTGTTAATTATTATAATACATACTATAAACCGAATACCTCATACCTGGTAATTGTAGGCGATATCAATTTAAAAGAAGCCAAAGAAAAAGCGAAGAAATATTTTGCCAACTGGGAAAAAGGCGAAGTCCCTGAACATGAATATGAGGTTCCAAAAGCGCCTGAGAAAACCAAAGTAGTATTAGTACACCAGGATGGAGCGGTTCAGTCTGTTATTAATGTTACTTATCCATTGGAACTTGCCCCTGGCGACAAAGATATACTTCCTGTTCGTTTAACCAACGATATTCTCGGTGGAGGCGTATTCTCCGGCCGTTTAATGCAAAATCTTCGTGAAGATAAGGGATATACTTACGGAGCCAGAAGCTCTATAAGTACCGATGAGCTGGTAGGTTATTTCAATGCCAGTGCAGAAGTAGGAACTGATGTTACACCTGATGCTGTTAACCAGTTCCTTATTGAAATGCGTCGTATGCGTGATGAAAAAGTAACAGAAGAACATCTGGATTTAGTAAAAAATGTACGTACCGGTTCTTTTGCCCGTTCTTTGGAACGCCCGCAAACCATAGCCAATTTCGCACTGAATACTGAGCGATACAATCTGCCTGATGATTATTATGCCAGTTATCTGAAAAACCTGAATAATGTAAGTGTTGACCAGGTGCAGGAAATGGCAAAAAAATATATTCTTCCTCAACATAGCTATGTTTTAGTAGTAGGTGATAAGGAAAAATTAATGGAAGAACTGAAAGAATATAGTGCAGACGGTGAAATTTTACTTGTAGATGATTATGGTAACCCGGTAGAAGAAGCTCCTGAAATGGATGCCGATATGACTGCAGAGAAAGTATATGATATGTACTTTGAAGCTATTGGTGGTAAAGAAAACCTGGAAAACATTCAGGACATGAAACAGGAAGCTACTACCAGTATGGGTGGAATGACACTGAATATTGTTACGTACAAAAAAGCGCCTAATAAATTCAAAATGGAAATGCTGATGAATGGGAATGTGATGACCAAACAATTATATGACGGGGAAAAAGGCAGCGTTACAAGCCCACAGGGAACACAGGAACTCCAGGGAGAACAGCTTGAACAAATGAAATATCAGGCGATTATGAATCAGGAGCTAAAATATGATGAGTTGGGCGTGAAATCTACCCTGAAAGGGATAGAAAAAGTGAATGGAAAAGATGCCTACAAGGTAGAAGTTATCCTTCCTAACGAAACCAAGTTTTATGATTTCTTTGATACGGAAACCGGTTTAAGGCTGCAAACAAAAACTACTGCACAAACCCCTCAGGGTGAATTTACGCAGGTACAGTCTTTTACAGACTATACAGAGGTAGATGGTATCAAGTTCCCTTTTACTATCAGTACTTCAGGGATGCAAAATTTAACCATGGAGATTCAGTCGATTGAAATTAATAAAGGAATTGAAGACAGTGTTTTTCAATAGATTTTGATTATAAGCATTCGTACCAATTATTAAAGCAGCTCAGATTATCCTGAGCTGCTTTTTTAGCTTATGAAGGAAACATCGGCGTGAGTTGACGAGCCTGAGGGTATAAGCCTCCAGGCAGTTCTGCCATTATGCAGCTCAACACCTTGGTTTACCGGGGTGTATTGATGGTATTGTTTTTCCGCATCAGGGTTGTTTTCTGTAAGGAATATTTTTTTTGTGCTTGCCTCGGGTTAGGATGGATGACACCCATACCCTCCGGTGAACCGGAGGGTTATTTCTTGGCTTTTCTTAATAAGTCATCGGATGACTAATGAATCAAATTCAACAAAAGATTCAACAACAGTAATTGTTAACAGGCAAGTCATCCGCTGACTAGCTTAATAACCCGCCAGGCGGTTGTGCCACATTTAAATTACTGTACATCTGAACAAAATGACCATTTTATCAATAAACAAAATCTTTTTATTATTTTTACAGATTGTAATATCGAACCGACTTTATATGAATACGATTGACCTTGTTTTTGCTATTTTGTTTTTGTGGAGTGCTTACCGTGGGTATACCAAAGGATTTATTGTACAACTGGCCACGCTGGCTGCTTTATTACTGGGGATTTTGGGTGCCGTTATGTTTTCTGATTTTACCTCAGAATTAATCATCAAAAAATTTGAAGTATCGGGTCAATATTTGCCTATTATTTCGTTTGCGATTACATTTATTGTGATTGTAGTTGCTGTTCACATCCTGGCAAAGCTGTTAAATAAATTAATTGATGCCATTGCGTTAGGAATTGTTAACCGATTGCTTGGGGTGTTGTTTTCGGTATTAAAATATGCTTTTATTATTAGTATTATCCTGGTTTTAATCAATAAGGCCGATGACAAGTATAATTTTATACCCGAAGAAACCAAAGAAAACTCATTATTTTACAAACCGTTGTCTGATTTTGCTCCATTAATTTTTCCGTATCTGAATTTTGATAAGATTAGAGAAGAATTTGAAGAAGAAAAAGGCAATTATAGTGTTAAAGTTTAAGTAAATAATAATCATAAAAAAGAAATAAAATGAATACAAAAAATTTAGGATTTGACTCAAAACTGATACATTCCGGCGATTATGACGATGCCCTGGGAAGTGCCGTAACACCTATTTATCAGACATCTACGTTTGCTTTTCGCAATGCCAAACATGGGGCTGATTTATTTGCCGGACGAGAAAAAGGATTTATTTACACCCGTATCGCCAATCCGACGATTGGGGCGTTGGAAGATAAATTAGCCGATTTGGAAAACGGATGTGGAGGAATCGCTTTAGCATCCGGTATGGCTGCCGTTACAACGGCATATATGACTTTTCTCGGACAAGGAGAGCACGTAGTGTGTACCAGTGCGATTTACGGTCCCAGCCGTGGTGTTTTAGAAAGTCATTTTTCTCGCTTTGGGGTTGAATCTACTTTTGTGGATACTTCAGATGTGGAGTCCATTGAAAAAGCAATTAAGCCAAACACTAAATTATTATACCTGGAAACACCAGCCAATCCGACCATTACGCTTACAGACATTCGAAAAGCTTCGGAAATTGCGCACAAGCACGGCATCATCGTGGTAGTTGATAATACCTTTAGCAGTCCGTATTTACAAAAACCGTTGGACTTAGGGGCTGATGTGGCTTTACACTCATTAACCAAATTTATTAACGGCCATGCCGATATTGTGGGGGGTGCATTAGTTGCCAAAGATCCCGAAGTATATCAAAAGCTTCGAAAAACCATGACCATGATGGGAGGAAACATGGATCCGCATCAGGCCTATATGGTTAGTCGCGGTGTTAAAACATTAAGTCTCCGCGTGGACCGTGCCCAGGAAAATGCCATGAAAGTAGCCGACTTTCTTGAAAATCATCCTAAAGTAGCGTGGGTAAAATACCCGGGATTAAAGTCATTTGCACAGTATGACCTGGCTCAGAAACAGATGAAAGGGCCCGGAGCCATGATTAGCTTTGAGCTAAAAGGTGGATACGATGCCGGCGTAACGTTGATGAATAATGTTCACCTGGCTCTATTGGCTGTTTCTTTAGGTGGTGTTGAGTCGTTAATACAGCATCCTGCATCGATGACTCATGCCGGAATATCAAAAGAAGCAAGAGAGGAAGCGCATATTACCGATGGGTTGGTTCGTTTTGCAGTAGGTATAGAGAATGCCGAAGATATTATTGACGATTTAGACCACGCACTGACAAAGATTTAAAAGAATAGTTAATAAAAATAAGCTTTTCCAAAGGTTCTAACTTTGGAAAAGCTCAAATAGTTAAATAAATGAATTTTGTTGAGGAACTCAAATGGAGAGGCATGTTACATGATATCATGCCCGGAACAGAAGAGCAGCTGGGTAAAGAGATGACTGCAGCATACGTTGGCATTGACCCTACAGCCAACTCATTACATATCGGCCATTTGGTGAGTGTAATGATGTTAAAACATTTTCAGGCTGCAGGGCATAAACCATTGGTTTTAGTAGGTGGCGCCACAGGGATGATTGGCGACCCGTCGGGCAAATCACAGGAGCGAAACCTGCTGGATGAAAAAACACTACGCTACAATCAGGATTGCCTGCAAAAGCAACTGGAAAAATTGCTCGACTTTAGTGTAGCAAAAGAAAATAATGCCGAAATGGTGAACAACTATGACTGGATGAAAGAGTATTCGTTTCTCGAGTTTATCCGGGATATCGGCAAACATATTACCGTAAACTATATGATGGCCAAAGACTCGGTAAAAAAACGGATAGGCGAAGAGTCAAAAGCAGGCATGTCGTTTACCGAATTTTCTTACCAGCTGGTTCAGGGAACCGACTTTTGGCATCTGTATAAAGCCAAAAACTGCAAATTACAAATGGGAGGCTCCGATCAATGGGGAAATATAACGACCGGTACCGAACTTATCCGCCGTAAAGAAGGGGGCGAAGCCTTTGCTTTAACCTGTCCGCTGATTACTAAAGCCGATGGCAATAAATTCGGTAAAACAGAAGAAGGCAATGTGTGGTTAGACCCTGAATTAACCTCTCCTTACAAATTTTATCAATTTTGGTTGAATGTTTCCGACGAGGATGCTGAAAAGTACATGAAAATTTTTACCATGCTTCCACAAGAAGAAATTGAATCGTTAACAGAGCAGCATCGGGAAGAACCACACCGCAGAATTTTGCAGCAGCGTTTGGCTAAAGAAGTAACTGTAATGGTGCATTCCGAGGATGATTATCATACCGCTGTAGCAGCTTCCAAAATTTTGTTTGGCAAAGCCACCACCGATGAGCTGAAAAACCTGGATGAAAAAACATTCCTTTCCGTATTTGAAGGGGTCCCTATGTTTGATATCGAACGGGCAAAAGTTGACGCCGGGGTAAATGTACTGGACTTGCTGGCCGTGGAAACACAGGTTTTTCCATCCAAAGGCGAGTTGCGACGACTGATAAAAGGGGGTGGCGTAAGTATCAATAAAGAAAAAATATCCAACGAGGAAATTTCTGTAACCTCCGACCGTTTATTAAATGATAAATATATTCTCATTCAAAAAGGAAAGAAGAATTATTTTTTAATTAAAACCGTTTAAACACCTATGGCCAAATTAATTGTTAAGCGTAAGAAGGAATGGAATAACCGGGCGCGGAAATATAAACTATTTATTGATGGTGAAAAGGTTGATTATATAGGCAATGGAGAGATTAAGGAGTTTGAACTGGAGCCGGGCAAGCATAGTGTAATTGCTAAAATGGATTGGATGAGCAGCCCTGAATTTGATGTAGAACTAACCGGTGATAAATCTAAAACCATTGAATTATCATGTTATAAGCTCGGAAGATATCTGTATCCCTATTTGTTTGGAATATTGGGGTTGGTATTAGTTTTAGAGCATATTTTTCATGTTGAGGTTAAATTTTTATTCTATTTTTTTATTCCGCCCCTTTTAGTATCGATATATTATTCAACCATTGGGCGGGAAAAATTCATAGAAATAAAAGAATGGGAAATCGCGTAAAGTGAGGGACGTTTGATGGCATACTATTTAAATTAAATAACATTATTCATATGGCAAAACTAATTATCTCACGCCGCAAACAGTGGCAAAACAGGGGGCGTAAATTCGGGATTTACATCGATGGAGAAAAAAAAGATGTTATTGAAAACGGGGCGATAAAAGAACTGGAAATCGAGCCGGGGAAGCATACGTTAAAATTTAAAATCGATTGGATGGGCAGTCCGGAAAAAGAGCTGGAGGTTGCTGAAGAAAAGGCAAAAAGTGTTGAAGTTAGCGGGTTTAAATTAGGAAAATGGTTATTCCCTGTTTTTTATCTCGTTTTGATACTGTTTTTTGTATTCGATGTTTTTTTTGATAAGATGGTTAACGAGCTGATATATATTGCCATTCCACTATTTGTAGTGCATTTGTATTACGTAACGTTAGGCAGGAAAAAATATCTCGAAATCAGAGAACTTTAAATGAATGGACACAACCAATCAATCATATAACTTTAACTCCATGGATATTATTCGTTTTATTGTTCAACACAAGTGGCCTATTATTACGATTACGTTAATTGCAGCCATAGCATCCATAATTGTTTCATTGGTCATTACCCCTAAGTTTAAATCATCCGTAATATTTTACCCCAGAACACAGGTAGCTGCTTCGCATGCTTTAACCACCAGCGAATTGATTGACCCGGATGATCATATTATGAATTTTGGCGATGAGGAAGCTACCGAGCAATTGATTCAAACGCTCTATTCAGAAGACATTCGGTTTAAAATTATTGAAAAATTTGATTTAATGCATCATTATCAAATTGATGCAGCCGGAGAATACCCGATGACTCAGTTGCACGAAGAATATTCGGACAATATCCGGTTTAAACGCACCGAGTATATGGCGGTTGAGATTGAAGTAATGGATACCGATCCGCAGATGGCTGCTGATATTGCCAATACCATTGCCGCTTTGCTGGACTCAACCCTGAATAAAATGCAAAATGATGTGGCGGTTGAAATATTAAAAGTGGTTGATAAGGAATATAAGCGGACAAAAGCGGAAATTCAGGAACTGGAATCCGCCTTAAAAAAAGTACACCTGACAAGCCCTGAGTATGCTTCTTTGTCGCTGCAACTGGAGAATGAAAATAAACGCCTCAGCGGTTTAAAGTCAAAACTCGCCGAAGCCCGTGTAAATGCACACCAGCAGTTACCCCGTAAGTTTATGGTAACCAAAGCCTATCCGGCCGAGAAAAAATCGTACCCTGTACGATGGGTCATTTGTGCAGTTTCTACCCTTTCAGCTTTTCTGTTTGCTGTTTTATTGATGCTGTTTATCGAGCGGTACAAAGATTTATTGAAATTTAAATAACCGGTATCTTGCGAACGCGTAAAAATAAGATTCTTTTTTATGCTATATCTATTCTTTTTGTTGCTGTAAACCTTTTTTTTATAGCTCAGGATATATACTACATTGCTTTTTTGCCGGTTATCCTGTTATTTATTTTTGCCGGTTTTTTTTCCCTGGATAAGGTTTTGCTGGCGATAGTATTCTTTACTCCCTTATCGGTGCGGTTAGACGATATCTTTCCTGCTATCCCGGTTAATTTGTATTTACCTACCGAACCTTTACTTATCGGGATTTTATTTTTATTTATTTGCAAATTGTTACTCGACGGATATTTCGACAAAAAAATATTGGTTCATCCTTTATCGATTGCTATTTATATCAACGTAGGGTGGATTTTTCTTACCAGCTTTACCAGCACGATGCCTCTGGTATCGTTTAAGTTTTTTTTATCCAGGATTTGGTTTGTTATTCCCATGTATTTTTTGGCTACACAGCTTTTTAAAAACCCCAAAAACATCGAAAGGTTTCAGTGGCTTTACATTTTTGCCCTGGTGATTGTGATTGGCTATACCAACTATCGCCTTGCCGGATATGGATTAGATAACCAGAAGGCTTCGAACTGGGTGGTATGGCCATTTTTTAGCGACCATACCTCGTATGGTGCTATGCTTGTGATGTTTATATTCCCGTTGTTTTATTTTCTAAAACGAAAAAACAACGGGTTGCTTCAAAAATCTTTAACCGGGTTGGTGTTTCTTGTGTTTGTTTTTGGCATCATATTATCTTACACCCGTGCTGCCTGGCTGAGTTTGTTTGCTGCCACCGGACTGTGGATTTTGATTAAGCTGCGCATAAAAATACAAACGGTAATTATTGGTGTACTCGTTGTTGTTGGTTTGTTTTTTGTCCTTCAGCAGGATATTTTATGGAAGCTGGAACAAAACGAGGCAGAATCGTCCGGCCGGTTTTCCGAGCATGTGCAGTCGATGGTAAATATATCGTCTGATGCTTCGAACCTCGAACGGCTTAATCGGTGGAAATGTGCTATCCGGATGTTTAAGGAAAAGCCTTTCTGGGGCTGGGGCCCGGGAACTTATATGTTTCAGTATGCTCCTTTTCAGTTTTCGTACGATCGTACCATTATCAGTACGAATTTTGCTGATCTGGGAAATGCACACAGCGAATACCTCGGTCCGCTGGCCGAATCAGGAGTTTTGGGGATGTTATCGATCCTGTTGGTGGTTTTTATGGCTTTCCGAACCGGATACAACGTATATCATCAAACCCCCTCGAAAGAAATAAAAGAGCTTACCCTTTATATCCTGTTGGGGCTGTCAACCTATTTTATTCACGGGTTTTTAAATAACTTTCTCGATACCGACAAAGCATCGGTCCCGGTGTGGGGGTTTATGGCTATGCTGGTAGCGTTGGATGTGTATCATAAAAAAGAGGAAAAAAAGTAGTAAGAGCTTCCGGTAATTCGTTAATTTATTGCTTTTTGTTGAGAATCCCCCGTTTTATTATTAATTCATTATATCGGTCCACATTTGCTGGCCGTGCATGTTTTTTTCGTAATTCACTATCAGCCGATAACGGACCAACACGAATATACACTTATATCATCAAACCGCTAACTTAGCGCAGCGTTCTCACAACCAAAGGGAGTAAAAACCCCGCATCGGTTGTGAAATACTTTTATATGTTGGGCGAACATGCCACCTTGCTTATCAAGTTGGTATAATTATTCCATAAAAACTGAAATAAATTTGTTTTAGGGAGGGATTGTTAATAAATGAAAAATGATTTTAAGAATATTTCAATTTTAAATAATTACTTTTAATGTTTCGCATTAAGCTCTTTAATTAAAGATGCCGAAAAGCATAATTATAATTGACTAAAAATATTTGCACAATACAAAAAATATACTTTTTTTTACAAAAGTTTAGCTTGAACTAAACATTATGACTAAATTTACGTTAAAGAAAATAGAAGAAATTGAAGGAAAACAAGATATATTCAAGATGGAAATCGACGATACATGCTTGTTTGATGAATTTGAAAATGATATTGAAAATAAGGGACAATATGAACAGGAATTGTATTCAATTTACAGTTTAATGGAAGATGTTGCAAACAATAAATTATTACCAAAACAAAAATTCAGAGATATAACAATTAATAAAAAAGATAGTCTAAAAGAATATGAATTTAAAAGTAAACATCTTAGAGTTTATGCTATTAAAACAAAAGAAGGTAAAGTAATTATTTTAGGAGGTTATAAAAATAATCAAAAGAGAGACATTAAAAAACTCCGAAATATTAAAGCTAATTATAAACAAACCTTAGGATTATGAAAAGAGAGAAAATAATAAAAAGCAAGGGATATAATATTACTAAAATTCAAAATGAATTATATAGACAACTAACTAACTATTTAGAAGAAAATAATATTACCAGAACTCAATTTGCAAAGGAATTGGGTGTTTCAAAAGGTTATGTTTCTCAAATACTAAATGGTGATTTTGATTATAAACTTTCAAAATTAGTTGAACTTTCACTTGCTATTGGAAAAATACCAGACATTAAATTTACGTCTTTTTCAGAATTTGATAAAAAAATGAATAAAGATGTAAAAATTGTTCATTTAGGAGAGAAGAGATTCAACAATCGACCAACAAACGTATCTATCAAGTCTCTTAATTTTAATGAAGCTAAGAAAGAAGTGCCTGAATTCAAAATTGCTCAATAATGGAAAGTCAAAAATTGAAGTATGAATATCCATTTAGGATAATTGATTTAAAAACAAATTCGTTCTTTGTACAAGAAATTGGCGATGATGAAATTGAAAATTTTGACGCCAAAAAACTTGAATTTGGTATCAGACCAAGTTTTGGATTTGATGAAAAATCAAATTTTGTAAAGGTAAATTTTGTAATTACTTACCATTATAATGAACAAGAAATTTTAAAAATTGATGTTGATACAATTTTTGAATGCGCTGTAATAAAAGATTTTGACATAAAAAATAAAAACCTATTAGCAACTCTATTAGGTATTTCTTTTTCAACTATTCGAGGAATTATATTAAATAGAACTATTGGAAGTTTCATTAATAAGTTTTATTTACCAATAATTAATCCAAGTGAGATTATCAATGAGGAATTCAATGATTCTAAATAATTTCAATTGCCCGTCAGGGCAAAATCGGGCGGGCAAACAAATTTATTTTTTATCATTATTACCAAACCACTCTCAAATAAATACATTATCAAACCGCTACGAATAGAAATAATGCTTTCTCTGTCAGAATGAGATGCAGTTTCCTAATTGCATGAATTATCAAACAGTTTAAATGATTCTTGATTTTAGGTCTTTTCGATTTGAGATGACGTCGACCGATTTTTTAAGCGCTTTCATTATACTTCTCTGTTTCAAGGGTTAAAAATGAGCAAAAGGAGCGTTGGATTATGGTTAAACAAATGTAATATCAGACGCTTTAAACCTAACTTTTACTAAATCATCTTATATTTGTCATTTATTGCATTTTAGTATGCCATTAAATCCTTATTGTATGATTAATTTATTGCTTTTAATAACCGGGTTGGTCGGCTCATGTGTGTTTGCTTATGTAGCTTTTATCTCGCTTAGCGAGAAAGAAATCCGTGCATTCAGAGTTGCAGCTCTGTTATCTGTTGGCTGGCTTATCCCTTTTTTATTGATTTATTTATACGATTTTCCTCTTAAGGAGACAATATCTGTGGTTTTATTGGCTGGGGTGTATTTATTTTTCCTTTTGCTTTTATTGCCGGTAAATCCCAACATTCAGGAACCATTCCCTGCACCAAAGCAGAAGCACGATGAGCGCGATGTTATGTTTTCAAGGAATGAACTAAAACCCGGGACTAGTATATTTGAAAAATACTATGCCCAAAATCCTGAAAAGAAAAAGCTGGACGATAAGTTTAGAGAAAAACCCGGCCTTCTTTCTCCTGGGTCACTTTTATACCATCCGTATACTTTTGCTGTCGCAGATGCTAACTTTGAAACGATAGAGGCATTAAAACCATTGGTAGACGGAGAGATTGCTGAAAGAAAGCAGAATGTAGATCCGGAAAAGATAAGTCGATTGGTCAAAAGCTGGTTAAAAAAGTTGGGAGCTCATTCAGCAGGTATTACACAGCTAAAAGATTACCATTTATATTCGCATAAAGGAAGGGGGGCTTTGTATGGTAAAGTAATACAAAACAAGCATCCCTATGCCATTGCTCTTACCGTTGAAATGGACCATGACATGATTCAGGCAGCACCTAAAGGCTCTGCTGTTATGGAGTCCGGTCAGCAATATTTGAATTCGGGAACGATGGCCGTTCAGCTGGCATCTTTTATCCGGAAATTAGGGTATTCAGCCCGTGCCCATATTGATGGCAACTATGAGTTGATTTGCCCGTTGGTTGCCCGCGATGCCGGGTTAGGCGAAATTGGCAGGATGGGATTGTTGATGACACCCAAACTGGGCCCAAGAGTTAGAATAGCTGTAGTTACCACAGATATGCCAGTGATA
>Ga0209949_1000547_pt1 | contig 19725 bp, 20 predicted proteins | sample SalPonC_black_MG_FD_185711 | JGI IMG/M metagenome (GOLD analysis project Ga0209949, IMG submission 185711) | Salt pond soil microbial communities from South San Francisco under conditions of wetland restoration - Salt Pond MetaG... | ecosystem: Environmental > Aquatic > Marine > Intertidal zone... | reverse complement strand
TGGACTTTGTGGGCTGGTATAACCACCTGACCCGCAGGGAGACAGACATCGCACTCCACGAGCCCCGCAATCTTTATCTGGCCTACCATGAGGGGCGTGCCGGCTACCGGCGGCAGAGTTATCTTGCCAAACCGGAGGTCATGTCGCTTGCCGGGCGAGTCCAGAACCGGGCCTTCCGCTACGACAACCAGTTGAAAACCTGTGAGCGTGAATTCCAGTGCTGGCGTTTCTACCAGTTCTGGCCATTCTGTGAAGACTGGGGCGACTGACTGGTGGTCGTGGCTAATTCCCGGCGCCTTCAATATGCGGGCTCAGCGCCACCAGACGCCGGGTCAGAAATTCCATCACCAGACGCACACGGGCCATATGACGGGTGTCCTGATTGACCATCAGCCACAGGTCAACGCCTTCGCCATCCAGTGGCGGGGTCAGCCGACTCAGGTCTGAAGTGATATCACCAAGATAACAGGGCAGAACCGCCAGCCCCACGCCTGCCCGTGCCAGTGAATACATTGACTGAAGACTGTTACACCGTACCGCTGACCGGGTATTTTTCAGCGCTTTGCGGTACCAGCGACCCGTGGCAAGGTGGCTGAAACTTTCGTCCGGGAGAATCCAGCTATTCTTCTCCGGCGCGTTATCCAGGTTCATATCAGGGTGACGCTGGCAATAATCACGCGCCCCGTAAACCGCAGACGCTATCGTGGCGATGCGATCCCCCTCCAGGGTAGCCTGGGGCTTGTTAACAGGACGCAGGGTAAGATCAGCATCACGGTGACTGAGGTTGAGCACATCGTTGTCGGTCAGTACTTCAAGCTCAATATCAGGGTAGGCCTGCAGCAGTTCCGACACCAGCGGGCCAATCAGCGCATTGACCATGACATCCGTAGCGGCCAGCCGAACCTTGCCTACCGGCGCAGAATCCTGTCCCACCAGCCGGCGCTCGAGATTTTCCATGTCCGCAGCCAGTCGGTCGGCTTCACGGTAGGCCGTTTCCCCCACCGGGGTCAGATGCAGACCCTCCCGGTCACGTTCAAAAAACTGAACCCCCAGTTGCTCTTCCATCTGGTCCAGGCGGCGGAGAACCGTGGTCTGGTGAACGCCCAGAATTTCACCGGCTTTGGCAAGTGTTCCCCCGATGGCCAGGGCATGGATATATCGAAGATAGTCCCAATCCATAAATAACTGCATATTTGCAAGGTTTGTACGGATTTTAACGTATTCACGCTGCGAAAATGAATCCCTACACTGCGTCCCATAGTCAGCTAACCAAATTGACGCATAATCAATTCACTTAACAGAAAGGAGGAGGCGCTATGACCCAAATCCATAACGTATCTCATCAACCGCTGCCGTCCAGCATCCTCCACAATGGAAACGATGTCAGGCGCCAGTACACCCGTGCAGCGGCACAGCAGGCCATTCAGGCAATCAGCCGGAAAATCGGTTCATGGAAGAAGCGTGCCACCAGCGTTACCCCGGATTATCAACCGGGCATGCAAAGCTAAGGTTGGCACCACCGGTCTGAAAAAAGAAGACGCCGGCGCCCCGATAATCCGGGCCCGGCGTTTTTTTGTGGCCGGCCTCCCGAGCGGCAAGCAGTAGGTCAACGAATTAACCAGACGGGACACTAGGCCGCTTAAGCGAATCCGTAACCCCGTCGATGAACTCATTCATCAGCGACTCAGAGGCAGGCAGCAGGCTGTCATTCCGCTCGCTCTGCCACTGGCGGATGTCCTGGAGTAGCGAGTTCATCAGACCTTTGAAGGCCGGTGCGGATACGCCGCCTTCAGATGCGGACCGGGCAACACTCTGGAGGTCACGGGCCAGGCCACCCAGAGGCCTGAGCTGAGCATTATCCGACGGTTGCCGGGCAACGGATTCATAGGCGGACGCCGATACAATCCGGGTCGCGGTCAGGCTCAGACTGAAACTGGCAAGCGCCTGTCCGTCGAGATTCAGATCTCCGGCTTTGCGGAATGCGCCCTGAATGTCGCCGTCAAAGAAGCGGTCGGAGACTTTCTCTACCCGCTCGAAGAGCCCGGCCAGAGCCCGCTGCTCCTGACCGTTCAGGTCGCCCTCGACATTGAAAGAGTAGCGCCCTGAAAAACCGCTGACAGCGCCAAACTGCAAATCCTGGCTATTGGCGCCACCCCTGTTCTCTACAACGGTTTCTGCATATGCACCGCTGTAGCGTTGCTCAGCCATCCGGACCGTCACCCTGTCGCCTTCGGCGGTGGTCACCTGAAACGCAAACAGCGACTCGGACGCGCGCTCCACCCGATAGCCTGCCTGCATTTCCTGCCCGGCCGCAAGAGTACCGGACGGACGCTCGACAAACCGGTCCTGCAGGCCATCAAGACCACTGGTGATCCGGCTGAAGCTGTCTTCAATTGCCCGGCCAAGTCGGTCATCCATCAGACCCATCGTCTCGATCTGCTCACGGGCCTCGGCGAAGCCCTGCGCTATCCCTGCCCGGGCATCTGTGAGCAATCCCGCCAGGCGTTCTGTTTCCGCGCCGGCGCGGGCCTCGGCCTGCAAACGCTGCTGCACAAAGCCCAGTACACGCTGGGCCACCAGCTCCGCAGAAGGTGCCTCAAATACAGCGGGAGAAAACCGTTCAGCCCCGTTTGCAATACCCTTGCCCAGTTGCTGTTCAAGGCGCTGCGACAGCCTCGCCTTCAACACGTTCATGGCATCGTCAGCGCTGCGGATTTTTGCGGACTCGTTGCTCCCGACCTTGTGATCGCTGGCGACACCCGGGCCAGTGCCTTCATTGCGGCCTCGCCGCGACGGAATGCCAGAAAACAGGTCCGGATCTGACCTGGACAGACCGGGTAAATTGATAGGGGATACCATGAGATGCTCATCCTCGGTTCATGAATTATCCGGTTATCGACCGGCATCATCAGCCCTTTAAGAACATTCAGGTATTAGGGAGCCTCTGAACAACTCCTTACTAACGACGAAAACGCGTTTCCAGAACGACCGCAGAGTTGGTGCGCTCAACGCCCTCAAGATTGCCTATCCCGTCCAGAATCATGCTCAGCTGTTCCAGCGACCGGGCCTGGACGATGGCGATCAGATCGTATTCACCACTGACGGAATAAAGCTGGGAAACCTGGGGGATGGCTTCGAGTGCCCGATTGGTCTGGGCGGTCAGCTTCTGAAATACCTTGATCGAGACATGGGCCTCAACCTGACTGGCGGCATAGGCCGCCCCCAGCTCTACCGAGTAACCACGGATCACCCCGGTAGCTTCCAGCCGTGCCAGACGATTCTGCACCGTCGAGCGCGACACGCTCATCTTCCGGGCCAGGTCCGAGACACTGATGCGGGCATTCTGCCGCAGGTTCAGCAACAGCTTTTCATCCAGTGAACTGATCATATTGTCTGAAGCCTTGGTTGATTTGGCATAATTGTCAGTCAATATATCATTTTTGCAACTGCAATGTGACATCAGGCGCGGTGATAATGGGTTAAACTAAAAGAGGACAAAGCCATGATCATTCGTCCCGTTGTCATGAGCGACCTTTCTGCGCTCAGAGCTATTGCCGTCGAATCCGGCCCCGGCTTTACCTCCCTGGTGGACAATCACGATTTTCTGGTTGAGAAAATTGCACGCTCCGAAGCAAGCTTTGCCAGTGCCGGCAGGGGGAGCGGTTGGCAACCCGGCGATCAGAGCTATCTGTTCGTTCTGGTGGCTCCGGACAGCGGTGACATCATGGGTATCACCGGTATTGAGGCGTCGGTGGGTCAACGTCGGCCGATCTACCACTTCCGCGTGGAAAAAACTGTTCGTCAGTCTGCGCGCCTGGGCCTGAACCGTCACCAGCAGACCCTGACCCTGGGTAACCACTGCACCGGCTGCAGTGAGATCTGCACACTCTTTCTGCGCCCGCGATATCGCCGGGCCTGGGCAGGCAAGCTGCTGTCCCGGATACGATTCCTGTTCATGGCCCAGCATCCTCACCGCTTTGCCAGCACCGTAATTGCGCAAATGCGCGGGGTGTCGGACAACACCGGCAACTCTCCCTTCTGGCACTGGTTTCAGGCCAACTTTGTGGACCTGGATTTTGCCACCGTCAACCAGTTGATGGGGACCGGCGATAATGGCTTTGTTGCGGAACTGATGCCGGAACACCCCATTTATACCCATCTGCTGGACCAGTCGGCACGCGCCGTCATGGGCAAAGTGCATTCCGATACCCGGCCTGCGCTGCACCTGCTTGAATCCGAGGGCTTCCGGTACACCGGCCTTATCGACCCGATTGACGGCGGACCGACCCTGGAGGCGCAGACTGACAGGCTGAGGTCTGTGCAACAGACCCGCTGCTGTCGGGTCCACATAAGCGCGGAGCCGTCGCCCGCAGTGGCAGCATGGACACACGGCGGTCAGGGCAAGACCCTGATGGTGGCAAATACCAGCACCTCAGACTTCCGGGCGACAGTAACCAGCGCAGCGCGCCACCGTCCGGCCAACCAGATACTGGAAATACCCCGGTCGCTGGCACACACTCTGGGTCTGGACAGCGGTGCTGATGTCTGGTTTGCCGATCTTGATATTGCCCGCAACCAGAACCAGCACCCGGCCCTGTCCGCCAACAGTGAGTCCACCCCGGTCAAGGAGGCGTCAAGTGCATACTGAGATCGATACCCTGTTTCACAACCTCTGGGAAAATTACTGCGCGGTGACGCCATCAGCCCGGCAAATCCACCGCCTTCTGGATAACAGCCAGGGCAGTACCATCGTCAATGATCACATTGCGCTGCGCACCTTCAACCTGGAAAAACTCAACCTTGAGAAACTCGCGGCGCATTTCAGGGCACTGGGCTATCATCAGGGCGGTGAATACCACTTTGAAGCCAAAAAGCTCTACGCCCGGCATTTCGAGCACCCCGACGCAACAGTGCCCAAGGTGTTCATCTCCGAGTTACTGGTAGAAAAATGCTCGGACGCGCTGCAGGAAACGGTTCAGAAACTGGTCGCTGACGTGCCCCCCTCGGTAGTGGCTGACCGGAGCTTTCTCTATTCCGGTCGCCACTGGGACATCGATTACGCCACTTACCAGGCTTTGCTGGAAGAAAGTGAGTACGCCGCCTGGCTGGCTGCCTGGGGCTACCGGGCCAACCACTTTACCGTCAGCGTGAATCACCTGAGTCAGTTCACGACCCTTGCCGAAGTGAACCGGCGACTCAAGCAGGAAGGTTATCGGTTGAACAGTTCGGGGGGCGAAATCAAGGGCTCACCGGAGGAACTGCTCGAGCAGTCCTCCACCATGGCCGATCGGGCCGAGGTGGATTTTTCCGACCAGACGGTCAGCATTCCAAGCTGCTTTTATGAGTTTGCGCTGCGCTATCCCGATGCAGACGGGCAACTTTACCGGGGTTTCGTCGCCGCATCGGCTGACAGGATCTTTGAAAGTACCAACAGTAAAACTACGGACAGCAACGACTGACGCAGAGACAATCCGGACATCCCCACGTAGACCGGGTCTACCATAATTCACCTGGGACGGATAAGGGGTTCGGATGTTCGGTGATTTGAGCGTTGTCTGGATGGGCTCTATCGCCAGCCTGCTGGCCGGGCTGGGAACCGGCGTCGGCGCGCTGGGTGTGTTTGCAGTCCGTCGCCTGACGCCGGCCCTGCAGGATGGCATGCTCAGTACGGCAGCGGGCGTGATGCTTGCCGCCGCATTTTTCTCACTGCTACTGCCGGGCATCGAATACGGTGAAGAGCTCACCGGCGCGACCTGGACCGCATCACTTATCGTCATTGGCGGCCTGCTGATGGGCGCCATCGTGCTGTACCTGATTCATCAGCGCCTGCCCCACGAGCATTTCCTGCTTGGCCGCGAGGGACCGGACAGTGCACGCATACGCAGGATCTGGCTGTTCATCATTGCCATTGCGCTGCACAACTTTCCCGAGGGCATGGCGGTCGGCGTCGGCTTTGGCGGCGGCAATATCGGCAACGGTACGGCCCTGGCTATTGGCATCGGTCTGCAGAACATCCCCGAAGGCCTGGCCGTGGCCATATCCCTGCTGGCCATCGAACATTCGCAACTCAAGGCCTTTACCATCGCGCTGCTTACCGGTCTGTTAGAGCCCGTTGGCGGATTATTCGGCAGCACCATGGTATGGCTGGCCGAACCCCTGATGCCCTGGACCCTGGGCTTTGCGGCAGGTGCCATGATTTTCATCATCAGCGATGAAATTATTCCGGAAACCCACCGCGGCGAGTACAAGACTCTGGCCACCTTCTCGTTGCTGGGCGGATTTGTGGTGATGATGTTTCTCGACGCTTCTCTGGGATAAAAAGGCCGGGATCCCGTCTGGTTAACTCCCCCGCCTGCAGCTTGCCACACGGGATATTAGGAAAATATGACCTGCAACATTCCGATACTGCTGACAATCAGCAGAACCGAGCCCAGAACCCGGAAGAAAACCGGGGTTTCGGCCCGCAATATGCGGTCGTGGGCGCGGAGCCCCAGAACGTGACCAATGGCGGCGCAGGGCAACAGCCAGAGGTGGTGAATGAGCTGCAGATCAATATCCAGCCACAGGAAAGCTGCCATCTTGATCATCACCAGGATAAACCAGAGTGCGAAAAGCGTGTCCCGCAGTTTTTCCCGGGGCAGATGCTGGGCCACCACGGCAATGATCAGGGGTGCACCGATCAGCGAGGTCCCGCTGATATAACCGCCAAGCATCAGAAATACCACGTCGATGGCCCGACTGTTACTGCGGAAAGGCCGGTTCATGATATAGGACACCGAATAAACGGCAACAATCACGAAAATGATCAGGCTCATGATGTCCGACGGCAGCGTTATCAGGCCGAACACCCCGATCAGTTTCGGCACGATCATAATCGCCAGAATGCGCCACAGGTAGTTCCACTCAACTGTGCCCGCAAGCGCCCTGCCCTGATCATCAGTTCTTGACGAGCTGCGATTGTTCATCCAGATGGTGAGTGACGAGAACACCAGCAAATGCACGGCGATAACAGGCAGGAAAACCAGTGGCTCATCCAGCACAAGCAGCAGGAAAGGAAGCGATAACACAGCCCCGCCAAATCCGAGCCCGGAACGAACGAAGCCGCTCCACACAAAAATGAGGCCAATAAGGCAATACTGATACAGTGCCAGGTCAGACATGGTGAGGCTCGGGTTGGGGCAGCATACGAAGGTGTCAGAGGATACCCGCCACCCCCGATTACTTCCAGTAACAAAGGGGCTACTTTTTTACAACGGTGGAGATCATGGATACAGGCTAGGTTGCAGACAGGACGCTTTCACAAGACCAGACCTGTAACACCAACAAAAACCAGTAACACCGACGATTCGAAGAAGACGCCTTCTCCGGTCCATGGTATGGGGGAAATGACCATGTCAGCAGCGGTTGAACACCTGACGGAGCGACTTCTGGACAAGAGCGAGTCGCTTGAGGCGATAATGCCTTCGGCAATAACCCTGGCCATGATGCTTCGCCAGCGGACAATGGCGTCACGGTTGCGCAAAGAATTTGACGGCTACAGTGACCCGACTGACCTGCCCACCTTCCGCCGTGGCCTGGCCGGACATATTGTCGCCCGTTCACCCCAGTACGGCTGGATACCGGCGCCCATCAACGACAAACAGAAGAAGGAATTCGGTCACAGAGATATGCTCGACGGCGTTAAGTCCCTTGAGAAAACCTGCCAGGGATGCAAAAAAGGCACCGGCAGCCGTATCGGGTTTGACCCGGAAGAAATGGCTGTTTTGCAGTCAAAAATCAACCTGACAGCGGAACTGGCCATCACCATCAGCAGAGACAGTTACAACACTCTCCTGCGGGTCATCCGCAGTGCCTTGTACCTCTGGTGCCAGGAGTTGCTGGCAGCGGGCATTGGCGGTGACCACAATTCGTTCAGCGAGCAGGAACGCAAAAGCGTGGCTCACCTGGATGACCCCGAGCTTTTCTGGCGCCAGGCCGTGGAAAGCAATGGCGATCTTCCCATTCCGGATGTGCGTGAGGTCGGCTTTCTCGACCGTTTTTTCGGGCGGGCCAGTTGAGGCCGGTCCGTTACCGGTCGGTCAGCTTCACCTCGATACGCCGATTCCGCTGCAAGGCCTGCGGCGTATTGCCGGTCGCTACCGGGAAAAATTCTCCGAATCCGGCAGCGGCCATACGCCGCTCAGGTACGCCGCGGGAAGCGAGGTAACGTACCACCGACACCGCCCTGGCGGTGGACAGCTCCCAGTTGGAGGGAAACTCCGGGGTGTTGATGGGAATCCGGTCAGTGTGGCCATCTATTCGCAAAATCCAGTCAATATCATCCGGAATCTTTGTCACTACGTCCAGCAACACCCTGGCCAGTTTGTCCAGCTCCCGCCTGCCACTCTCCCCAAGACTGGCAGAGCCGGAAGCAAACAGAAGCTCCGACGGCAGCAGAAAACGGTCACCCACTATGCGGATATTTTCATTACCCTCCAGGATTTGCCGTAACCGCCCAAAAAACTCCGACTGATAGCGTTCAAGTTCGTTTACCCGCTCCGCCAGCAGGGTATTAAGGCGCCTGCCCACTTCCTTGAGCTCGGCGTCTTTTTCCGCCGTGATTTCCTGCTGCAGGCGCAACGCAGCAGTAATGCGACTGAGTTGATTCTGCAGCGCACTTATCTGGTTGGATAGTTGCAGAATGATAGCTCTCTGGGAATCCGTCAGCAGTTGTTCCTGCTCCAGCTCGGTCTCGGTCTGCGCAACCGACTCCTGTAGCGTTTCTACCCGCATCTCCTGGGCTTCCGCGTTGTACTGGAATTCCAGTCGGGTCTCACGCTCGTCGGCAAGTGTCTCGGACAACTGCCTGTTCTGTGCCAGGGTTTCACCATAATCCTGCTGGAGGGTCGACATGGCCTGCTCAAGCGCCTGAGTCTGATCCTGTTCAAGCCCCAGCATCCGGGAGATTTCCTGCAGCCGGCTGTTCAACCGCTGAAGCTCGGAATCCCGGTCGGACAGGGTTTGTGAAAGGTACAACTGGCTGACCACATAGATCAGCAGCATAAAGATAATAAGCATCAACAATGCTGACAGGGCGTCTACGTAGCCTGGCCACACATTGATCGTGCTCCGGCTGCGGCGTTTTGATCCGATCATGACGGGTCCGTGAGTTCGTTCTCGTCATAGACTTCACCGGCGCGGCCCACCAGGTTGGTTACCCCGGTCAGCCACTCTTCCAACCCGTCGTAGAAGCGGTTCTGGGCATGGCCGGCCTGAATATCGAGAAAACCGAGAATCAGGGATCCGCCAAGACCGAGCAAAGACGAACTGAAGGCCGTACCCATGCCCTGAAGTGGCTCCAGCAGACCGGCCTGAAGGCGTCCGAAAACCTTGCCGAAATCCTCCTGCCCCATATCCAGGTCAACAATCACGGCGCCGACGGCATTGATGGTACCCAGCAGACCCCAGAAGGTACCCAGCAGACCCAGAAAGATCAGCAGGCTGATAAAATAACGGGTGATTTCCCGCTGCTCGTCCATGCGGCTGTGAATGCCATCAAGCACGGTGCGCAGGGAAAGGGTGGAGAGCGAAAAGCGGTCGCGCTTGGCATCGTCGTTCAACTGACGGGCAAGAGGCTTCAATAGCCGGGGCTCCTGCAATACCGAGAGCCCCGCGTTGCCGGTCCGGAACTGGGCAATCCAGCGCAATTCCGGGAACAGCACGATTACCTGGCGATAGGTAATGACAATGCCAACCAGTAACACGCACAGGATAACAAGATTGAACACCCAGTTTGCAAGAAACGCCGACTGTAACGGCTTGAATAACAGGGCACAGACCACCGTCACAACCGCCAGGAAAGTGGTCATCCAGAACAGGGTATGCTTTGGGTTGCTCATCTAAAGGCACCGCTCGAAATGAAAATTTGCCTGCAACGCTAGCATACACCCGGTGCCAATGCTGAAAAAAACCTTTGCATCCCGATAATAGCCGCCTGGTTATTAACGATATTCCGCCAGGATAGCGGCAAGCTCCCCCGCCTCACGCGCCTGGTCAACCGCCCGCTGGAGGTCGTCTACCACGGACTGGTCGGTTTCATTGCTTACCGCCAGGTACATGGGCGTCTCGCGGAACACAAGAACCGGCTGCAAATCGTCAATACCGTGCACTTCCTCAGCGACCAGTGGCCCAACCACACCGTCCGTCACCCACAGATCCGCCTGCCCGAGACTCAGGCGCAGCGGGTTCTGCTCACCGCTGACATTGGTAATTACCTCAAAGCCCTGATCAATCAGGTAATCCGACATAACATCGCCCTTGTAACCGGCAATCGTATACTGGCGGGCCTGCTCCAGCGAATCGAGCTCGATATCCGAATCCGGAGCGGCAAACAGCGTCCAGGTAATCGAGGCCAACGGCCCTACCCAGTGGAACTCGTCCTCCCGCTCCTCCGTGCGTGCGGTACAGAACAGACCGTGATTCTCCCGGCCCTGGACCCAGTTGTAAGCCCAGCTCCAGTCCCGCATTTTCATGACAAAATCATAGTCCAGCCTCGACATCATGGCTTTGACCATCTTGGTACAGATGCCGGTGATGCCCTCAGCGTTGTGAGCAAATCCCTGGCCACTGACTGCGGCGTTGTAGGGTGGGTAACTCTCGGTAAATATATAGAAACGTTCGCCTTCCGCAGCCCCCACCGGAATTGCGGGCAAGACCATCAATGCCACGCCAACTGACAGGCCGCGGCCAGATCCGGCCAAGCGCTTCTGTAAATCTCTTATCATTTCAATATCTCCGTGAATGGTCGCCCGAGATGATGCCGGTTTAACGGATGCAACATCATTTGTACCATTTTTACGATTATCGTGGCGGGGCCGGTCCAAAATCCAGTGAAAATTCGTATCCTGACCAACTGAACTTAGACATTGGTTTAGTGAGCCTTGTGACAATGACATTTTAAGGCCACTATTCACCGCTGCGACGCTGCCATAATCAAAGGACATCATGTTTCTCGAACGCTACCACTCGATCCAGGATAATAAGGTTCTGATCAGCGCCCGTCAGGGCAGCCTTTTTGCAAAGGAAGTCGCCGGCGACTTTAACCCGATTCACAATCCGGATGAACGGCGATTCTGTGTGCCAGGTGACCTTCTTTTCGCGCTGCTGGTAGCTCATTTCGGGTTGTCGCGAAAGATGACGTTCCATTTCCGCAGCCTTCTCGGCGATTCGGTGCCACTGACCTTCCGCGAAGACGATGACGGCATGATCCGGGTATATGACGACCGGGATAAAGTCTACATCGAGGTGGAACGTGAGGGCGAATCAACCCGTGACCAGAGCATCATTGAACACCTGATCCGCAGCTACGTGGCGGAGTCCGGCAAGAATTTCCCGCACACGCTCAAACCATTGATGGAAAGTCAGGGAGTGATGTTCAATCCGGACCGGCCAATGATCATGTACCAGAGCATGAACCTGTCCCTGACCACCCTCGATGCTCCTGAACCGGAGCTTGAACTCGGGCAGGCAACACTGGTGCCTGATGGCAAAAGAGGCAATGTGACCCTGGATTACCGGCTGATGTCCCGGGGCAAGGAGGCCGGCCTGGTATCAAAGAAGCTGGTGGTCAGTGGCCTGCGTGACTACGACCCAAATACCATGGATGCGGTCGTGGAGCAGTTCTATCGCCTGAAGGAAAAAGCCTGGGACTGATCCCGGCCTTTTCAGGCCAGCTCAAACTTCCTGCGGATATTTTCCACCCGTTTGCGATTCAGGCCCAGGTCAGAATACCCGAGCCGGGAAGCAGACCGGACATGGATGACCTGATCATCCGTATCGCAGAGAAATTCAAGGTCGTCGACGAACCCCAGCAGTTTTGACGCGCACTCGAAGTGCAGGTAATGGTCATTTTCGTCAGCCAGCGCCGTCCCCGACATATTGTTAATGACCCGCTTCAGCCGGTTCATGGCTGCCCGCGGCTCACCCCACAGTTGCAGCGGCCTCACCCGCTGCCAGGCCGCGCTGGCCTGGCTGGAGACGCAGTTGGGCCTGGCCGGACAGGCAGCGAGCCTGCCGTGCTTCTCACCCAGATTCTCGGGTCGTTTTCCTGCAAACATTGAGATTCCTTTTTGAACAAGAATTGAATCAGGCTTTGCCGTCACTGGCTCCCAGCATCTCGGCACGATGCCGGGGCAGATGTTGCGGATACCTGGTCTGGACAAAACCGATCATGCCCTCGCGAATATTACACCGCAGATCCCACAGCTTGCTGGAATCTCCGGCACTCATCAGAAACCGTATCTGAATAGCCTTGTCACCCGCATCAACCACCTGCACCGTTTGTGTTACCCCGTCCCACTCCGACGACTCCCTTAGAAGCCGGGTGAACTCTTCCCGCAGGGGCTCTATGGGAATGCCGTAATCCGCCCAGATAAAGGCACTGCCCGTGAGATCCGCACTATGGCGTGTCCAGTTCTGAAACGGATTCTCGATAAACCATTGCAGCGGTATCACCAGACGCCGAAGGTCCCAGACCCGCAGCACCACGTAAGTGGCCGTTACTTCCTCAACCCAGCACCATTCATCCTGGACGCGAAGCACGTCGTCAATGCGGAAAGGCTGGGTAAGAGCAATCTGCATTCCCGCCAGCAGATTACTCAAAACCGGACGGGCCGCGAAACCAAGGATCAGGCCACCGACACCGGCCGATGCCAGCAGGCTGGCGCCCAATTGACGTACCGGTTCAAAAGTCATCAGCGCGACGCCTGTGCCCAGCAGGACAATCACAATATTCAGCGCCCGGACCAGAAAACGGGTCTGGGTTTCTACCTTTCGCGCCCGCTTCCATTGCCCTTCAAGGACCGGGTTGAGTTTTACGATTACCTCACCAAGTGACGCTGTACACCTTACCGCGGCCCAGGTAAGAGTGATTATCAGAAACATCGTGGCCATCTGCTGCAGCTGCGCCAGCCAGGGCAGGGTCGCGGGCGCAGCCTCCAGAACGCCATTGAGTACCAGCAGACAAAGTGACATGACGAGCGCCCTGGCGGAGGCATCGAAAAACACCCGGGCAACGGAGGTGTCCTCCGAGAAACGATTCACCAGGAAAACAACCAGTTTGCTGATTGCGTAGGCTGAGAGAACAGCAACGAGAGCAAGCCCGGCAGTATCCAGCCAGGCTCTCAAGCCTTCTTCTATTGTTAACTGCATCAACCTTTTCCGCCCTGGTCTGCTGTTTCCGGCTTCTAAACTACCAGAGTATCGGCGAGCGGGAAAACGCCCCCTGCGGCGCATCCTGAAAGGGGCAGCGACAGTTCTCTTGTTGGCCGCTGTCCGCGAGGCTATGATTTCGACGGAAGCAGTCTGTTATCGGTCTGTTTCCAACAGCAAAACCGGCGCTGAGGCAACAATGAGAGACGCAGCAACACAGAATACACCCTGGGATTATCTGATCCGTGGCGCCAAGGTTTTCGATGGCAGCGGCGAACTGCCAGTGCGGGAGGACATCGCGGTAGCCGATGGCAAAATTGCTGCCCGGGCGCCGGAGCTGCCATCCGCCATGGCGCGCAAGGTGATCGACGGTTGCAGGCGTTGGGCCATGCCCGGTCTGTTTGATATCCACACCCATTATGATCTGGAGCTGGAAGTGGCTCCCGGGCTCCCGGAGTCGGTACGCCATGGCACCACCACCGTAGTCATTGCCAACTGCAGCCTGGGGCTCGCCTTTGGTGCCCAACGCAAAGATGGTGCCGATCCGGTTGTGGACTGTTTCGCCCGGGTCGAAAATATCCCCAAAAGTGTTCTCCGTGCGACGGCCGACAAGGTTGACTGGCATAATCCGAAAGAATATCTCCAGCACCTGAACAGGCTGAACCTGGGCCCGAACCTGGTCACCATGGTGCCGCACTCGATGCTGCGGATTGAAGCGATGGGTTTTGCTGCCAGCATTGCCCGGGATCCCACCGAACAGGAACTGGTTGCCATGGAAGGGCTGCTGGAAAAGGCCATGGATGATGGCTACGCGGGTTTCTCTACCGATGCTCTGCCCTTCCATTATCTGGCGAACCAGCCCAACACCCGCAAAACCATCCCGACCCAGTTCGCCCGATATAAAGAGATCAAACGGCTGACTGAGGTGGTCCGACGCAAAGGCGGCGTCTGGCAGGCCACCCCACCCAAGAACAGCACTATCGGTACTATCAGGACCTTCCTGCTGAGTTGCGGACGCCTTCACGGCAAGCCTTTGAAAACCACGGTGGTAGCGGCACTGGACGTACACAGTAATCGTAAGATTGTGTGGCTGGCGCGATTGCTCGCGCGGGTCCTCAACTCCCGCCTGCTGAAGGGTGATTTTCATCTCCAGGCCCTGGCCGCACCGTTCAAGACCTGGTCAGACGGCGCCGTGACACCCTTGTCAGAGGAGATTGAAGCGCTCCGGATTCTGACTGAAACCGAGGTGGAAGACCGTGAAATCCGGCAGAAAATTCTCAATGATCCAGAGTATATCGACCAGTTCAAAGCCATGTGGATGCACGGTAAAAAAGGCTTTGGCCTGGCCCGGCTGAAACGACTGTTGCGCCTGGAAGATTATGCCTTTAACCGCAGCATGGCCGACATGACCATCGACGTCTGCCCGCTGAAAGCCTGGGAGGGTATGACCTTTGCCCAGGTTTATAGCCGTATCCGTGCGCTTAAAACCGGCAAGACAGAGCCGTTGGCCGACAACGAAGCGATGCTGATACGGGATTATTTTGCGGATGTGAAAGACGAGGGCGACTTTGTGCTCGCCATGCTTCGCGCCTTCGACCGCGAAATCAGCTGGCATACGGTGTCCGCCAACCGCGACGAACGCCTGGTGCGCAAGCTGCTGATGGACCCCCAACTGCTGCCCGGTTTTAACGACAGCGGCGCCCACCTCACCAATCTGGCATTTTACGATGGCAACCTCCGGGCCTTGAAGCTGGCCTCCGACGGCGGTGATACCGACGTCGCCTACATGGTGCGCAGGCTGACCAGCGACCCGGCCCGGGTGTTCGGTGTAAAAGGTGGCACCATCAATGTTGGCGACCGGGCGGACCTTGTTCTCATTGACCCCTCTGCCCTGCGCCGGCTTGACCACAACAACACCGTCAGGCGCCAGTACCGTCAAGCTTTCCAGCATGAGCAGCTGGTCAACCGTACCGACGGCGTCGTGCCACTGGTGATGATTGCCGGGCATCCGGCATGGAACGGCGACGGCTTCGATCAGTGCCTGGGCCAGACCAGAATGGGCACTGTTCTGAAAACCACGTTCTGAAAGGACGCAGGACTCCCCTCGCAAAAACGCGTTAATGCTGTGCGTCGGCACCAGAGCATGCATCAAAATAAGTCAGGGCAGCTTGCAGTTTTCCTCTACCCTGGCCTCGCCACCCCTTTATTCACTCCTGGCACGACGTCTGCATAATTCAGAGCTCACGGCACTATTCAGTGTGTCGAGGTGCATGCACCAACATTCGCAACGATACAATGAGAGCTTGTTATGAATCATGAAATGATGACCGCCGCCATTCTCACCGCCAAAAACGAGAAAGGTCTGACCTGGGAACAGCTTGCCGAGGCCATCGGCATGTCCCCGGTCTGGACGACATCCTGCTGCTTTGGCATGAACACCATGCTTGAAGACCAGGCCAGGGCACTGTGCAAAGCGCTGGACCTTGATATGGATGTTGCGAGCGCATTACAGACTTGTCCCTCCAAGCACTGGGGTGACGCCGTTCCCCAGGACCCTCTCATTTACCGCCTCTACGAAGCAACCATGATCTATGGCCCCAGCGTCAAGGCGCTCGTCCACGAAAAATTCGGTGACGGCATCATGAGCGCGATTGACTATGAGATGTACGTGGAAAAGGTCGAAAACCCCAAGGGCGATCGGGTGGTGATCACCATGGATGGCAAATTCCTTCCTTACAAGCGCTGGTAACGACAGCACCCTGGTAACAAATTTCACTTTTCTATTTCTAGTTCTATTTTTCACGAAAGGATCCAATCATGTCTTATCTTCAGCCCAACGAGTTTGTCACCAAGCTGGTGGACGCCGGTGAAGCCAAAATCTATATGGGCACACGGGACACCCTGATTCGCGCATTCATGGCGGGGGCCACGCTGGCGCTGGCGGTGATATTCGCCGTCACTATCGCCGTTCAGACCGGCTCTTTCCTTCTGGGCTCTCTGCTGTTTCCGGTCGGTTTCTGCATGCTTTACCTTATGGGGTACGACCTGCTCACCGGGGTTTTCACTCTTGTGCCGCTTGCCCTGTTCGACAAACGACCGGGAGTGACTGTGCCAAGGATGCTCAAATGCTGGGGTCTTGTCGCGCTCGGCAACCTCGGCGGGGCCCTGTTCATTGCCTTTTTCGGTTACCTGAATTTTTCCATGGGTGGCACAGAAGTTATCAGTGCCGTGGGCCAGAAAATGATGGAAGTCGGGGAGAGCCGCACCGTGGGTTACCAGGACGCCGGGGCCGCTGGCTGGCTCGTGCTTTTCCTGCGCGGAGTGTTCTGTAACTGGATGGTATCCATGGGCGTGGTGGGCGCCACCATATCCACCCATGTTTCAGGCAAGATCATGGCCATGTGGATGCCGATCATTGTGTTCTTCTACCTCGGCTTCGAGCACTCCGTGGTCAACATGTTTCTGTTCCCGATCGGGCTGATGATGGGCGCCGAATTTACCCTCTACCAGTACGTCATGTGGAATGAGATTCCCACCGTTCTGGGTAATCTGGTCGGCGGCCTGACCCTGGTTGGCCTGGTGCTGTACACAACCCACGTTCGGACCCAGGCCAGAAAAACCTTTTCCTGAGTTTTTCCTGAACCGAGTCAAAGCAGTGTGTTCCGGTCGCCCGCAGGCGACCGGACCCTTCGCAACAGCCGCTTCTTCCCTGGCCCCCAACGTTACCAGCTATCGAAGTTACCACCGTTACAGATGGGACAGGGCCAAATGGCCTGCCAGCAAAATCGCAAGCACCAGGGCGACGCCCTTCCAGAAGGTTTCCGGATTGCGCTCGATCAGGGGTGGCCGGACCGCGTTCACGAACTCGCGCCTGGGGTGGTGAAGATCGTGGATAAATTCCGAAATCTCGGCGTAGCGCCGTTCGGGGTTTGGATGCAGGGCTTTGCGCAAGACCCCGTCGATCCAGGCGGGACAGCTTCGGTTGTAATGGTAAACCGGCTCATATTTCAGCCGATTGAGGCCGGCGCGGTTTCGAACCCGGGACGCTTCGGGGCCGAACGGCAGCCGCCCGGCAAGCATCTCGTAGGTGATCACACCAAGTGAAAATATATCCGAACGAACCGAGCCGCCTTCACCCAGGAAGTATTCCGGGGCCGAGTACTGCCGGGTGCCCAGAACAGGATCAAGGTCGGCCCCCGTACCCTCACTGATGCCCGCCACCCGGACAGCTCCGAAATCGATCAGCTTTGCAGTACCAACACTGTCAATCATCACGTTTGCCGGCCGCACATCCTGGTGGATCATATCCTGTCGATGAAAGGCTCTCAGGGCTTTACCGATCTGCGCCACCAGGGCCCTCACCCTGGTGAAATCGGCTCCCGGATTGTCGCGTATCCACTGGGTCAGGGTCTGGCCCTCAATATATTCAGTAACCACATACAGATAATTCTGACCGCGTGAGCGCTCACAGGACCGCAGCACGTAGGGACTGTCGACGCGGCGCGCAACCCATTCCTCGGCCAGAAACTGCTCCAGCGCAACCGGGTCTTCGCGAACATCGATCGCCGGCACCTTGAGCACCACCGGGGTGGCTGTCGCGGTATCAATGGCCAGGTACACGTAACTGCGGCTGCTCATATGCAGCTCACGGACAATCTCAAAACCGTCTATCAGGCTACGGCAACCCAGCTCCGGCGGGAACGGCAATTCCGTTGCGTGCTGCTGGAGCTCGTGGAGCCGGGGCTGGGGGATCTGTTCGACACGCAGGATCTGCGCCGTGAGATTGTCATCACTGCCCTGCTCATGGGCCGATCTTACCAGGGCCTCTGCGGCCGCGTTCAGATCATTGGTGTGGTCAGCAATGATCGCCGCAATATCATCCGGACGCAGCGTTTCATGAATGCCGTCGGTCACCAGCAGGAAGGTGTCTCCGGCTCCCACAGCCACAGAATGATAGTCAATCTCGACCTGGTCATTCACCCCGAGGGCCCGCCCCAGATAGCTCCTGTCAGTTGAGATCCATTGGCGGTGGTCGCGGGTCAGCTGCTCAAGACTGCGGCCCTGAAGCTGATATGCCCGGGCATCTCCGACATGAAAAATATGTGCCCGGGTGGATTTGATCACCAGGGCCGTAAACGTGCAGACGTAGCCACGATCTTTATCATAGCGCGCCCAGGAACTGTTGGTCCGGGAGGCCAGCCAGGCATTCGTGGCAGCGATTACCCGGTTGCCTGATTTCTTCACCGACCAGGCCGCGGAGGTACAGAAATAATCCTCAAGGAAGCTTTTGACAGCGGTCTCGCTGGCGATATGCGCGACAGCGCTTGAGCTGATTCCGTCAGCCAGCGCCATGGCCACCCCCTTGGACTCCAGTTCCGCGCCACCCGGAATGTACACGCCATGGAAATCCTGGTTGCGGGCTTTACGTCCGGACTCTGAATGCTGGCCGACCGATACTCGCAGATATCCTTCCATAGGCTTTCCTCAAGGCATTGCGCCCCCTGATGAGTGCAGGCAGAAATTCATGCACAACCTGCGCCAGGACATTCGCTGGCCGGGCAATCTGGCGGCCGCTCAGGGCGACGGCCGCATAACCACAAGCGCCACGCCGAGAATGGAAAGGCATCCTCCGACCATTGCAACCAGCCCGAGCCGTTCATCAAACAACACAAAGGCTTCAAACGCTGTCACCGGGGGCACCAGATAGAACAGACTGGCGACCTGCGAGGCCGCACCACGGCGAATCAGCCACATCAGCAACAGAATCGCACCGATGGACACGCCAAACACCAGCCACGCCATGGACAGAATCAGTGGCATTGCCCATTCCACTTCCCGGGTCTCAAAGGCAAAAGCGCCGATGGCAAAAAGCGTGGCTGCGGCCGCGTATTGAATCAGAGTACCGGATACCAGGTCCGCGCCGGTGCCGCGACGCTTCTGATAGACCGTGCCCAGGGAAATACCCGCCAGCGACAGCGCCGCCCAGATCAGGGTCCAGGCCGGAAAGCTCCCCCGGGCTTCATTGACACCGAATTTTTCCAGCAGCACCAGGCACACGCCGACAAGACCCAGCGCCAGGCCCAGCCATTGCCGGACGGACACTTTCTCATTCAGCACCGCGATGGCCACCGCAGACGTCACCAGTGGCTGCAAACCCACGATCAGTGAAATAATACCCGACGGCATACCGCCAGCAATGGCGTAATAAACCCCGCCCAGATAACAGCCATGCACCAGCAGGCCGGTAATTGCCAGATGACCCGCGCCCCGCCAGCCGGGCCAGCTTGCTTTCAGTATCCGGGCAAGCACGCCAAGCAGCCCGAGGGTCAGCAGCATCCTGATCAGGAGCAGTGTGAAGGGCTCGGCGAACGGCAGACCATATTTGGCACCGATAAAACCGGTGCTCCAGAGCCAGACAAACAGTGCCGGCACGCCAAACGAGAACAGGGCAGACGATTTGGGGCCTGCGGCCATATCAATGCATCCCCGGGGCAAGGTTCTGGCGAGTCAACTCCGTGACCACGGCCTCGCAGACCT
>Ga0209949_1000546_pt1 | contig 19745 bp, 16 predicted proteins | sample SalPonC_black_MG_FD_185711 | JGI IMG/M metagenome (GOLD analysis project Ga0209949, IMG submission 185711) | Salt pond soil microbial communities from South San Francisco under conditions of wetland restoration - Salt Pond MetaG... | ecosystem: Environmental > Aquatic > Marine > Intertidal zone... | reverse complement strand
ATACGTTGTTGTCGTCGCCGACGACCAGGTCGCGGCCCTCGACCAGCTCCACGCCCATCTGCTGGGCAAGGTAGGCGTGCTCGAAGTAAGCTGAATTGAAAACGCCCGGGGTGAGCACCACGACGTTCGGGTATTCGACCGGTCTGGGAGAGAGCGAGGCCAGCATGTCGAATAGCTGGGCGGGGTATTCGTCCACCGGCTGGATGCCGCTGTCCTCGAACAGTTCGGGAAACACGCGCTTCATCACCTGGCGGTTTTCCAGCATGTACGAAACGCCCGACGGGATGCGCAGGTTGTCCTCGAGCACGTAGACCGTCCCGTCACCGCCACGCACCAGGTCGCTGCCGCAGATATGGGCCCAGATGCCCAGCGGCGGCGAGAACCCGCGGCACTGCTCGCGGAAGTTCTCCGATCCGGCGATCAGGTCGGCCGGCACTACGCCGTCTTCGATGATCTTCTGGTCGTTGTACAGATCGTCGATGAACATGTTCAGCGCCCGCACGCGCTGTTCCAGACCTTCGGAGATGCTGTCCCATTCCTTCTTCGGGATCACCCGCGGGATCAGGTCGAACGGCATCGCGCGATCAATGCCGGTGTCCTCGAAATAGACCCGAAAGGTAATGCCGGCGACCAGCGCGGCAACCTCGCAGGCGGCCTTGCGCTCGGCAATCTCGTCGGCGTCCAGGCTCTTCAGATACTTCCAGAGGGCTCGGGATGCCGCACGCGGTCGGCCCGAGGTCGTGACGAGTTCGTCGTAGAAATCCGAAACCTTGTAGTCGTTTAAGTCCATGCCTTAATAAACTACACACTTGAGCGAATAAAACAACCCGGGCTGCTAGCATGTGGTTGTCCGTTCAGCGAAGAGGAGCAAAGATGAATATTGCGACGACCGAACATCCCGTGCTCGACGACACTGTGCTCGTAGTCGTCGATGTCCAGGGTCGGCTGGCACGCCTGATGCACGAAAGCGACGCCATGATCCATGCGCAAGGCGTGCTGATTCGAGCCTGTCGTCAGCTTGATATTCCTGTTGTCTGGGCCGAACAGTTGCCCGACAAGCTGGGGGCCACCGTCGACGAACTCCAGGAACCGCTGACCGGGCTTTCGCCGTGCGCCAAGTCGAGCTTCGGTTGCATGGGCGACGCCACGATCAGAGAGCGAATCGAGGCCTCCGAACGCAAGCAGGTATTGCTGTGCGGCATCGAAACCCATGTATGTGTCTGGCAGACTGCCGCTGCTTTGCTTCGGGATGACTACAGCGTGCACCTGATCGCCGACGCCACCTCGTCGCGCAGCAGGTTCAACCGGGACATCGGTTTTCGTCGCATGGAACGCGCCGGCGTTCATTTGAGCAATGTCGAGATGGTGCTGTTCGAGTTGATGGTGGATGCGAAGCATCCGAAGTTTCGGGATGTGACGAAGCTCTTGAAGTAGGTTTTTTTACACTTCTGGTCGTGGGGGCTGGGGTTCATGCGCTCGGCTTCAACTTCAGAAGCGGTTTCGCCACGCGGTGATGAGGGCACACTGGCTGTGTGCAGCAGCTTTCGAATCAAATTTAGATTCAACTTCATTTCGCCACGCGCTTCGCGCTTGCAGGCGACCTGCTTTTCACAAGCGCCTGAAAAGTAGGCAAAAGCGCTTTTAAAGGCGACAGCTGTTCGAGGTGCCGGTCGGACCGGTCCGGGGGTTGGGTGTCAGGCATCGGGCTTCGATTGCGGATCTTTTTGTACGTGCGAGGTGTTCATCTTCAGCTCCCGGGCGTTGACGAGATTGCGGCCTCGATGGTTACCGGAACGGGGTCCCGGCGACCGGTGGCTACATGATTCATCGGTGGATGCTGAAGCGGGTTTCAGTTTTGGGATGGTAAGGGGGTCACGAGCCCCGATCTTGGTCGGAATTCTTTACAGGTTTCAAACCAGCGCCGGTAACGGCGCCCGCCGCCGCGGCGGTGGTTGAACCGCACTCGCACCAGTCCTGCCGTCCGGCACGAAATCCACCCGGCCACCGACCCACTCGAATGAGCACAATGCCAGTCTTCAAGAATCAGCGAAGCCGAGATCAACCACCAAACCACCCCTCCGATCCAACTCGCAGCCAGACGAACTGCCGCCTGTTAGAGCGCTTTTGCCTACTTTTGTCGCGACTGACAAAAGTAGGTCGCCCGCAACTGCGCAGCGCGGGGCGAAATGCCTTTGCCTTTCCGTTTGGAGCCGATCAAGCAGAATCGAAATGGTGGAACGGAACGAATTTGAAAGAAACCGCCCTGTGTCGACTGCCTAGAATCAGAAAGCCTCAAATTCAAAGCTACATATTCAAAAGCCGCCCGCCGTCGACGGCGAGAATCTGGGCGGTGACGTAGGGCGCGTCCAGCGCCAGAAAAGCCACCGCGCCGGCGATGTCTTCCGGCCGGCCCTGCCGCTTGAGCGGCACCCGCGCCATGATGTCGCGCATGGATTCCTCCGAGTTGGCCGCATCGCCCTCGGGCCAGAGGATGGAGCCCGGGGCGACGCCGTTGACCCGGACTTCGGGAGCAAGATCTTTGGCCAGCGCGCGGGTCTGCATGATCAGGCCGGCCTTGGCCTGGCTGTAGATGGCGTGATCGGCCAGCGGCACGATACCGTGGATGTCGACCAGGTTGACGATGCTGCCGCCGCTGTCTTCGGCGGCCTTGGCGAACGCCAGCGACAGCCAGAACGGCGCCCGCTGGTTGCTGTCGATCAGCGCATGCCAGTCCGGATGCGAAGCGTCGGCCACCGGCGTTGGATAGAAAGCCGAGGCGTTGTTGACCAGTACGTCGACCCGGCCGAATGCCGACAGCGCCGCACCCACGATCGCATCCGGGGCGTCGTCGTCGCCGAGCTCGGCCTGGATGACGGCAGCTGAATCGGTGCGTGCTTCATTGAGTGCGGCGGCCAGTGCGTCGGCCTCGGCGCGCGAAGCGCGGCAGTGGATCAGCACGTTCAGCCCCCGGGCATGCAGGCGCTCCACGATGATCGCGCCGATGCGCCTGGCCCCGCCCGTTACAATCGCTGTTTTAGTGTCTTGTTGATCAGTCATTGTCCGACCCTTCTTTCAATCTGCCTGAACCGCCGGCCGAACTGGCCGAGCTGAGCAAACAATTGTGCACCACGATCGTCAATGCGATCGAGACTGACGGTCCGATGCCGTTCCAGCGTTACATGGAGATGGCGCTCTACGAGCCTGGACTGGGCTATTACGTCAACGGCCTGCACAAGTTCGGCGCCGCCGGCGATTTCGTCACCGCGCCGGAACACGGCCGGCTGTTTGCGTTGGCGATCGCACATCAGCTCGATCCGCTGGCTCCGCAGCTCGGTCCGGACTGGGTTGTTATGGAGCTGGGACCGGGTTCGGGTGCGCTGGCGCGCGACCTGCTTTGTCAGATGCGGAATCCGCCGGCGAAGTACCTGCTGCTGGAATCCAGTGCACCGCTGCGCGAGGTGCAGCGCGAGACCCTTTCGGCGTTGCCCGATGAACTCCTGGCACGGGTCGAGTGGATCGCTGCACCGCCGTCCGATCGATTCGACGGGGCGGTGATCGCCAATGAAGTCGTCGACGCGCTGCCGGTGGCGCGATTTCGAATGCACGAGACGGGCGTCGAGGAGGCGCGGGTGAATGTCGAGGCCGGGCGCCTGTGCTGGGATTTTGCACCGGCCGACGGGCGAGTGTTGCGCGCTGTCGAGAACGTGTTGTCCGATCTGCCTGAACCGCCCGGCGTCGGCTACTGCAGCGAAGTCTGCGTCGACCTGCCCGAATGGCTGGACACCGTCACCGCACCGCTCAATCGTGGACTCGCGCTGATGATCGACTACGGATATTCGCGATGCGAGTACTACCATCCCGATCGCAACGCCGGTACGCTGGTCTGCCAATATCGTCATCGGGCACATTTCGATCCGTTCGCGTGGCCGGGGTTGACCGACATTTCCGCGTTCATCGATTTCACTGCCCTGGCCGAAGCCGCGCAGCATTGCGGCCTGGCGGTCGCTGGTTTTACCAACCAGGCCGGATTTTTACTTGGCAGCGGGGTTGGCCAGGCATTGGAGCAGGTGGCCGACGAGCGCGAGAGGCTGCGGCTCTCAGGCGAGTTCAAGCGTCTGGTGCTGCCCGGAGAAATGGGCGAGAAGTTCAAGGTCATGGCGCTGGTTCGAGAAGTTGACCACAACATCGACTGGATGCCCGAGGCATTTGCGTTGTCCGACCAGCTGGGCCGGTTGTAAGCGGTGTTTCGTGCCCGGACTTGCCTTTATCGCGATTTGAAGCAATGATCACGAAAGGTCACGGGCAGCGGGTCACGACGGTATGAGCAGCGAAAGCGACTCCGACAAGCGCGCTCCGTGTCCCGATGAGCCGGCCGGCCGGCCGGATTTCGATCAACTCTGGAAGGCCCTGGCGCCGCACGTGCGGGCCGCAGTCTCTCGCCATCGCTCCAGGGACGTCGCGCTGGCCGCCGACGACCTGGTACAGGAAGTACGCATTCGGGTATGGACGGTGTACTCGGGTGACAGAAATTCGCGGTTCAATACGTCTTACTACTACAAGGTGGTCAACAGCGCCATTATCGACAGCCTCAGAAGCCACCGGGGTACGCTGGCGCATTCGGTGCGCAGCGAGTCCGATGGCGAGGAAGACGAACCAGCGTTGATCGAGCGACTCGGCGGAGAAGAACAGGGCCCCGACAGTGTTTTCGATGAGCAACAGCGAAGGGCCAGGCTGCTCGAGGCGATTCGGCAATTGCCGGCCGACAAAAGGCGCGCTGTAACCCTTTTCCTGCAGGGGTTCACGGTACCGGAGATCGCCGATCTGCTCGGTTGCGACCAGAATCGTGCGCACAACCTCGCATATCGTGGCGTGCGGATGCTGAAAGAATTGATGGTTGACGCCAACGGAAATGATGGGTAACGGCTGAAAAGAATTGATGGGTACAGATAAATGAAGGATTTCCAGGATCGATACAGTTCGATGTTTCGCGGTACCACGCGCGACGCCGAAAATTGCCCGCCGGCCGAATGGCTTGCCGCGCTCGCCGCCGGCCGCGCTTGGCCGTGGCGACGCCGGCATCTGGCAGAGCATCTTTCGCACTGCAGCCACTGCGCAGATGACTATCGCGTGCTCACCACAGCTCGCGGCGGCCTGGTGTCGGCGCTGGAAGGCCAGGGTAATGCCGGGCAAGACGTTGCGGCCGGCTGGCTGCGGCCGGGGCTGGTTGCAGCGGCCGCGCTGGTCGTCGTGGCGCTGAGCGTTTCGGTGCTGGTACAGACTGGTGGACCGAGCGCGGCATCCGACCCGGGGGTGCTGTTTGCAACCCAGTTCGAGCCGGGCCAGCGTAAGGCCGATCAGGACCGTCTTTTCACCAGCGATTTCGGCGAGTCCGAAGGCGAAGGGGCTCAGCTGTTTCGGGACAATTTCGGCGGTTAGCCTGGCCGGTCGAACGCATCAAGCAGAAGCCCAAGACAGCCCTCACGAAGTCTCCAACTCTGTAGCCAGTTCCGCTGTCGCGCAGCGAACAGATGGTGCCTTTCCCTTTGCTCAGTTTTGCTCAGTGCACGAACGCGTCTGGTGCAGGCCGTCTGAACTGAAAACATGATTGCCGACAAAACGATCGGGTACAGAGCTGTTCGATCAAAGTCACATACTAACCTTGCATTCGTGACTCGCTTCCAGACTCTGTACTTGACTCGGACTCGCGCCTTCGGTAGCATTTTTGTTGGTAGGGAAGTGTGGGCATGTCACCGCTTGCAGCAGTGACCAGACGCGAGGCGATGGCATTTCCGAAGGACGGGTTTGTCTGGAGGGCGTTGGCATGACGAAACATCTTTATACTGGTCGAAGCGTATCGGCGAACGGATCCGATGATCCATCAGAACGGTCACCGCGGCCGTCCGTGACCGGCGCGCGCCTCGCCGCCGGGCGTGGCAAGCACGATACGCTCTGGTTTTGGTTGCTCGCAACCATCTTCCCCATTGGCTTTGTCTTTGCGGCGGCTGTCGAATCGGCATCGATTGGCCCTGTTGATTCAAAGGCAATCGAGGCGAGAAGGGTGTTTGCACAAAATGCGGTTGAATATGAATCGGCGAGGAGCGCTCCAAACGAACCCTCATCTGTTCTGACCGAATTGTCCGGCGGAAATCTGGTTCGAGGCGCTACGGTTCGCTATGTCGATTCCTCGGGCAATCCCCTGATGTTTCGGCAATTGAGTCGTCCCGCGCGAGCGTCGCGATTGTCGCCTTAATCGATGCTGATGATCAGCACTGGAGATGCCCATGCCGATCAACCGGCACCGGGTGCGTCATTTTCCAACAGCGAGGCCGACTTCGACCGGGCCTGGCTTGAAATGGAGATTGTGCCCGAACCGCACGCGTCGATTCTATATTTGAGCTACAACTTCCTGACCGCCGAATCTCCCGAATTCGCAGCCGCTGGGTTCACTGACAGCCTTGTGATAGACGTTCGGGATCGGCAGACCCGCCGCAATCTGGTCGATCTGGATGCGCGTGACCCGAGGCTCAAACCCGTGTCGCATGCAGATTCAATGGATACGGGTTTTGCACTGTTTGCCGACGACCCGAGTGAGTTCCCGGCCAGCGTTGGCGTCGGCCAGCCGGTCGCCGCCATGTCCGGTTGGAAAACGGTTGCGGTCGCGATTGACGCAGGCGGGCCCGTCACGCTCCGCATCGAACTGCGCGACGAAGGCGACAGTCTGATGGATTCGGCCGTTGTGATCGGTCAGATCGTGACTACGTCCATCCTTCATCCATCATTCCTTGAGGCCACACGCGGACCGGATTGCCTTACTGTTGAACAATGGTGCGACACGCTGTTTCCACCGGGCGAGTTGTCCGGTCCGCTACAGGAATTCCCGCCGCGAGTCTGCTCTGCGTTCTTCGATGATGTTCGTGCCTCCAGCACCAGCTTGCGGGAGCCGCGGACCGTTCGTGGCATCACCCAGCCTGGCGCCGTCGCCGATGGCGCAACGCGCTGGCCGTTAGGTTTCGGGTTGTTCAACGATGATGGGCCCCTGGCACGAGGCGGAACTCAGCCTGCCCGCGATGCAGGTACCGGAAGATGGCGGCCTGGGCCAGTTCGGCAGTTTCGATCGGCTGCCCAGCGTCACGGTGCCGGTGGTGCAACTGGGCCCGCGCGACTGGGCAGCATCGGCGCAATACTTCGTTCCCGAAAAGTACTGGCATCCAGGGCTCACCGAAGCCGAATTCGGTCAGTCGCGCCCGCTCATCGCTCAGGCCTGCTTCCGAAATACCACGACCGGCCAGGAGCGTTGTTTCAACAATGTCGGATTTCCATTTGCTATCGTTCGGCCGGAGGCGGTGCTGATGCATGGGTTGTGGAGCGACCCGGACATCTGGCGGCAAAACGCATTTGCCGGTACCTTCCCCTTGATCAATGAGCAAAATCTAGCTACACGAGTCGGCAACTATAGCGCTAACCATAACAACGCTCGCTCCTTCGAAGAAAATCGAAGGCGGCCGCAGCAGCCGTTGCGCTCGGCCTGCCTGTCGCTGCTTAATCAGTCGTCTGTATTTGGTGCAGGCCACGATTACATCGGCCACAGCATGGGCGGTCTGCTCGGACGGCTGTATCTGGAAGACGCTCCGTTTCGCACCATTAACCGGCTGGTCACTATGAATACCCCGCATCTGGGCTCGCCGCTGGCGAATCTCCTCATCCAGATGCGCGACGATACGAATTTTCTTATCGGCCAGCTGGTGACCTGGGGCATGGAGAAGCTTGACCGACCGATCGATCTCGGCGCAATCGACGACCTTGCGGTCGGAAGTGACGCGATTCTTGCAATGCAGGCCACGCCGGTGCCCGCCCATGCCCTGATCGGCGTGGGCGGCACCCAATGGGCCGATGAGAACCTGCAGGATGCGCCCGGCGAAGAGGGCGCGATCTACCGGCTGATCCGGTTCCTGTTCGACCCGTTGCAGGTGTTCGGTTCCGATCAGCACGACCTGGTCGTAAGCCGGCCCAGCCAGGCCGGGGGTATAGACGCGACCGCGCAGACCATCTTCGACGGTTTGCTGAGCATCCATTCGCTCGCGGCACTCAACCCGGAGTATTCTAACCGCCTATTCTGTCCGGCCGGAGTAACGTCGGTTCAGTGCAGTGGCGCGCTCGGCGAGGGCTTGCTCAATCTCGACTCGAGCGTTGCGGATTTCTCGCAATTCCCCGCCCCGGCCAGCGCCGGGATGAGGATCCCCGACACGCGCGGTGCTTTACCCGTCACCGCCAGCCGTGGATCTGCCAGCTTGACTGAGGATGGCGTTCAGTTTACGGTGCCGGCCGATGGCTCGATTTTCGCATCGGGCGATACCGTGCAGGTGTCCCTGGCCGGTGCGAACGGCTTTAACCCCACTCGGGTGTTGCTGCTGGGCCAGGATCAGGTGTTGCTGGATGAGGAGACGCCGTTCGATCTCCAGTTCGAGATCCCGCTGGGCGTGGCAGGAGCATTACCACTGGCCGCGATAGCCGAGGATGCCGACGGCAGCTTCGCCCGCACCGACGGCATCGTCATCGTCGCCGAACCGGCCGCGATGCTAGAACAGGTCGGCATCGTCAACGACGCAATGTTTCTGAACGGGTTGTTCGATCAACAGAGCCTGGCCGTAGTCGGAGAATTCAGCGATGGCATATCGCGCGATTTGTCGGACCCGTCGACCGGCACGGTCTACACGAGCGCCGATGCCGGGATCGCCTCGATCGACGAGTTGGGAAACGTCACGCCGCACCGTGACGGCGCAACCATCGTAATGTCGACGAATGGCGGCCTGCAGGACAGCATTCCGGTCGAGGTCGACAATATCGGCGATCTGCTCTTTATCGATGGGTTCGAGTAAATGGATAATCATCAAGCCATCATGCAGTCTACTCGCACGATTATCCGCACAATGGTGTTCCTGCTGGCGGCCTGCGCACTGTTGTTCAGCGGTTGTGGTCAGGCGGCAGAAGACTATCGGGTGATCGAGCGTGAGTATGTTCCGGCCAGCGAGCTTCCAGGCATCGACCACATCGACCTCGAACAGGTCTCTTACCCCGTGCTGGTCGGCAGCGTGGCGATCGCCGAGCAGTTTCCCGATCTGGTATGGCCCGACATGGTCAACGAGGAGCGCTGGCGTTTACGCTTGCCGGCCGGAGCTCAAGGCCGAACTCTTGTATCCGCGCGATTGCCTGTTCGTTTCGCCCGTGTCTAACGGGATCGGTACAGTGCGCAAAATCATCGACGATGAAGTGATTTTCTTGCGCATCCACCGATCGCCCGAATCGGTGGCTAGTGAATGCCGATCGGACTCTGGTGACCTACCCGACCAACGATGCTATCGAATCACGGCGCTGAGTGAGTCGTCCGGAATGTGCCAAGACAGCGTCAGCGTGAATCGATTTGCCTCGTTCAGTGTCGTATCGGGACCGGATAGGTCGCGAATTTTCTACGCAGATCAAGACGCAATCTTTGTGAGGAATCTCGCAATAAGGAATGGTTGCCCTGCCTTCGGCGATGATCCAACGCAGGTACAGGCGATCGGAGACTTGACTCGCGATATTAGAGCGTTCGGAGCAAGAGACGGTGCGATACATATCGCTTGGATCGACGTTTTGAGCCGAATTCGAAGTCGTGGGCTAATGTACGTGGCGTACAACGAGAAAAAAGGCAATAACGCGATTTTGATTTCGGATGGTGAGCCTTCCAGCCCGTTCTTTGGGTTTGTGGAATCAGAGAGAGCTGTTAGGATAATCTGGAACAGCGCTCGCTTTTATCGAGAGTTCCTATTCAAAGTAGAAAACCCAAATAAGCTCATGGCGGCAACTGTCTCTGCAAATGGGGCTATGCCTGGTGTGCCCGTGGTTTTGAATAAACCCAATGATGTGTCCGACAATGCCTATCCCCCAATTTTATTCTCGCCGGAAAATAGCGGAATCAGTCTATTCTGGCGCTCTGAAATTACAGCGCCTGCAAATGAGAATAGCGTTCAGGTTGCCCGGATGAATCACGAAATGACACAGCTGAGGATCAGCGAATCGCCGCTCTCGCTTGTGAATTTTGAACGGCGACTGATGCAGAAATTTACTGCGCACCATCGCGACCTTGGTCGAGGGCCCGACGGCCTGCTCCCACCGCTTGAGTGCACGCGAGGCGCGGTAGATTCGCCGGGAGAATCCGCTCCGGCGGTGCTGGTGCCTGGAAGGGGTTTGAAGCCAATCGGCCGAGGCGATGCCGAACCGGAGTCAGATGAGGATGGCGGTGGCTAACATTAGCGGCATAATCGAGAAGGGACTCCGACGGTAGGCACGTCCTTGTCGCCGGAATTACGCACGGGCGGTTCCGCCAATACCCGCGTGATACCGAAACCTGCGTGCTGGCCGAGCGTCGTCGTATCGATGTCGGGTTCGGCGCCGACAACATCGAGGTCGAGTCGGACACCGGTGACCTGATGCTGGGCGGTCACGTCAAGCTGCTGACGTTCACCCGCCATGTAGATGATGCGGAGGTACTTGCGCCGTCGCAGGCCGCACGGCTCCAGCTTGAAGATTCCCCGAATGTCGAAACCGTGTTTCTCGACGACGGCCAGCTGATCTCCGGGGCCAGCGTCGCCACGTCTCGCAAAAATGCGCTGATGGTTGGCTCGGTATTCGAGCCGCATATGGTGGTGTGCCGGGACGGCGCCGGCTGATTATTCGGCCGCCGGCACGGCTTTGGTCAGCGCCGCTTCGAGAGGGTTCAAGAGAGCATCGCGTTCGCCGCCGTAGCGGCGGGGAAGACCCGACCCCCAGACCGGTGCGGGCCAGGCCGTGTCACTGCGAAAGCGTGCTATCACGTGCACGTGTAGCTGGGCCACCTGGTTGCCCAGCGCGCCGATGTTGAGCTTGTCCGGCCTGCACGTCTTGCGCAGTGCTTCCGCGGCAATGCGAATTTCGGTCCAAAGCAAATCCTGATCGGCCGGCGCGAGGTCCAGAATTTCGACCGCCCCCTCGCGGCGAGGTAGCAGTATCAACCAGGGAAAGCGGGCATCGTCCATCAACCGAACGTCGCATAACTCGAACGAGACAAGTTCTAGGGTGTCGGTGGTCAGTGCCGGGTCGAGTCGGAATGGCATGTCCTGGAGATTCGCAGCCTGGAGATTTCTCGATCCTATATGACTACGGATGTGTCTGGAAAGCAACCCCGGTTGACGGATGCCCAAACACTAACCGCCGCGCGTTTGGTCGATCCATTCATCTACGACCCGCTCCAGCAGCACCAGCGGCAGGGCGCCGTGACCGAGGATCTGGTCGTGGAAGGCCTTGATATCGAACGCGTCACCGAGCTCGCGCCGCGCCCGCTCGCGCAGTTCGAGGATCTTCATCATGCCCACCTTGTAGGCCAGCGCCTGTCCGGGCATCACCAGGTATCGCTCGATCTCGGCTGTCACGTCGCCTTCGCCCATCCCGGTCTTTTCGAGCATATAGGCGATGGCGCGTTCCCGACTCCAGCGCTTGTAGTGCAGGCCGGTATCCACCACAAGCCGTACCGCACGGAACATTTCGGCCTGGAGACGGCCGAGATTATCGAGCGGGTCGTCCTGGAAGCCGGCCTCCCATGCCAGCTGCTCGGCGTAAAGCGCCCAGCCTTCGGAATAGGCGGTAAACGGCACCAGCCGGCGAAACATCGGCAGGCCTTCGAGCTGCTGGGTGATGGCGAGCTGGAAGTGATGGCCGGGCACGCCTTCGTGGTAGGCCAGCGTTCGCATCCCGAACTGCGGAATCTCGCTGACGTCGCGCAGGTTGGCAAAGAACGCGCCCTTGCGCTTGCCGTCCAGAGAAGGTGGCTGGTAATAGGCGCCCGGCGAGGTCTTCTCGGCAAATTCGGGCACGCGTTTGACTTCGACGCCGAACTTTGGCTTCTGATTGAAATACCGGGCCATGGCCGGATCGATCTCGTCGAGGATAGCCTGGTAGTCGGCCAGGATCTGCTCGCGGCCGGCGTCGGAATCCGCGTAAAGCTGATCGGGTCGTTGCGCGATCTGCTGGACGCGCTCGCCAAGCGTGCCAGCAGTCAATCCCTCGGCACGCAATATGGCGTCCATTTCGCTTCCGATGCGCTCGACCTCGGCCAGGCCGATCCGGTGGATTTCCTCCGGGCTCATGGTGGTGGTCGTGTTCCGCTCGACCGCCTGGCGGTAGTAGGCGTCGCCGTCGGGCAGGCGCCACACGCCATCGTTGCTGGTGGCCTTCGGTGCAAGTCTTTTCAGGTAGGCCAGAAGCTCGCGGTAGGCCGGGTAGACGCTGGCGTCGACAGCGGCCACAACGTTGGCACGGAGTTCGGTCCGTCGCTCCGGATCGATTTTCGATTCTTCAATTTCATCCATTCGTTCGTCGAAGCTGGCAACCAGAAGGTGGTCGGCCGGCCCGGGCTCGAGGAATCCCTCGATCTGATCGACCACCTTGTTGACCGCGAACGCCGGCGGCAGGATGCCGCTGTTTTCGCGCAGACGCAGCCCGGCCAGCACCTGGTCGAATTTTTCGTCGAAACGATTGAGCCGATCGATGTAATGTTCGGCGCCCAGTTCATCCTCGATCACGTGCTGCTGGGTCATGAAGTTGGGCAGGCTGCTTTGAACACCGAACATCTGGTTGACCGGGAAGTTGTGCAGCCGCCAGCGTCCGGCTTCTTCCACGGTATTGGACATGAAGTAATCGAACACGTCGTAGGACAGCAGCGCCTGCCCGCTGTAATTCCCGCGCTCGTAGCGCTGGAAGGTTTCGTACTCTTCGCGCCAGTATTCAAGCTGTTCGAGTTCGGCCTCGGGCGACGAATCGCTGAAGCGCGCGTTGTGGCCACGGATGCCGAATTGGTCCAGCAGTCTCAACGAGGTCAGCAATTCGGGCTGCTGCAGGCTGAACTTTAGAAAGACCCGGCTGTAGAACCAGTCGATTGAAAGCGGCTTGAAGTACCAGAAGTTGGTGAACAGCAGTGCGCCGGCGAGGCCCAGAACGACCAGCGAAACGCCGGTCCACTTGAAGAATCTTTTCATTTCGGCTTTTTCGTGAAATCGAGACTGAACACGTTATCCGGCGCAAGCCGGACCCTGCATGCGCCAGAGGTCATGTCAACCGGGCGGTTTTCGGATACGGCCGTACATCCCCGGCCGGATCCCGCCGGAGCGTCTCCTGCAGCCCGCGCCACCATTCGGGTTCAAAAAGGTCCCCGTGTGCCTGCGCGAACAATTTTCTATGGGCGGGCGACAGATCGATGAAACGCGGGAAGTGTTCGGGGAACACATCGCCGCGCTCGACCGGATACCAGGGCTGGTCGGCAAATTCCTCTTCTTCGGAACGCGCCGGCGGAACGCGTCGAAAATTAAGTTCTGTGATCAGGCTGACCTCGTCGTAGTCGTAGAACACACAGCGGCGCGATCGCGTCACGCCGAAATTCTTCAGAAACAGGTCGCCGGGAAACAGGTTGGAGCGGGCAAGATCCTTGATCGCCTGGCCGTAGTCCAGCACCATCGCCTCGGCCTCGTCCTGCGGCGATTCGCGCAGATACAGATCCAGCGGCCTGACCCGGCGCTGCACGAAACAGTGCTGAACCAGTACCCGGTTGTTGTCGACGCGCACGCTGCGGCCGCATTCGGATTCGAGCTCGGCGATCAGCTTCTCGTCGAAACGTGTCCGGTCGAATTCCAGATGGCGGTATTCCTGGGCGTCGATCAGCCGGCCGACCCGGTCGTGGTTGAACACCAGTCGATATTGCGACAGCACATGCTCGCGGCCGATCTTCTTGCCTGGCGCAAAGTGGTCGCGAACGATCTTGAACACCAGTGGATACGACGGCTGCGTGAAAACCACCATCACCATGCCGCGTTTGCCGTCCGCCTCGACGAGATGCTCTTCGGCGACGCGTTCGAGATGCTTGAAAAAGTGGCGATAGCGCTCGGTCTTGCCCTGCTTGACCCGGCCGAGCACGGTGTAGAGCTCGTCGATGGGTTTGTCGGGCAACAGCGTGCGCAGGAACACGATGGCGTCGCCGACCGTGGCCAGGTCGGCGTGGAAATAGCTGTACGTGAAACCGAATAGCCGGCTGACCTGGCGGCGGTCGGTGATCAGGGCATCGGCCCGGATGCCGTCGTCGTCGTGAATCAGCGCGATGATGCACGGTAACCAGCGCGAGGCGCCGAACGCGCGTCCCACCAGGTAGGCACGGCGGTCTCGGTAAAAAACCACTTGCAGCAGTTCGATGGAGATCAGAGCGTCATCGCCGGTTTCGTCCAGGGCGCGTTGAAGGCGGTGCGCGAGTCGAGCGGCATCGGCCGGGATGAACTCCGAATTGCAGCGAAGCTCGGGATCTCGCAGCAGCCGCTCCACTGCCGCCATCGGAGCCTCCGAGCACGAATAGATATTGCGCGCGATCGGATGGGTGATCTGCTCGGTGGGCTCGATATCGAGCGCGACGAACTCCATGCCGGGATCCACGCCGCGGGTCTTGAACAGCCGGCGGGTAAGCGTGTTGAAGAAGGTCTTGTAAAGCTCTGCGTCGAGCTTGCCGGCAATGGCGTTGGCGTACTCCGCGTGGATATCCAGCCACAGCGTGCGCGACAGCAGGCGCTCGGAAAGCAGTGCCTCGATGCGTCCAATGGTCTCGGAGATGCATTCGTCGTAAAGACCGATGCGGGCTTGCGCATCGCGCCTGTGTCCCTCCCATTCGCGCCGTTCGAATCGCCGCCTGGCGCGCCGGGTAATGTCGGAGAAACGCGCGTTGTAGTCGTCGAAGGCGTCGACGACCAGCGCTGCGGTGCGCCGGATCAGGTCCAGCCTTGCGTGCGCCGGGGGCACCGCGCTACTCGCGCGCCTCCGGGATGCGTGTAGCTTGCCAGGTGAACGCCTTCCACTGGCCGTCGCGGCGCTGGAATACGCCGGTGTTGAAGAACTCGGCACCGGTGTCTTCGGCCAGCTCTGCTGCGACCAGGCGGAATGTCACGACCGCGATGTCATCGAGGACCCGGATATTCACGTTCTCGCTGCTGTAGACAGGCTGATCCTCGAGGTTTTCGGGTGAATCTGACAAGTTGTCCATGATCTCGGACTTGCCGTAGCGCTCGCCCGACGAACTGGTGTAGACCAGGTCTTCGGCCCAGAAGCGGTCGTGCATTTCGATATCGTTGCTCGACGCGCCGGCCAGAAATTCGTCCAGCAGGTCGTGGATTTCATGCTCGACCGGATTGTCGTGCGCGACCGCGACCGCACATGCGCCCAGTAGCGCGAATATCGGGAAATGTTGGAGGAATCGGATCATCGTGGCGACTCGTTCGAGTTGTAATGGGTTCACCATGCAACATCAGCATAGCGCAAGTCGAGCCTGGACCGAGGGCGGGTCGTCGGGCCGGCTTCGACATCGCCACGCGACGATCCCCGCCTGCCCGGCGGACTCGGCGGCGTGTCGCGCTTTCAGCGTTTGGGGGTCTTGCTGTCGACGGCCTTGTGAATGCGGTCGGCGCCGGTAAATTCACCGGACCTCTTTGCCGCTTTCTCGGCGCGCTTTTCCTTCAGTGACTTGCCGGGTTTCTTCTTCGCTTCCCTGCTTTGGGTGTCCCTGCTCTTGCTCATTTCATTCTCCGGGCACCAACGGCGCCGCTCACGATAAGCGGCATCCTCAGTATATGTTGGACATCAGTCGACGGACTTGATTCCCGCGCGCGTTCCCGACCAGTGGCGTGACGGATCAGCCGGGCATTTCCCAGACATCCGTCGGTCGACGTTTACTTTTCCCAGTCGAATCGCGGCAGGTCCAGAAAGAGCTTTTGGAGGCCTTCGGACCAGGCTTTTCTGAGTGCGGAAAGGTAGGCGTCGTCATCATCGAAGCGCCGGTAAGTGCCATGTTCGAGGCTTCCCGAGGTGTAGAGCAAAAGCTCGATCGGCGGCCCGACGCTGAGGTTGGAGCGCATGCTGGCGTCCATCGAGACCAGGGCGCAGCGGCCCGCGCGCTCCAGCGAGACGGACTGTTCGATGATCCGGTCGAGAATGGGCTTGCCGTATTTGGTTTCGCCGATCTGCAGAAACGGCTTGTCGCGCGAGGCGGCAATGTAGTTGCCTTCCCGGTAGATCAGGAAGATGTCGGCCGGCTGATCGCCGATCTGGCCGCCGAGGATGAACGACGCGCCGAAACCGTTTTGTTCAGACTGGTCGTTGTACGTGCCCTGGACCCGGGCCGAGATCTCGCCGACGTAGGCGGCAACTTCGTCGAGATGGGAAAATCCGTTGATGTCGCGACTGATTTCCGGGTTGCCCAGGTCGCGCTCGATCTGGCTGTTGACCGCCTGGGTGGTCGCCAGATTGCCGGCTGAAAGCAATACCAGGAACCGGTCGGGCGTGGTTTCGAAGCGATGCATCTTGGAATAGATGCTCACGTTGTCCACCCCTGCGCTGGTGCGTGAATCCGAAGCGAAAACCAGGCCCTGGTCGAGCCGCGTTGCAACGCAATAGGTCATGAATTTCCCGAGTTCCGGTTTGCCTGACGAAGGAGGCGAATCATAGCATCGAAGCTGATCGGGCAATCGATTCCGGTCGATACATGTCGAAGAGTTTCGGCGGGTTCGCTATACCGTTTCAATGATCTTGAACGCCAGCGCGGCGATCGATACGACCGCGCCGAGGAGCGGGACGGATCTTGGCAGAGAGAAGTCGCCTTCTGGCAACTGATCCGGGTCGAATCCTTTCATCCACCATAGACCCAGGTTGACGCTGGCGAACACCGCCAGCAGTACGCCGCTTGTGACGTTGGCGAGCGTCGTCAGCTCGAACGACACGGCGAGCGCGGCCACCACGAGCGTGGCCAGGAGCGTGGCGACCCAGGGGGTCCGGGTACGGCGTCCGATGGTTGCCAGGAAGCCGGGCGCGTAGCCCCGGCTGGCCATGCCGTACGCGACCCGGGCGGCCATCACGATCTGGACCAGGGCGCTGTTGACGGCCGACAGGATACTGACCACGCCGACGACGGCGACCGCCAGATTACCGTGATGACGCACCGCCTCGGCCAGCGGGGTGCCGGCTGTGGCCAGTTCGTCGCTGGGTATCGACAGCACCAGCGTCGCGCTGACCACGATGTAAAGCGCGGTCGTCAGCAACAGGCTGAGCACCACCGCACGCGGCATGCTGCGCCGTACGTCGTGGACTTCTTCGGCCATGTTCACCATATCCTCGAAGCCGATGAATGCGTAGAAGGCGAGGAACGCCGCGCCCAGGATGCCGATCCAGGTCGCGGCGTCCGGAGACGGCATCAGCGCCGAGAGGTCTTGCACCGGCGCATCGGGCACGCCGAGCGCGGCCGCGGCAACATAAACGAGCGTTGCGACCTGGACAATGCAGATACCGGCCACCAGGCCGACCGCCTGCTTGACGCCCCAGGCCGCGACGGCACCCAGCGCCAGGGTCACCGCAATGATGGTGAAGTGGTGCGGGACGTCGACGAAATCGCCCATGAAGCGAACCGTGGCTACCGTCAGTGTTGCCGCCGAGACGATGCCGGTGGTGATGATCATCCAGCCGGCGGCCGCCGACAGCCAGCGCCGGCCGAATGCCGTTTCCAGATAACGTGCCGATCCGCCGGCGTGGGGGATTCGGGAGGACAGTTCGGCAAACGCGAGGGCGCTGAAAAGCGCCAGCAGACCCGCCAGGCCGAAGGCCAGCGGGGCCTGCATGCCGGCCTCGCCGGCGACCTCGCCGGACAGCGCGAAGAACCCGGCCCCGACCATGGTGCCCATGCCGTAGAGCACCAGCAGCCAGAAACCGATCGAGCGCCGAAGTGCCGGCGCCTGATCTCCGTTTTCATCGTAGTCGTTCATGCTGCGCCCGAAATCCGGGGTCTGCCTTCAGGGTAAACGATGATGGATGCGGCGCGTCCGGTGCGGGCATCCGGGCCGGGCGGCACGCGCGACGCGGATCGCCGCGCGGCCGCGTCGGCTTGTTACGGCGTCTTCACCGGCGGGGGCGGCTTGGGCAGGAACTGCGGCTGCCGGGCGTCGATTCGCTCGAGCACCTCGGCAATGCCGCGGTCGAGCTGCGCGTCCTGCTCCGAGGTCGGATCGTTTTCGACTTCGATATCCGGCGCCACGCCCTCGCCCTCGATGATCCAGCCCTCGCCGGGCTGGCCGAGGCCGAACTCGGGCACGAACACCGTGCCGCCGTCGATCAGTGCGCCGCGACCGGTGATGCCCACCACGCCGCCCCAGGTGCGCTTGCCGATCAGCGGGCCGAGGCCGGCTTCGCGGAAGAAGTACGGGAAGATATCGCCGTCGGAGGCCGAGGTTTCGCTGATCAGCGAAACCATCGGGCCGATGAAGGACTGCGACGGATAAGTATCCTGCCAGGCGTTGTGGGCCTGGTAGCCGAACGCCAGCGGCCGCTTCATCAGACGTTGCAGGATCATCGACGAGACGTTACCGCCGCCGTTGCCGCGCACGTCGACGATCAGGCCCTGCTTGCGCAGCTGCGGGTAGTACCACTTGATGAACTCGTAGATACCGCCGGCGCCCATGTCGGGGATGTGCAGATAGCCCACCCGGCCGTCGGTTTCGCGCTCGACGTAGGCCAGGTTGGCCTCCACCCATTCGAGATAGTTCAGCGCGCTCTCGCCGGAAACCGGATCGATCAGCAGCCGGCGTGCGCCTTCGGTGTCGGGCTTGTCGTTCACCGTCAGTTCGACCGGCTGCGAGCCCCGGTCGGTCAGCAGGGCATAAGGATTCTGCCCGGTGGTCAATTCGCGCCCGTCGATGGCCAGAAGATAGTCCCCTGGCGACACGTCGACGCCGACCTCGGTCAGCGGTGAGCGGTATTTCGGTTCCTGGTTGTGGCCCGGCAGGATATGCGCGAAGCGGTATCTTCCGCTTTCGGCATCGGCCTCGAAGCGGGCGCCCAGCAAGGCCACCGACGAGCGTTCCGGCGCCTGGAGATCGCCGCCGGAAACATAGGCGTGGCCGACGTTGAGCTCGGCGATCATCTCGCCCATCAGGTAGTTGAGATCCTCGCGCGTGGACACGTGCTGGACCAGCGGGCGGTAGCGCGCGCGCAGCGCGTCCCAGTCGTAGCCGTGCATGTTCGGTACGTAGAAATAATCGCGGAACCGCCGCCAGACCTCGTCGAATACCACGGCCCACTCGACGGCCGGGGCGCGCTGCACGATCATGTTGCCGGTAGCTATGGTCTCGGGGTCGTCTCCGTTGCCCAGCACGTGGCGCTTGTAGGCATCGCCCTGGCGCACGATCACGTGCTTGCCGTCTGCGGCCAGCGCCAGCCCGGAAATCCCTTCGGCCACGGTCTCGCTTTCGCGCTTTTCGATATCGAACGCCTTGAGCGTGGTCTTGATGTCGCTCTGTCGGCCGTAGTAGAACGGTCCGCCGATGACGTACAGCAGATGGCTGTCGGTCAGCGCGATGCCGGAGATGTTGTCGGGATCCACCGGTACCCGGATCACGCGCTGATCGAGGCCCTCGAAATCAATGGCTACGCGGACCTTTTCGTCATCGTCGTCGGATTCCTTTTCGTCCTTGTCTTTAGCGGAAGCCGGGACGGTTTCGTCATTGCGCGGCCCGAACGGGTTGGGCGAGTCGGACGCAAGGGCGTAGGCAAAGATGCCGGTTTCGCGATCGACGCTGTAGTTCCATTCGAACGAGCCGATCTGCGGCGCGAACTCGCGGTCGCTGAGGAAAAACAGGTGCTTGCCGTCGCGCCCGAACGCCGGG
>Ga0209949_1000545_pt1 | contig 19756 bp, 21 predicted proteins | sample SalPonC_black_MG_FD_185711 | JGI IMG/M metagenome (GOLD analysis project Ga0209949, IMG submission 185711) | Salt pond soil microbial communities from South San Francisco under conditions of wetland restoration - Salt Pond MetaG... | ecosystem: Environmental > Aquatic > Marine > Intertidal zone... | reverse complement strand
GTATCAACTGTTTTTTTATGTGATTTCCCAACGCATCATTTGGCAGGCTAAGAGCCAGCTTAACGCATCTGTGTGCAAATATTTTAGTCCGTATTTTCAGGTCATCATTTTTCATATTTCTTAATCGCCGATTAATGATATTTAGTGAATACTCTCTCGAGAAATCAAATTAATCAATAATCAATAATCAATAATAAGTAATAAATCCTATGCCACTGCGTGAACTGATTTCTTACATCGTGCTTCAAATTCATCTCTGAAGCGATTGATGGTATGACGCACAGGCCATGCGGCTGCATCAGCAAGTGCACAAATCGTTCGGCCTTCCATCTGGGTTGTAATATCCAGAAGCAGGTCGAGATCTTTCACTTCGCCATCACCGTTTTTAATCTTCAGGAGAATCTTTTCAAGCCAACCTGTACCGTCACGGCACGGCGTGCACTGCCCGCATGACTCATGATGATAAAAGTGTGCGATTCTCCACAGCATGTCCACCATATCGGTATCTTCGTCCATGATTACCATGCCGGCTGTTCCCATCATAGTACCAACTTCGCGCAGACTGTCGCTATCCATTGTTACTCCATCAAGCTGATCAGCTCTGAGGATAGGAGTGGACGAGCCGCCCGGTATGACGGCTTTAAGTTCTTTTCCGTTACGCATGCCACCCGCAACATCGTTGATCAGCTCGAGGACCGGAACTCCGCTGGGCAGTTCATAAACGCCGGGCCGGTTCACATGTCCCGAAATCCCGTAAAGTACTGGTCCGGGATGGTTTTCTGCACCAACACCGGAAAACCAGTCGGCTCCTTTGTTGATGACAGACACCACGTGCGCGAGTGTCTCAATATTGTTGATTGTCGTAGGTCGTCCCCAGAGTCCTTTTTGAGCTGGGAACGGTGGTTTTACGCGCGGATATCCGCGTTTGCCTTCAAGCGATTCGAGCATTGATGTTTCTTCTCCGCAGATATATGCACCTGCACCTGAATGGACATAAAAGTCGACACTGTAGTCTGTCCCGAAAATGTTCTTGCCGATATATCCTTTCTCATACGCGTCATCGATTGCTTTTTGCATCATATCGATGTAATCCTTGTACTCACCACGGATATACACATAAATAGATGTGATTTCCATAGCGTACGCAGCAATCAAAGCGCCCTCTATAAATACGTGAGGGTTATATTCGAAGATTTTCCGGTCTTTGAATGTGCCGGGCTCAGATTCATCACCGTTACACGCCAGGTAGCGCGGCCCGCCATCGGCAGGGGGCATGAACGACCATTTCAAACCAGCGTTAAATCCCGCTCCGCCGCGCCCGCGAATATTCGCGGCTTTTACTTCATTGACGACGTCTTTAGGACCTTCCCACTTTTTATTATCCGTGAGAACTTCTTTGAAGGCACCATAGCCGCCATTTTTCTCATACACATCAATCTTGTGCAGATCTTTAACGTTTGGTATAAGAACCGGCTCGTAATTTTTCCAATCAACTGAACTCATAATACTTAATTGACTTTTCGGAGTGGCATTCCAATTTGTTCGTATTCGGGCTCTTTGCCTTCTTTCAGGGTTTCAATCAGTTTGTCAACCTTTTCTTCTGTAAGGTTATTAACATACTTCCCGTTTGTTACCTGAAGCATGGGCGCGTAGCCGCAGGCTCCGAGGCATTCAACCTCTTCGACTGAAAACATGCCGTCATCCGTCGTTTCACCGGCTTTAATACCCAGCTTATCTTCGATGTGGTTGAGGATATCGTATCCACCACAGAGCTGACAACTCAGGCAGGTGCATACATCAAGCACATACTTGCCTTTTTTCTCTTTGTAATACTGTGTATAAAATGTGGCTACGCCGTGAACGTGAGCTTCCGGTAAATCTAGTGTGTGTGCAACAAGGCGCTGAACCTCAGGCTCAACATGGCCAAATTTATTCTGAGCGAGCCATAAAACAGGCAGAGTCGCCGGAAGAACTTCGGGATATTTCGCCTTTATTTTTTCAATTTCTTTGATATCGTCGTCGTCAAATTCGTATGTCATAATATTATTTATCTGCTTCACCCATTACCGGATCAAGTCCGCCAATAATTACTACTGTGTCAGCTACCATTTCTCCATCGAGGATATTTTCCAAAACCTGAAGATTTGAGAAGGAGGGAGCATTTATTTTCATTCGCCAGGGGTGGCCTGTCCCATCACTTTGGATGAAGTAACCAAGCTCTCCTTTCGGAGCTTCCACGGCGTGATAGGATTCGGCACCTTCCGGCGGACAAATACCGGTATCAGTCATCATAAAGTCGTGGATCATTCCTTCCATCGAGTAGTATACTTCATCTTTTGATGGGTAGGCCTGCTTCGCATTATCGGTTCTGACAGGGCCTTTTGGCAGTTTATCGATGCACTGTCTGATGATTCGAATACTTTCGCTCATCTCCTCCATTCGCACAAAATACCGGGCAAGATTGTCACCTTCGAGTCGTGTCGGAATACCAAATTCTACTTCGTCGTAGCGCGCATACGGTGCAAACTTACGGATATCATACGCATATCCTGCTGCTCGCAGTACAGGGCCTTTCGCGGCGATATCTAGAGCATCTTTTGTTTTCAACACACCAACTGCCTCGTTCCGGTCGAAGAACAACCGGTTGCGGTCAAGAAGTTTGTGATAGTCTTTGAGTTCGTTTGGAAACGATTTGGTAAACTCTTTGATAGCCCCCATCGCTTCATCGGTGATATCATTAGCCACACCGCCAATCCTGGAGTGTGAAACCGTAAATCGGTGACCGGCCAGGCGGTCCATAATATCATAAATCTTCTCTCTTTCCTTAAAAGTCCATATAAAGAAAGAGACTGCTCCGGCATCCATCACCATGGTTCCCAGCCAGAGAAGGTGTGATGAGATTCGTGCGAGCTCGCATCCAATCATTCGGATATAGTGAGCTCGCTCGGGTACCTCAACGTTGGCAATTTTCTCGACAGCCGTGCAGAGAGCCACGTTATTGCTGTAAGGGGAGAGGTAATCCATGCGATCGGTATAGGGCATGAACTCCTGGTAGGTTTTATTTTCTGCAATCTTTTCAACACCACGGTGCAGGTAACCAATGTCCAGTTTAACCTTTTCAATCGTTTCTCCGTGCAGCTGAAGAACCAGGCGAATCACCCCGTGGGTTGCAGGGTGCTGCGGACCCATGTTTAGAATCATCTTGGAGCTGAGCGGATCACCATCATCCATCTGTTCGATGGTAGTATGCTTGTCTTCAAGGCTCTGGTAGAGCTTTTTCTGATGCTCTTTAAAAAACGTTGCGTTAACCTTGGATTGAATGTCAGATAATTTCATAAATCACTCTTAGTCTGTATCCGGGGTTGTGTTGGGCAGTTCAATAGAGCCTTCAATGCCCAGAAGGGGAAATTCTTTTCGAAGGGGGAAATAGTCAAAATCTTCCGGAAGAAAAATTCGCCGGAGATCCGGATGGCCTTTGAAACGAACACCATACATGTCGTAAACCTCCCGTTCCATCCAGTTTGCGGCTTTCCATACCGTACTTACAGTTGTCAATTCAGGAGATTCCTCCTCACATCTTACTTTGAGCATCAGCCGTGTTTGATGCTTCAGGCAGACAAGGTTGTAAATCACCTCAAATCGTTCGTCGGAAGTGTAGCGATCAGTTCCGGCTATATCAGTCAGAAAAACGAAGTGGTGCTCATCTTTCAGATAGTTACATACATCTACCAGGGCATCGGATTCAATGCGGGCAAATGTATCGCCGGACGACTGGTAGACTTCGATAAGCTTGTCAGTAAAATTATCAGACAGCCCGTCGATTGTTTTTTGCAGCGTTTCGTTAAGTTCTAAAGCCATTATGAATATCTTTTATGTGTCAAGCATAACTGAGTGCTCAGTTTTTATCTTATCCTGAATCTTCATTAATGCATGAAGAACAGCATCAGGCCGGGGCGGGCATCCGGAGATGTAAGTATCTACAGGCAGAAAGTTATCTACACCCTGTACAACTCCATAGCATCGGTGCATTCCACCGGTAGACGCACATGCGCCCATTGCAATACACCATTTCGGATCGGGCATCTGATCCCATATCCGTCGAATTGCGTGAGACATTTTGTAGGTACACCAGCCTGCTACGATCATAACGTCGCTCTGGCGGGGTGAGAATCTCATCACCTCGGAACCAAAACGGGCAGCATCGTATTTCGGACCTGCAAACGCCATCATTTCAATTGCGCAGCATGCCAGTCCCATAGGCATTGGCCATGCGGCATTTGCTCTTGCCCAGTTTACCAGAGAGTCGACTCTGGTTGTTAAATAACCTTCTCCAAGTGCGCTTTCTACACCCATAATTATCTACTGTTTAGTTGCCTTAAATTTGATGTTTTTCATGTCCCAGTCCAGTGTGCCTTTTTTAAGCGTATAGACGAGTCCTATAAATAGTACTACTATAAATATTACCATAGCGAAGAACGTTCCTACGCCATGGTCAAGAAATGCTACAGCCCAGGGATAGATAAATACGACCTCAAGGTCAAAAACGATAAATTCCATCGCGACCAGGTAAAATGCAATCGAGTAGCGTTCCCGGGCTTCACCTACGGGATCCATTCCACTTTCGTAGGCTTTGAGCTTTGTTTTACTTGGACGATAGGGGCCCAGCACACGCGATAGTATCATGAATGCAAGGGCGAGAACGATTGCAATACCTAGTAAAACGAAAACAGGATAATATTGTTCTAACATAGCTGCTTATGGGACGATTTCAATAAAATTATGTGCCAACAGTTTTGTATAGAGCCAATGCTCTTATTCAAGCACTTAATATAGACGTTTTTCGAGCCAATTTGGAACGTTTTTTTCAAATTTTTGAACCGTCAAAAGCATCGGTTTTTACGTTGAGCAGATGCTTTCCACTGATTGTTTCTGAATATGATATATGGGTGATCTGTGGCTCAGAAAGCAAGCCCGAACTGCAGGGTTGCTGACTGCCATTAAATATTTGTCTGCCGGACAATCAGTGGCTACCGTCTTTACCAGCCAATACGGCCGCGGCGTTCATCTATTTGCCCGTTGTCGCTATTAGGATCTTCAGGCATTACAAATCCGGGAGGAGGGGTAAAGGAGTCGTAGCTCCACGGTGTTTCCGGATCCTCTTTAGCATAGTTGATGAATGTTCCTACAATAGGCAGCGCCGTTCGTGCGCCCTGGCCAATACTTGTTGGGTCGTCTGTGGGAAACCGTACGTAATTATCCTGTCCGCCAACCCATGATCCCATAACGATATGCGGCATCATGGCTACAAACCAGTTATCTGAGCTATTTTGTGTAGTCCCGGTTTTTCCGGCTACATCCTGTTGAACGTTGTATACATTTCTCATTCGTACGCCGGTACCGTTATAGCCATCGCCACCGCGTATTACCCCACGCATCATATCAATCATGATGTAGGCCGTTTCTTTGCTGATAACTTCCTCCCTCATTTCAGAGAAATATTCAACAAGCACATTTCCTTCTTTGTCTTCAATTCTTGTGACGGCAATAGGGTCGATATGCACGCCCTGATTTGCAAAAGTTGTGTAAGCACTGACAAGTTCCAGCAGGCTTACTTCAGCAGTACCTAGAGCAATTGATGGGTAGTCGCCCCGGATATTACTTAAATCAATGCCCATATCAGAGGCCATCTCTTTTATTTTCCTGGCCGCAGGCACAAGATCTCGCGCCCTGTTTGTTCCCGGAGCACCGGCAATTTCCGGGAGAAGTCGTACGGTTACATTGTTCAGGCTTCTGGCAAGAGCAACCCGGAGAGGAACCATTTCGGGACCAGAGGGAACCGAGCTGTCTTTTGGATTCCATATTCGCCCATTCTGTTCAATGAAACTTGTAGGATACTTCGAAAACGTATGATAGGGCATGTACCCATTATCTACGGCAATAGAGTAAACAAACGGTTTAAATGTCGACCCTGCTTGTCTGCGGGACTGATACACGTGATCGAACTGTTTTTTACCGTAATCAAGTCCGCCAACCCATGCGAGAACACTGCCATTATTGGGATCAATCGCAACGAAGCTGCTTTGAAGCTTTGTTCGTGCCCGTTTTACGGAGTCGACATACGCTGAGTCAGCCATGAGCTGTTCGAACACGACTGATTCCTGATCGGTGTTAAATTTGCTGAATCCGTTTTTATAACGGTCGGTTTCCCTCATGAACTCCCTGAGAAATGTCGGGTATTCTTCCCAGAATTCATCCATATATTCGCCATCTACACTCGTCCATTCTTCCTGGAATACTTCTTGGAATTCGGTAACGTTTTCACGCACCGACTGTTCAGCGTGTCTCTGCATCCTGGAATCGATAGTCGTGTAGATCGTTAAACCGTCCGTGTAAATGTCATAACCGTTCTCTTCGGTCCATTCAACAACTTTTTGTCGCACAAACTCCCCAAAATAGCGGCTGTCACGGCCCGATTGTGATGGCGGCTGGTAATTCAGGGTTACATCTTCAATCGACAGGTTTTCATATGTCTCATCGGAGATGAAGTCTCTCCGAAGCATTTGACGCAGTACAACATTCCGGCGTTCTTTTGACCGCTCAGGAAACAGGCGGGGGTTGTAGGCGTGAGTCGCCCGGAGCATTCCAACAAGCATGGCCGCCTCAGGCACAGTGATATCGCTGGCCGGTTTATTAAAATGGGTTTGCGATGCAGATTCAATTCCAAAGGTACTGTTGGCAAACTCCACCGTGTTTAGATACATCTCAATAATTTCTCTCTTGGTGTAGTTTTGCTCAATCTGGATTGCAGTAAGCATCTCACGAAGCTTTCTGGTAATGGACACTTCCCGGCCAATTTTTTTGTAAAGGTTCCGGGCAAGCTGCTGGCTGATGGTGGACCCCCCCTGAAACCTGCCCTGAATCCAATAGACAGGAAGGCCAAGCAGGCGCTTCATATCGATTCCCCAGTGATTATAAAAGCGATGATCTTCAGTGGCAACCAGTGCATCAACAATATTTGGAGAAATCTGATCAATAGGCACATATGTTCTGTTCTCGGTAAAGTACCTGTCAAGCACCACGCCATCGCGGCTCTTTACAACAGAAGCTATAGCAGTTTGCGGATTTTCGAGCTCTTGGATCGACGGCATGCCAAGAGATAGATAGTAGGTGTATCCTGTTGCAAATAAAATGAGTACAACTGCTGCCGAGAGGCCCCAAACAAGAAGTTTTTTTCCAATATTACTCTTTTCTGGGGATGAAGAGTTTTCATTGGACTGCTGTTCGCGATTTTTTTTCCGCTCAGCCAAAATTTTCTTCCTGTAAGCCGGATCGCTAAAATAGCGTTCGCGGTCAAAATCATTTGAATCGTTGCTCATAAATTGGCAGCTTTTTTATAGTGATGTTCAAAAGGGGTTAACGTTTCTATTGCTGCATTCCACACAACGAGTTCAAGTCCGCCATTGTTGTAAAGTGCAACAGTTCGATCATTAAAAAATGTGCCCAGGTTGATATACGTTCCACCATCAAAATTTATGACACGTGGCTGGTGATCGTGACCCGAGATAACAATATTGTAATCTGTTTTATTTAAAAATTTCTCTGCCCAATTGTCTAAAAGGGAGGGATCACAATATGCTCGCCGTTTGCTGTAATCGGAAAACGCCTTCATAACCCGCAAGCCCGTCTTTGGCGGCAGAACTGATTGATACACTTTTACGAACATTTTGTTTCTCAGGAGCCGATGCATAATGGGGCGCGGTAAGTTATAACCGGAATCTTTGAGGCCGTCTCCGTGGTGGAGAAAAAATCGTTTGTCATGCAGGGTGAGGTCAAAAAATTCGTTGGTAACGTTGAACCCAAGGTTGTCAAAATATCCATTGGTCCAGTTATCGTGATTTCCAGTGATATAATTGACGGGTGCTACTTTTTTCGCATATCGTTTTAAACTGCAGAGCACATCTGTACCGAATTGGGGGTGCCAGGAGGGATATTCCATCCAGTAGTCGAAAAGATCCCCCAAGATATGAATCTGTATTTTCCGGGTCTCACAGTACTCAATCAGGGAAATAAGGTCACGCCGAATTACGCGATCTAAATCCTCATCAAAGGCACCAATGTGGACATCCGATAAAAACAGGTGATTCATTAAGTGAGATCGTTTATTTTTTTCGATTGGTAATAAATGTAACGAGATTTTTGAAATCTTCGAGTCCTCGTTCAACAGGAAGGTTTTGAAGTTGTTGAAGGGCTTTGTCGGCAAAGGCATTCATGGATGTTTTTGCATTCTCAAGACCATTTTTTTTGTGAACAAACTCAACAATCCTGTTTACCTCCTTATCGCTTTTTTTGCGCTTTTTCATAAGGCGCCTGATGGTCAGTGATTCTGTAAAAGAAGCATTTTCCAGTGCTTTAATTAAAGGCAGCGTAACCTTGCGTTCCTGGATGTCATTTCGTTTGGGTTTACCCACGTCATCAAGCCCATAATCAAATAGATCATCTTTTATCTGAAATGCAATACCGATGTTCATCCCGATCTGCTTCATCGCAGCAGCAACATCAGGATTGTCAGTGGCTGCTGATGCGCCGCATTCGCAACAAGCGGAAATCAGACTTGCTGTTTTTTCTGAAATTATCTGAAAATATCGCTCTTCTGTCATATTAAAGAGCTTTGCGGTTTTGAGTTGACGAAGTTCCCCCTCACTCATCTCTTTTACGGCATTAGATAGAATTTGAAGCATCCGGTATTCTTCGTTGTCGAGGGCAATTAAGAGACCTTTAGAAAGAAGGAAATCCCCGAGCAATACGCCGGCCTTGTTTCTCCAAAGCTTGTTGATGCTCAGGAATCCGCGCCTCTTATCAGCTTCATCTACAACATCATCGTGAATAAGTGTTGCTGTGTGAAGGAGTTCAATCATAGTTGCCGCTATATAACTTCTCCGGTCAACTTCCCCAAACATTCTGGCACTCATGAAAACGAGTGTCGGGCGGATTTCCTTACCTTTTTGACGTAGTAAATACCGCATAATTTTATCGAGCAGGTAGATATCAGTGTCTGTTTGCTCTTTAAAAAAATCACGGAAAATTTTAAGATCGTCCTGTATGGGGGCCGCAATATCGCTAAGTGAATTCAACGAGGCTGAGTTTTGAATATTTTTAAGACTGTTTTTGCTAATTGTGGTATGTATTATAAAGGCTTGGAAGTTAATTAGATAATTTAATGAATGCAGGCATTAAAAAGTTGCGATATGATGAATGTGTACTTAGTTTACAAGCTTATTCAATTTTTGTAACAAAATATTATAATTCCATTGAAAACAATAGGTGTTCTAACAAGTGGCGGGGATTCTCCTGGTATGAACGCTGCATTCCGAGCGGTAGTTCGCACAGCCAGTTCTGAAGGTTTTGAAGTTGTGGCATTCAGACACGGCTTTAAAGGCCTTATAGAAGGGAATTTCAAAAAAGTTGGCCCGACTGATGTATCCAATATTATACAACGGGGCGGTACTATTTTAAAATCTGCGCGTTGCGATGAATTTCGCACACCGGAAGGACGTGCAAAAGCTGCCGAAGTTCTTGAAGAAGAAGGAATCGAATGTCTGATAGTAATTGGTGGCGATGGCTCGTTTCAGGGCGGAACTCTTTTATCTAATGAGCACGATATTTCCGTGATCGGTGTACCCGCAACTATCGATAATGATCTTGTGGGAACCGATGAAACCATCGGGTACGATACCGCTTTAAATACAGCTATGGACGCGATTGATAAAATTCGTGATACGGCTGATGCCCACGACCGTCTTTTTTTAGTTGAGGTGATGGGACGTGATGCCGGGTTTATTGCACTTGAAACGGGTATTGCGGGTGGTGCCGAACTTATTTTGCTGCCCGAATCCATGACAAATATTGAAGAGGTTCGTTCCAGCCTTAATAATGTACTCAAAGAGCAGCGGCGAAGTAGCCTGGTAGTTGTTGCCGAGGGTGACGAAACCGGTGGTGCTCTTAAGCTGTCGGAAAAACTGCGGGACGATTTCTCAAAGTATGAAATGAGAGTCTGTATTTTAGGGCACGTTCAGCGTGGCGGTGGGCCTACGGCGCGAGACAGGGTTCTTGCAAGCCGGCTGGGTGCAGCTGCTGTTAAAGCTATTAAAGACGGACACAGCAAAGTGATGGTGGGTATTGTAAATAATTCAATTAAGCTTACGCCCCTTAAGATGACCTTCGGGAAGCGAAAAGATATTAATTTTGAATTGCTTGAATTATCAAAAACACTGCGCTAAACATGATAGATGTAGATATCAATGGTACAAAAGAATTCATTACAGATGTTGATCTTGAAATGTCTGTACTCAAAGCTAAAAACGCCTACCAAACACTGAAAGAAGGCACAGGCCTTGGCAGTGAATGGCTGGGATGGCGGCGAATTCTGAAGTCTCCTAACGATGCTGAGCTCGACAAAATTGAGCAGCACGGTGCCGATATACGCAATGATGCAGATATATTCATTGTTTGCGGCATCGGGGGGTCTTACCAGGGTGCACGCGCCATCATAGACGCACTTCAAAAGCCTTTCTCTGAGAAAAAGCCGGAAATCTATTTTGCCGGGCAGCACCTTGGTGCAAGGTACCACGAAGAGCTTCTCGATTATATAAATCGGCCCAAAGAAGATGGAAGTCGAAAAAGCGTCTACCTGAACGTTATTTCCAAATCAGGATCTACGCTCGAAACTGCCATTGCGTTTCGAATGATCAGAAAGTGGATGCATGAAGTGTATGGAAGTGAGGCCAAATCCAGAATTATTGCAACCACCGGGGCTGAAGGTGGCGTTTTGAATAACATCATAGAGGAAGAAGGATACTCAAAATATGTTATTCCTGATGATGTTGGCGGCCGTTTTTCAGTTCTTACACCTGTAGGCCTTTTACCGGTTGCTGTAAGCGGAATCGATATAAAAACATTATTTTATGGCGCTGTAGCTGAATTTGAGAGCAGGGAAGAAGATCCGGGAAACATTTTACAATATGCCGGTGCACGTCATCACCTGCACGAACAGAATACAGAACTTGACGTTATTAGCTCGTTCGAACCCGAACTTAAAGAGTTCTGCAACTGGATTCAGCAGCTGCTCGGTGAGAGTGAAGGAAAAGAAGGTAAAGGTTTGTTTCCTGCAATTGCCTCATATTCCACTGACCTGCACAGTATCGGCCAAATGATTCAGCAGGGACGCAGAAATATGATGGAGACAATGATTACGGTTGAAAAACCTATATCAGGTCTAAAACTATCTCCATCAGACTCCAAAACAGACGGGCTTGATTATCTTGCCGGAAGATCAATCCATTCCATAAATAAAAGTGCCCGAGACGGAACCTTCCAGGCGCATGTTGATGGCGGCGTGCCGGTTTTAAAAATCGGTCTCGAAAAACTGAATGAACAGCAGATCGGCCGGCTTATTTATTTTTACGAGTTATTAACAGGTATATATGTTTATATGTTAAATGTTAATCCGTTTAACCAGCCTGGCGTTGAAAACTATAAGAAGGCGATGTATAAACGTCTTGGTAAGTAAAATGGCAGAAGAAAACACGGCAAGAGGTCGGTATATTGCAGTTGCGGGGAATATCGGGGCCGGAAAATCGTCGCTTACAGGTCTTTTGGCCGATAACTTTAGCTGGGATCCGCATTACGAATCTGTAGATGACAATCCATACCTGTCTGATTTCTATGAGGATATGAGGAGATGGAGTTTCAACTTGCAGATTTATTTCCTCTCGAGCAGGTTTCAGCACCAAAAAGAGATGCTCAGCAGTGATATGGATATTATCCAGGACCGAACGATATATGAAGATGTGGAGATATTCGCTAAAAACCTGCACAATATGAATTTGATGAGTGACAGGGATTTTAAAAATTACTCCGCTCTTTTTCATCAAATGAGCCATTACCTGCGTCCGCCGGATTTACTGATTTACCTAAGGGCTGAGGTTCCTACTCTTGTGAAGCAGATTCAACAACGGGGCAGGGATTACGAGAACACGATTCGAATCGATTATCTTGAAAAACTGAACAAATTATATGAAGACTGGATTGATCGTTATTCGCACGATAAACTGATCATCAATACAGATAATCTCGATTTTGTGAACAGTAATGAAGATTTAGGCAAAGTCATTGAGCTCATTGAACAACGACTGTTTGGGCTTTTTAACTAATTGCTTTCGAAAGCTTAGTTCTGTATTTTAAGTGGCTATTGTGGATACGCAAAAATTAACATTCGACATACAAGAAATACCGGAAGGTCAGAGCCAGAAAACGGTCTCTCTGCCGGAGGATTATTTTGAACTGAAAGAAGGAGCCAGGCTCCTGGAAGCAGATGTATTCGTCTCTTTTTACAGGACGGATCATTTTGTGAAAGTCTCTTTTGAGGTAAATAGTGGTGTGGAATTAACTTGCGATCGATGTCTCGACACCTATTCTGATACGGTCAATGGTGCTTTCGACATTCTTTTCGAACCCAATGCGGTAGAAGAAACAGAAACTGTAAAGAGCGCCGTGCGGCAGATACCCGCTGATGAAGTGGTACTGGATATTGAAGAGGAGGTTAGAGACACAATAATTTTGAACATTCCGGTAAAAAAAATCCATCCCAAATATTATGATAATGATGGCAATCCGGAAGATTTTGGTACCGCCCGATTCGGGGATATAGCACCTGAAGAGGACGAAAAAATTGATCCCAGATGGGACGAACTTAAGAAACTAAAGCAGAACTAATACAACTGAATACATGGCACATCCTAAACGAAAGACATCCAAAGCACGCCGCGACAAACGACGCGCGCATCAAAGCCTTAAAGATATTACATTGGCAGAGTGCTCTAATTGCGGCGCATTGCACAGATACCATCACGTATGTATGGAGTGTGGATATTACAGAGGTCAGCAGGTAATCCAGAGATCAGAATAACATAAATATAATTGCATGATCATTGCTGTAGATGCAGTAGGGGGAGATCATTTCCCCGAAAATCCTGTCCAGGGCGGTATTCAGGCACTACGTGAGATGCCTGACCTTGAGCTGCTTTTTGTGGGGCCTGAGAGCCTGATCAAAGAGGAGCTTTCCAGGCATACGTACGATTCAGGGCGTGTAAATATACTCCACGCCCCTGAAATCATCTCAATGCAGGATTCAGCATCAGCTGTTTTAAAAGAGAAAAAAAATTCCTCCATATCCCTCGGGCTGCAGGCACACAAGGCCGGCAAATGCCATGGATTTGTGAGTGCCGGTCATACGGGCGCACTCTTAACAGCATCTACAGTATTTCTGGGAAAAATTGAAGGTGTTTATCGTCCAACGATCGCGGCAATTTTTCCGACGGTTAATGGCGTCAGAATTTTGATTGATGCCGGAGCCAATCTTACGCTCAAGGAAGAGATGTATTATCAGTTTGCTGTGATGGGAAAGATTTTTACCAGGGAAATTCTGAAAGTAAAAAATCCAAAAATCGGCCTGCTGAATGTTGGCGAAGAATCAGAAAAAGGCACAGACCTGCTGCAGGCATCTTATCTGAAGCTGAAGGAGCTCGATAATTTTGTGGGTAACATAGAAGGTAAAGACATTCTAAATGCAAAAGCTGACGTTTTTCTGACCGATGGTTTTACGGGGAATATCCTGTTAAAATTTGGTGAATCTATCCCCGCGGTCATGCAAAAGATGGTGAAAGAGCAGCTGGACCTTATCTCAGCTGATGCAGACCTTCAGAAACAGGTTTTTCAAATTCTGACGAAAGCTATGCACACCTTCGATTATGAACAAATTGGCGGTGTCCCATTCCTGGGCGTGAATGGTGTGAGTTTTGTTGGACATGGAAACAGTACTGTATTGGCGATGAAAAATATGATAAAAAGCGCTGTTCAGTGTGTTGATCACGAGGTAAACAAAAAAATTAAAGCTTCTCTAAACTAACCTATTTCATGCCCTTTACTCATGCTAAGATTTCAGGTGTTGGTAAGTATCTGCCGGAATATGTTCTTACCAATAAAGAACTTGAAACGATGGTGGAAACCAATGATGAATGGATTAAATCCCGTACAGGTATTTCAGAACGCAGGATTTTAAAAGGCGAGAATCTTGGAACCTCCTATATGGCCGAGCGTGCTGCAAATGCAGCTCTCGAAGATGCGGGTGTGGAGGCAGAAGATATTGATGTAATCATTGTGGCAACTGTCACTCCTGATTATCTGTTTCCGGCTACAGCCTGTCTTGTACAAAAACGAATCGGAGCAACAAATGCTTATGCGTTCGATCTGTCAGCAGCATGCTCCGGTTTTCTGTTTGCTCTTACCACAGGGGGTAATTTTATTGAATCAGGCCGGGCACAAAAAGTTCTTGTGATTGGTGCAGACAAAATGAGCTCAATCATCGACTATACAGACCGCACCACATGTATTTTATTTGGAGACGCAGGTGCCGCGGTTGTGCTTGAAGCATCTGAGGAAGAGACCGGTATCATTGATTATATACACCATACGGAAGGAGATGAAGCCTGTATGCTTTATCAGCCTGCCGGCGGGAGTCTTCGTCCTGCAACACAAGAAACTGTTGAGAATAAGGAACACTATATTCGTCAGGACGGTCGTGCCGTTTTCAGAAAGGCAACGGAAGGAATGGCAGATGTCTCGCTCGAGATTATGCAAAAGAATGATCTTGCTCCGGAAGATATAGCATGGCTTGTTCCACATCAGGCCAATCTGCGTATCATCGACGCCACCGCCAGGCGAATGGGCCTTGATAAGGATAAAGTGATGATTAATATCGATAAGTACGGTAATACTACATCCGCAACGATACCGCTTTGCCTGGTCGACTGGAAAGATCAGCTGAATAAAGGCGACAATCTTATACTCTCAGCCTTTGGCGGCGGATTAACGTGGGGATCAATTTATTTAAAATGGGCAATTTAATGAAAGCATTTATTTTTCCCGGACAAGGATCGCAATCCGTTGGAATGGCAAAGGAACATTTTGATTCAGATAGCGACGTAAAAGAACTATTCCTGAAAGCTAATGATCAGCTTGGATATTCTATCACTGACATCATGTTTGATGGGCCTGCAGATAAACTGATGCAGACCAAGCACACACAACCCGCCATATTCCTGCATTCAATTGCACTGTTCAGGCAGATGGGCGATACGCCGGACGCAGTGGCCGGCCATAGCCTGGGTGAATTTTCTGCGCTTGTTGCAGCACGTGTAATTGATTTTGAAACAGCGCTTGACCTTGTAGACCTGCGTGGCAATTTGATGCAGGAAGCCGGTGACGTGCATCCCGGGGGGATGGCCGCCATCATTGGAATGGATGATGATACTGTAGATTCGATATGTAGAAAGGCCACAGAAGAGATTCAAAAGCCTGTGGTAGCTGCCAACTACAACTGTCCCGGTCAGCTTGTTATTTCCGGCGATGTTGACGCCGTAAAAAAAGCGGTTGACCTTGCAAAAGAGGAGGGATGCCGACTGGCAAAAATACTTCCTGTGAGCGGCGCTTTTCACTCTCCTCTGATGAAGCCTGCACTTGAAGGACTGCAAAAGCAGCTTGAAGAGATTACATTCAGGGATCCTGAGTTTCCCCTCTACAGCAATGCCACAGCTGAGCCGACCCAAGATGCTGCAGAGGTTAAAGCCAACCTCATCGCCCAGCTGACATCACCGGTTAAATGGACTCAGACACTCCAGAATATGGAGAAAAACGGTATTTCAGACTTCGTTGAAATTGGCCCTGGTAAAGTGCTGCAGGGTCTCGTAAAACGAACAATTTCTAATGCAAACATATCAGGTCGTCAGTAATGGATTTAAAAGGTAAGAATTGTCTGGTTACAGGCGGAAGCCGTGGAATTGGCCGTGTAATAGCGGAACATTTTGCATCGCTTGGAGCGAATGTTGCCATTACATATTCAAGTTCTTCAGAGGCTGCGAAAGAAGCTGTAAAGGGTATTGAAAAACACGGTGTGAAGGGAAAAGAGTACCAGGCCGATGCAATTAATTTTTCAAAAGCTGAAGAGGTTATTGCGTCAGTTGTTGATGAATGGGGCTCTCTCGATGTGCTTGTCAATAATGCGGGTATCACACGCGACAATTTGATCCTTCGAATGAATGAGCAGCAGTGGGATGATGTGATCAACACTAACCTTAAGAGTATTTTTAACTACTCAAAAGCAGCCACAAAACCGATGATGCGGGCAAAAGGCGGGTCTATTATTAACATTGGATCTATTGTCGGGATTTCAGGTAATGCCGGCCAAAGCAACTATTCAGCATCAAAAGCCGGGATGATTGGCTTTACCAAATCATTTGCTAAAGAGCTTGCAAGTCGTAATATCCGGGCCAATGTTGTGGCTCCGGGATACATTCTTACGGATATGACCGGAGAGCTTGACGAGAAAGTACTTGAATCAATTAAAAGCGAAACGCCACTCGGACGCGCAGGCAACCCTGAAGAAGTTTCCAATGTGGTTGCCTTTCTGGCATCAGACCTTAGCAGCTACATCACCGGAGAGGTTATCCGTGTGGATGGTGGAATGGCGATGTAAAACGATTTTTAGATATCTGATAATCAATAGCGCAAATCGTGTTATTTTTCGATTAGATGTTGTATTATAGCGACACAAATAATTTTCAATTAACACTAATAAAACACAGATCGTAATGTCACAAGACGTAGAATCAAAAGTAAAAGCAATTATTGTAGATAAACTTGGCGTTGATGAATCAGAGGTAGTAGCTGAAGCTAACTTTACTAACGACCTCGGCGCAGATTCTCTTGATACCGTTGAGTTGATCATGGAATTTGAAAAAGAATTCGATCTTAGTATACCCGATGAGGATGCTGAGAATATTGCAACTGTAGGTGATGCAGTTACCTATCTTCAAGAAAAATCATAAGCTGAATCCTCAGGATATAATGGCTGGACGCAGAGTAGTTGTAACGGGTATCGGAGCGCTAACACCGGTAGGTAATACCGCCCCTGAATTTTGGAATGGGCTTGTCTCAGGAAAGAGCGGGGTTCGGACTATCGAGCATTTCGATACCACCGATTATCCTACGAAGTTTGCAGGGCAAATAGAGAATTACGATTCGAGTAATTTCTTCGAGCGTAAGGAAGGCCGCAGGCTTGATAATGTGTCACAGTACGGACTTATCACTGCTGATGAAGCCATTGAAGACAGTGGCATCGAGCTTGATAAGATCAATAAGGATAAAGTTGCGGTTATTGTCGGTACCGGAATTGGAGGAATGAAGACATTTTACGACCAGTCTGTGTCTCATCATGAACATGGGCCCCGGGGAGTAAATCCTTTCTTCATACCAATGCTGATTCCCGATATGCCTGCCGGCCATATATCTATAAAATACGGATTCCGCGGTGCAAACTATTGCGCCGTCTCCGCCTGTGCTACCGGCTCTCAAAATATCGGCCTTGCATACGATACCATTAAGTATGGTCAGGCCGATATGGCCGTCTGCGGCGGAACTGAATCACCGGTTTGGCAAATTGGGGTTTCCGGGTTTAGCTCAATGAAAGCACTATCCAGGCGTAATGATGAACCAGCTAAAGCCTCGCGGCCTTTCGATAAAGATCGTGATGGGTTTGTACTGGGGGAAGGCGCCGCGATGATGTTTATTGAATCACTTGAATCCGCTCTTGAGCGTGGTGCCCGTATTTATGGGGAGATAGTTGGGTATGGCTTTTCTGCTGACGCTCATCATATTACCGCTCCCGATCCTGAAGGAAACGGAGTAACTCTCGCATTGAACGGTGCTTTGGAAATGGCAGGAATTACAACTGAGGACATCGATCATATTAATATGCACGGTACCTCCACTCCTTTAGGAGACCTTGCCGAGTCGAATACAATCAAAAAAGTGTTTGGTGATCATGCCTATAACATTAACCTGAATTCGACCAAATCCATGACGGGCCATATGCTGGGTGCGGCCGGTGCGGCTGAATCTATTGCGGCTCTGCTGACAACCTATCACGGCATTATACCGCCTACGATCAACCAGGAAACGCCTGATCCTGAATGCGACCTTAACTACACGCCAAATGAATCCGTCGCCAGAGATGTTAAATACGCGATGAATAATGCATTTGGTTTTGGTGGTCATAACACGACGCTCATCTTTAAAAAATTCGATGATTAACATATGCTGGGAAGGTTAAAGAAGTGGTTTTCCTCTTCAGAGGATCAATTTCACGAATCGACTTCCCGCATTTCTAAACTTGAAACACTCCTTGGGTTTTCTATATCTGACGAGCATAAAGGAGTTTATCTGCGTGCACTTCGGCACCGGTCTATTATCGATGGTAAGAAAGTTCAGCCGCACGAAACATACGAGCGGCTTGAATTTTTAGGCGATGCAGTTCTCGACCTTATTGTTACTGAAATAATTTTTGAAAAGTATCCGGTGGCAAATGAAGGGTTTCTGACCAAGCTTCGTGCAAAAGTGGTCAGGGGCAAAACACTTGCTCACCTCGCAGAGCAGATGAAAATCAACGAGGTAATGGAAATAGGTGACCGGGCGTCAGGTCAGGGTATAGATATTTCAAAAAGTGTACTGGCGGATCTTTTTGAGGCAATGGTTGCAGCTGTTTATCTTACAAAAGGTTATGGATTTGCTTTTACATTTGTAGAATCTCTGCTCAGAAAGCACATTGATATCGAGTCTATAGAGAAAAAAGCTGATAACTATAAAAGCACGTTGATGGAGTATCTGCAGGCTTTGAATCAGCCGCTGCCGGAGTATAAGGTAATTAATGAGGAAGGTCCCGCTCATGATAAGGTCTTTACCGTCGGAGTTTATTTATCCGGAACATTCGAATCTAAAGGGATGGGTAAGAGCAAGAAAGATGCAGAACAAATGGCTGCTGAAATTGCTCTTCAAAATCTTAGGGACCGGGAAGAGTGATTTATTCCTTATATAAAAACAATCTGAACATAAGCAGTCTAGAACAATGAAACAGTACCACGATCTGGTTGAAAATGTGCTTGCCAACGGAGTAAAAAAAGAAAATCGCACCGGTACACCTACACTGTCATGTTTTGCAGAAAGTTACAAGGTTGATCTGAAAGAAGGATTCCCGCTGCTTACAACCAAAAAAGTGTACTTTCGTTCAGTCATTCTGGAGCTTTTATGGTATCTGAGGGGCGAGGATCATATCCGCTGGCTTCGGGATGAAAAAGATTGCCACATATGGGACGCCTGGGCAGATGAAGATGGATATGTAGGCCCGATTTATCCAACTCTCTGGCGGCGGTTTCCAAATATGAAATCTTCAGATGGATTTTCTTATCCCGGAAAGGGGGATGCCGAAAATACACAATGGTCGTATGATGAATTTGACCAGGTTCAGCGTGCAATAGATATGCTTAGAACAAATCCGAACAGCCGGCGTATTGTGGTAAGTGCATGGCATCCGGGTGTGCTTGATGAGATGCGGCTCCCGCCGTGTCATGTGATGTATATATTCAATGTATCAAACGGAAGGCTTAACTGCCATTTGACGCAGCGCTCAGGTGATATTGCGCTTGGAATACCCTTTAATCTTGCCTGTTATTCGGCGCTGACAATGACAATTGCACAAGAAACTAATTTGGAACCCGGTACATTTGCTCATACAATTGTTGATGCCCATATCTACGAAAATCACATCGAGGGACTCAAAAAACAGTTAGAAAGAAAACCACGGGCACTT
>Ga0209949_1000539_pt1 | contig 19880 bp, 21 predicted proteins | sample SalPonC_black_MG_FD_185711 | JGI IMG/M metagenome (GOLD analysis project Ga0209949, IMG submission 185711) | Salt pond soil microbial communities from South San Francisco under conditions of wetland restoration - Salt Pond MetaG... | ecosystem: Environmental > Aquatic > Marine > Intertidal zone... | reverse complement strand
TCTTAAACTTCATTTATAAGGAACTCCTTGTGGTAGAACCCCAATATTTAGTTAGTATTTGAATTTTTGTCAACACCTGTGATAAAAACACCTGTGATAAAAATCATGGCACAACAATATTAATGGAGATAATACATGTCCCCGTGTGTAAATCTTGGGCTTGAGAATCTAAAGCACTATCCTCCGCCTGCTTTACAGGGTTGTCGGCTGGGACTTTTGGCCAATCCCGCATCAGTTGATTCACAATTTACCCATGCCCTTGCAGCCATTTCCGAGCTTTTCCCGGGACAACTCACCGCAATATTTTCTCCCCAGCACGGATTTTATGCGGAAAAACAGGACAATATGATCGAATCAGACCATGGCATGGAACCGGATCTGAACATTCCCATCTACAGTCTTTACAGCAGCACCCGGACCCCTGATTACCGGATGCTGGCAGACATCGACACCCTTGTGGTGGATATCCAGGATGTCGGTACCCGGGTGTATACCTTTATCTACACCATTTCCCTGTGCATGGAAGCGGCCGCCCACATGAACAAGCAGGTGGTTGTTTTAGACCGGCCCAATCCCATTGGGGGCTGCCAGGTGGAAGGCAATGTCCTGGACCCTTCAGCAGCTTCGTTTGTGGGCCGGTTTCCCATTCCCATGCGCCACGGCATGACTGTGGGAGAAATCTGCCAGTTCTTCAACCAGGAATTTTCCCTGGGGTGTGATCTGACCATTGTTCCCATGACCGGGTGGAAACGCAGTATGTACTGGCAGGATACCGGCCTGACCTGGGTCCCTCCTTCCCCCAACCTGCCCACCCCGCTTTCCTGCATGGTGTATCCGGGCCAGGTGATTTTTGAGGGCACCAATATCAGTGAGGGCCGGGGCACCACCCTGCCCTTTGAGTTGTTCGGCGCCCCGTTTATGGACACCTCCCAAATGGGGCCGGTGCTGAACCGGATGGTTTCCGGAGCCTGGTTCCGGCCGGTATGGTTTCAACCCACCTCCGGCAAATGGCAGGATCAGGTCTGCAAAGGATTTCATATCCATGTGACTGACAAAACCACCTTCAAGCCCTATGCAGCATCCCTGCTGGCATTGCAGTTGATTATCAGATATCACCCGGATGCATTTGCATTCAAGCAGCCGCCCTATGAATATGAATATGAGCGGCTGCCCATGGATCTGATACTCGGAGACAAAACTATCAGGGAATGCGTCACTGCCCTGGCAGACATAAAAACCCTGGAAGATCGCTGGCAAAGGGATCTGTCCACCTTTAAAGCTATTTCCAGAAACTATTACCTCTATGACTGAGGTGTGTTCAGATAAAACGGTTTTTCAGACCACAAAAAAAGGGCCGCTTTTCAACAGGCCCTTCTTGATAAACAATATGCGCAAACCGGTTTATTTGCTTTTTTTCAACTCGTTGAGCTCTTTTTCAAGTTCATCAATTCTGGACTGGTCATCAGCAGGGAGATCCTTGCCCTCCTTGTTTTTCCAGGAATCCTTGAGTTCATCAAAGCCCAGATACAGAGCCAGCCCACCGCCCAGCAGCAGTACAGGCGGAATACACCCGGCCAGAAGATCCAGAAATTCGCCAAACCAGACTGCCAGCCCCACAACACCGAGAAGAACAGCAATCGCACCACCAATTAATGTTTTCATAAAGACATCCTCCTTAAAATTTTATTCAACACCCAAATCATCAAAACAATTAAACAACTACTTATGTTTGTCAATGGCGTGTGAAAAATAACACAGCACAAGCGATTAATCAAGGCTATTTTGGGAGGGTTTCCTACCTGATGCAGCCAATTATGATATTGCCTTTAAAGACCAGTTTTGATAATACCAAGTTGCTGAGTACCGACACAGCAAGGCCAACTATTAAAGGGAAATTGCATGAACCTGTTTGCGCTGCTTAAAACCATTGTTCCCAGAACCAGAGCAAAAATTCGTACCACCATCGATTGCCTGCTGGGAGACACCCATGACTATTTTTCCAATCTTTACCCCGGCAACCACAGCTATATCACCAAAAAAATCCTCTTCCGGCTTGTTCGAAAACTTACCCTGGATGAGCATAGCCTGGAAAAAATTCACTCTGTGGACCCAAGCAGCTATATTGTATTTGTCAGCAAGAACAAACGGCTTTTTGATTTTTTATATTTTCATACCAGACTCAAACAGCTTGACCTTCCGTATCCGGAACTGGGGTTTGACCTGCGGTTTTTTTTCCTGCTGCCAATCAAACGTCTGTTCCGGATCTGGCTGTCCCAGCTGGACTACTTTTTTCATCATTTTTCTTTCAAGGATTTTTATGATTCCGGATATGCGGAACAGGAGCTGGCATCAGGAAAATCCGGGTTTGTCTGCCTGATTGAAGAAGAGGATTTTTACAACCGGTTCATCAAAGCATCACCTGATCCTTTGTTTCATTTGATAGAATTTCAAAAACGCACAGAAAAACCGGTAATGATCGTACCTGAAGACATCATTTATGTCTCCAAGCCCATGCACAAGAATCCCGGCCTGGGAGAGATTCTCTTTGGTACCCATGAAAAACCCGGATTTATCAAACGGCTGTATATTCTGATACGGCACCCGGAAAAAATCCGGGCAGAAATTGCACGGCCCGTTAATCTCAAAGAATTCATTTTGCGGCCCGATATCAGCTGCCTGGATTCAGAATTTCAAACCCACCGCCTGAGAAGTTATCTGGTGGATATTTTAAACCGGCAGCGAAAAAGCATTACCGGTCCGGTGCTCAAATCCCGCCAGGAAATAACCGAAGATATATTGACCAGACAATCATTACGGGAATTTCTGGCTGATTATGCTGCAAGAAACAATATTTCTTTGAAAAAAACCAACAAAAAAGCAGCCGCTTATATCAATGAAATCGCAGCCAATTATAACCTGCAGGTTATCAATTTCGGCAACTGGCTGCTGACCTGGATATTTAAAAATATTTTTGAAGGACTGATGATTAACCAGAAGGAAATCAACCGGATGCGGGAAAAATCCACCGAAGCCCCCCTGATTCTGGTGCCCTGTCACAAAAGCCATCTGGATTATCTGCTTTTGCCCTATGTCATGTTCAGAAACAATATGCCCTGCCCCCATATTGCCGCTGGAAAGAACCTGTCCTTCTGGCCTTTGGGCCCTCTGTTCAGAAGGGGTGGTGCATTTTTTCTGCGACGTACTTTTAAAGGCGCTGAACTATATGCCAAAATTTTTGCAGCATATCTGGAAAAACTGCTCTATGAAGGATTTAATATAAAGATCTTCATTGAAGGCGGCAGAAGCCGTACCGGCAAACTTCTGCCGCCCCGGCCCGGAGGCATGGCCATGATCATCAATGCATACCTTAACGGTGCCTGCGACAATCTGTATTTTGTGCCCATCTTTGTGGGGTATGACCGGGTTCTGGAAGAAGATGCCTACCTCAAGGAAATTGAAGGAGGCCATAAAAAACCTGAAACCCTCAAGGGGCTGATCAGCACCCGCAAATTTTTGAAAAAAAAATACGGCAAAGTCTATATCCGTTTTGATGAACCTGTTTCCATCAAAGACTATATCCAACAAAAAAATATGGACCTGTCCCGGGCCGGGGCCCGGGAATATATGGATTTTGTCAAAAACTTCAGCTACCAGGTAATGGCAGCCATCAACAAAAAAGCCGTGGCTACGCCCCACGGTATCATTGCCAGTGCTATCCTCAACAGCCCGACCAATAATTTTGCCAAAGGCCATATGATCGAACAGGCCAATACCTACTTGAATATATTGATGGTCCACAATGCAGAATTGTCCGAGACCCTGCTTCTGGACCTGGATAACACCTTTAATACGGTTATCTTCAATTTTTTATCCAGAAACTTCATTGAACTGTCAGACGAAGATGAAGAAGAAATAACAGATGAGACCTATTTTATTGTCAAGCACAACAAACGGGCCATCCTGGATTACTATAAAAACTCGGTGATTTCTTTTTTTGTGCCTTCTGCCTATACTGCGGTTGCCATTCTGGAGGTTGACCGGTTCAAATTTGCCCTGTCTGATCTGGTTCAAAGGTACCGTTTTTTACAAAAAATGTTTCAAGATGAATTTTTCTGTGACCAGGAAATCACCTGTGAAGAACACATTTCCAGATGTATCAAAGGATTTATCAATGAAGGGATCCTGGTACCGGATATGGACCGGCAGGACATGCTCAACCTCACCTCCCGGGGATTGCGCAAACTAAAATGGTTTGCCGCTTTTATGCTGCCCTTTTTTGAATCCTATGAAACCGCACTCCAGTATTTTGAACGGGAAAAAAAACCTGTTTCCAATGAAAAGGAACGGGCCAAAAAAATCCATTCTTACGGCATTCGTTTATATAAACGCAAACAGGTACACCTCAAAGAGTCTTTGTCTCTGATCAATTATCGGAATGCTGCCAGATTTTTTTCTAAAAACGGCATCAACGGAGCTGAAGACCAGATCCAGATTGATTATTATAAACAGATCATCACCCGCCTGTCCCGGCTCATTATCTCCTGAAACACCCATGAAAGCACTGATACTGGCCGCAGGATTCGGCACACGGCTTCTTCCTTATACAAAAACCATTCCCAAACCGCTTTTCACCCTGGGGTCCATCCCTGTACTGGAACATACCATACATCTTCTTATCCGGTCCGGGTGCCGGCAGATCATCATCAATACCCATTACATGCCCGAGCTGATCACAGGTTTTATAAAAAAGCACAAAAAAGAGTTTGATGCGCAAATCCGCTGTATTCACGAACCTGACATCCTGGATACCGGCGGTGCCATTGCCAATGTAAAAAATTTCATGTCAGACCGGGATTTTTTTGTCATCAACGCTGATGTGGCCTCCAATGTTAATCTGACAGATGTCTACAATTTTCATGTCAACAAAAGCTGCCTTGCCACCCTGGTACTCCATGACAGAAAAGCGTTCAACAAGGTTGCAGTGGATGCCGGCGGGTGGATTACAGATTTCAACCAACCCGGCACAGGACTTGCCTTCACCGGTATCCAGGTGCTGTCCCCCCAGATCTATGATTATCTGCCGGACCGCAAGGTTTTTTCCAGCATTGATCTGTTTACAGGACTGTGCCCAAAAAAGCAGATTGCAGCCTATGTGGCTGAGGGTGTTTTCTGGGAAGATCTGGGCACGCCAGATGCCTATGCACGGACTGCCAGGCAGTGGATGGGGGCGGCTGCCCTTGAAACAGATATTCAGAATACAAAAATACTGCCGTTGGCTGGTGACGGATCTGACCGGGCCTGGTTCCGGGCTGTGCCGGAAAACCCTTCGGAAAATCAAAAAACCCCTGGATCGGTTATCATCTGTGACCACGGCATCTGTCTGCCCGGCACTGACGCAAGGGCGCAACTGAAGGCCTTTGTCCATATCGGCACCCATCTGTTCACACACCAGGTGCCGGTACCGGCCATACTGGCCCATGATTCTCTGGCCGGGCTGGTGGTTTTAGAGGATCTGGGCGACACCCATTTAGCAGACCTGGTGCAAAATACCAGGAATACATCAACGATAAAACTGATGTACCAGCAGGTCATTGACCAGCTGGTACTTTTTTCTCAACATGGGGCAGACAGGTTTGATCCATCCTGGACCTGCCAGACCGCTTTTTATTCCAAATCCCTTATCCTGGAAAAAGAATGCCGGTATTTTATGGAAGCGTTTGTGAATGGTTATCTGGGGAAAAATCTGCTCTTTGAAACTTTTGAAGATGAATTTTGTTTTGTTGCACAAAAAGCTCTGGAGGCAGGTTTTCAAGGGCTCATGCACCGGGACTGCCAGTCCAGAAACATCATGGTGAAAAACGACACCTTTTATTTTATTGATTTTCAGTCTGCCAGAACAGGGCCGTTTCAGTATGATCTGGCTTCCCTTTTGATCGATCCCTATGTTACACTTCCCATGCAGGTACGCCAGGATCTTATATCCTATGCCATGCACCGGCTGGGCCTTGGATCCAAAAACCAAAGACAGCAGTTCACACAATGTTTTCAGTTCTGCTGCCTGACCCGGAATCTGCAGATGCTCGGGGCATTTGCCTATTTAAGCCGGAAAAAGAATAAAAAGGGCTTTGAAGCATATATTCCAGCGGCTGTGGCCTCTTTGAAACAGCTGATACAAAACATGGAACCATACCCTGTGGCCGGTCTCAAGGAACTCATAATGCAATTGTAAGGGAAAACCATGGAAAAAATTCATATCATGGTCAATGGACTGCCCGGCAATGTTGCCGCAACCATGGCCAGCGCTGCCATCACAGACCAGCGGTTTGCACTGATCCCCTATTCTTTGACAGGACCTGATATTGTCAAAGATTTTATTGCGGTAAAGGATGTGCGCATCTGTCTGGTGAAACCGGACGTTCGGGAGGAAACAATCACAGACATCCAGAAACAGTTTGCCCCGTTTATCGCCATTGATTATACCCATCCCACAGCTGTCAACACCAATGCAGGATTTTACATCCGCCATAATATTCCCTTTGTCATGGGCACCACGGGCGGAGACCGAAAAGATCTGGAAGCCCGGGTATCCAGTTCCCAAACCCCGGCTGTTATCGCGCCGAACATGGCCAAGCAGATAGTGGGGTTCCAGGCCATGATGGCTTATGCAGCTGAACGGTTTCCCAATCTTTTCGCAGGATACACACTGGAAATAAAAGAAAGCCACCAGCAGGGAAAGGCTGACACTTCCGGTACTGCAAAAGCGATGGTAAACTATTTCAACAAACTGGGAGTGGAATTTGATCCGGAAGAGATCCAGCAGATACGCGATCCCCGGGTGCAGAAAAATCAATGGCAGATACCGGAACAATACCTGTCCGGCCACGGCTGGCACACCTATACCCTTACAGCCCCGGATGGATCTGCCCTGTTTGAATTCACCCACAATGTCAATGGGCGCAATATTTATGTTACAGGCACCTTTGATGCTGTACTGTTTTTAAAAAAACAGCTTGCAGACCCTGAAAGACACAAACAGGTGTTTACCATGATTGACGTTTTAAATCAGGCCTGACCTTTTCCATGAACCTGTTTTTCAAAATTCTGCTTATCCTTCTGGGTCTGGCCTATCTCATCACCCCGGTGGACATCATCCCGGAAATTCTGGTTCCGTTTCTGGGATGGGTGGATGACGGGCTGGTCTTATACTGCATTTTTTACCTTATCCGGTATGGTCAGCTGCCGTGGTTCTTTTTCAAACGCAAAACTGATGACGGATATGGCCAAACATCCACCAGCCGGACCAGACCTGCGCCTGGATCACACACAAAAGACAACGGGTCCCGCAGCTGGAAAACTGCAGGAAACCAAAAGTTCACATCCAAAACAAACAGTTCCCCCCCAAGGCCGGCACATGAAATTCTTGGTGTTGCACAGGATGCCTCCTGGGAGGAAATCCAGGCTGCCTATAAACAGCTGGTCAAAAAATACCATCCAGACAAACTCTCCCATCTGGGAAAAGAATTTTCAGACCTGGCTGCCAAACGCTTTTTAGAAATCCAGAAAGCGTTTGAATCCCTTAAAGAAAAAAAGGGCCGATAGCCCCATGTTCAGCCGGCCAAAGGAATCCCTGTGATGGAACCCCTTGTTGTGGACAACCATGTTTTTGAAATCCAGTGGCACAGGCACAAAAACAACAATCGCCCGGTTCTGGTGTTCCTCCATGAAGGTTTAGGATGTGCGCAGATGTGGAAAACCTTTCCGGAAATTCTGGCCAAGGTAACCGGGTGTAACGCCTTTGTATTCTCCCGACTGGGATACGGCAGATCCGGCACCTGCAGACTTCCCTGGAAAATCAACTTCATGCATATCCAGGCCCTGACGGTGCTGCCGAAAATTCTTACCGCTGCCGGTATCCAGGAGCATATTCTCATCGGCCACTCAGACGGCGGGTCCATAGCCCTTGTTTTTGGCGGCAGCCGTAACGCCGGCGGGCTTAGGGGTGTGATCACCGAAGCTGCCCATGTTTTTTGCGAACCTGTGACCCTGGCATCCATCCGTGCGGCCAGACATGCCTATCTGGCAGGAGGCCTCAAAGAAAAGCTGCGCCGGTACCATGGCAAAAACACGGACACCGCTTTCTGGGGATGGAATGATGCCTGGCTGCATCCGAAATTTGTGCACTGGAACATCACAAGGTATCTGGCCCGCATCCAGGTACCGGTACTGGCCATCCAGGGAAAAGACGATCCCTACGGCACCGCACAGCAATTGACCGCCATAGAAAATGGCGTTCAGGACTGTGAAACACAGCATATCGAAAACTGCGGCCATACGCCCCACCATGAGCACCCTGATTTGGTGGTGGCCTGCATGGCCGCCTTCATCAAATCCCTTTTGCAGTAAACCTGCAGGAGGTCAGGTCAAAAATGGCAGATCCCTTTTATGGAACCTCATCCTTTTTTCCCTTTTTGATACCCGCCTCTTGCGATTATCTTGTCAAAAATGACCGCCGGCATTGACAAACCGTTGGATCTCTGGGATATAGAAACATTTTTCATTGTACAGACAAAAGGGAGAAACCGTGTGACCGGCGTAAGTGAAATTCTGGTTCTGATCCTGTTGATATCCGGTCTGCTTATTGTGCCAAGGATGCTCAAACCGCCACCAGAGAATAATACCCAAAACGCGGTTTTACGCTTATCCAAAAAAAAACGGGCCGCCATGGTTGCCTCTGTTTTGTTTCCCATTGCCTGTGCCCTGATCATCAAGCCCTGGCAGGGCCATGCCGTGTTGTTTGCAGCCATAGGTTTTGCCCCGGTAGCCCTGGCCTGGGCGGTTTACTGGGTGTTGTCAGCCCCAAAAAAATAACCACTGCCTGACCTGAACAATCCATAAAAAAACAGCCGTTCAGATCCTGTTTACCGGATCTGAACGGCTGTTTTGTCTCAGATAAAATAGTTGGCTATCTGACAGAGGGGCTCAATGACGGCTGTCTTTTGATTCATTTACAGTATCATAGGCTGCTTTGGCAATACAGTATGCCATGCCCGCTCCCAGAATCCCGACAGCATACCACAAACCGCCGAAAAAAAGCAGATGCCCGATATCCCAGACCCATTCAAAGATAAATGGAAACATAATTTTTCTCCTTTACTAAGATTCCTGCGCCTTGGATTGATTCAGTTCCCGTTCCTGGGGAAACACCGGCAGATAGCGGTATGTCACCGCAATAAGAATGATGCCGTAGGCCACAGGTAAAATAGTGGTGGCCACTTCCTGCCAGGAGGGGATATACAGGGCCCAGGTATCAAAAGGCATGACCGGTACTGCCATTACCTGAAGCACCATGACCCAGCGGTTGAGGCTTACACCGATAACCCCCAGAATGATGGCGACCAGCCGCAGGTTGGGGTTTTCCCGGGTGCTCTTGTTGATGAGCAAAAGACCGGGGATCAGGCCGCAGATGATAACCTCGGCAACCAGAATCCAGTAGCCGTAAAAGCTGTTGTTCGTATAAAAAAAGCTGAACTCGTATCCAAGGCTGGGGGCGGTGACCGTTGCCCAGTATATGGTGTCGATGATTTTGGCAATAATATAGGTGAATATCATCCATCCGGAAATTTTGGCAAGCAGATGGACCACATTGTCCTTGACCAGTTTTTTGCCGGTGACAGCTTCGGTGATCCGGGTCACCAGGAGGGTAAAACAAGGACCGAATGCGGCGGCAGACCAGGTGAAAAGAAAAAAGGTCCAGGGCCAGATCAAAAGACCCTCCCGCACGGCAAAAGGCCTTCCGTACAGGACACCGGCAACCCCGCCGAGCGATCCCTGGTGGAAAAAGGACAAAAATGCGCCGGTGGCCGCAAATATGGCCATCACACCGTGCATGTTGTGGGCCAGGTGATGGAAAAAAGGCACTTTGTTGAGCTGCCTGTTTTCCAGAACATTGGGGATGAACTCAATGGTAAGCACCGCAAAATAGGCGGAAAGACAAAAGGCCACCTCAGTGAGCATGGAATGCACATTGGCATGCCAGAATATAAACCAGCCCCGCAGCGGCTGCCCGATATCAATAGCCAGAATCAGCAGTGCCGAGCTGTAACAGATAAACCCGATGATCACCGCAAAATTTATAATATTCTTGAGTTCATCCACTTTGAAAATATATTTGAGCAGGCCGGTGAAAAACGCCCCGCCGCCCAAGGCTATAACAGCCAGATCCGCCCAGATCCACAGGGCAAATCCGTAATAATCATTCATATTGGTCTGGTTCAACCCTTTGAACCAGCACAGCAGCATGGCATAAACGCCCCAGAGCAGGACAGCAGTCACAAGGGCTATTCCCAGCATGAATTTGGGAAACGAACACCGTTTTGCACCTTCAGGTATTAATGCAGCATCCATATTCAATTACTCCTCACATAGATTTTGGATTTTCTAATCATGGGAAGCAGACCCATAATGATTTTTCACCTTTTCCCATTCACCATCCAGGTAGCTGTCCCCTACTTTTCTGATCCATTCCCGTTCTGAGATATAATAGACCTTGGGGTTGGTTCCCAGGCGCTCCAGCAGCCTGAACACCTTGGGATTTCTAGATTTTCTCACCACATCTTGGTTCAGCGGATCTGGATGGGGATCAGGTTTGACGACCTGGTGAATCTTGTGGGAAGGATTGTTCAAATCACCGAATATGATGGCACCGGCCGGACATGCAGTGGTGCATGCAGTCTGGTATGCGTCTTCCGGAATTTCATCGGTTTCATTGTAATAGGCCTGTTCTCTGGCCAGCTGGTACCGGTGGTAACAAAAACTGCATTTTTCCACCACGCCCCGCATTCTTGGCGATACATTGGGGCTCAGATACTTTTCCATGCCTTCAGGCCATACAGGGTCCCACCAGTTGAAATACCTGGCATGATACGGGCAGGCTGCCATGCAGTACCGGCATCCGAAACACCGGGTGTAGATCTGGGAGACAATACCGGTGTCATATCCGTAGTCAGTGGCGGTTGCCGGGCACACGGTCACGCAGGGGGAATGGCCATGGTCTCCTTTACCGCCGCAGTGCTGGCAGGGCCTGGGCAGATAAACTGTCTCAGTATCTGGAAATGATTTGCCGTTGGTAATCTTGTAAATCCGCATCCAGGTGAGGCTGTCCTTTTTATTGGATTCATCCTCCTTAAACGGAATATTATTTTCAGCCATGCACGATACCGTACAGGAACCGCATCCGGTACATTTGTCCAGATCAATAACCATTCCGAACATATGTGCTTTTTTATCTTGTATCATCAGAACCTCTTTGAAAGTTTGTCCACACCATTTAGGCCTTTGAAATCCTGGCTTTGATTCCAAAAGCAGCATCCAGTCCTGAACCAGGTTCAATTACCGGGCTTATCAGTTCATTTACATTCACGCCCTTGCCGGCAACATATTTGTTATCAAACCAGTGGCCGAGACCTTTGACCATTCCAATGACACCCGGCATGATCCCTTCATTAAAATCAAGTCGCACGGTTGCAGATCCGGCAGGGGTGGTCAGGGTAACAAAGCCCCCGTTTTTTAATCCTTTTGCAGTCTGGGGATTTATTTCCACAAATATGTCCTTGTTCTTTATCACCCGGTCGGAGACTGTTTTGATGGCAAAAGGAGAGGACGCCGGCACCGTACTGAGAACCCGCATGTTGTCTATGGGCACCAGGACAAGATCAAACTCCCCCTGGGGTGAGATGGTTGGCGGGTTGTCAGCAAGAAAAGCAAAATCGGTCTCCACCCTGCCGGTGGGCGGATCTTGTAAAATCTGGGCATAGCCTTTTTTGTACAAAGCACCCCATATACCGGGAACCACATTTTTGAGACAGGTTTCATAATTGTCCCATTCAAAACTCTGGGCCATGGTGCCGCCGCAGGCCTTTGCCAGCCGGATCAATGCATCGCCCGGACTGCGGGTGTCGAACACAGGATCCACCACGGGCCTTGCCAGTCCGACAACCGAACTGGCAAGGCCCGCTTTGGAGGGGACATCTTCAAAGCGTTCCAGAAATGTGGATACAGGCAGGATCATATCCGAGGACAGGGCGGTTTCATCCATAAATGATGAAAAACTGACCACAAAAGGAATTTTTTCAAATGCCTTCACAGCCTGCCCAGGCTCATTCAGTGTGTAGCAGGGATTGGCATTGTAAACAAACAATGTATCCACCACCGGTGGATCAGACTGGTTCACTTTTGTCACAAGTTCCTGTACAGATGCTGCTATTTTTTTTCTGGTGCTGCCTTTTTTGGCCACGGTATCCTGCACCGGATCAGGAAATGCCAGATAATTATGGACCGGTTTGACAAAGGTGCCGCCTTTTTTATTGATATTGCCGGTGAGACAGTTGAGGGTGTGTACAGCGGCAAATTCCTTGAGGCTCTGGGCACCGTCTCCGCGGCCTTTGCCGGGGATGGCCACCGGCATTTTTGCTTTTGCAAACGCAAGGGCAGTCTTTTTGATGTCAGCGGCACTGATCCCTGTAATGGCTGCCACCTGCTCCAAGGGGTATTTTTGCTTAACCATTGCGTTGAACCGGTTGAGTCCCCCTCTGAAACCGGCGGCAAATTCCGGATCAAACAGGTTCTCCTGCAGCAGAATACCGCACATGGCCATGGCCAGATCCGCCTGAGTGCCCGGATTGATGGGTATCCATCTGTCTGCTGCAGCGGCAGTAGTGGAAAGCCGTGGTTCAATCTGATAGAGTTTTGCATCTCTTTTTCTGCGGCCGGCATTGGCCTTGAAAAAGGCAACCGGAGAACCCCAGCCTTCGATGAAACCAGCACCGAAACTTAATATAAAATCAGCATGGTCCAGATCAAATCCCAGGGTGTGTCCACTGCCGTGGAGGGTCTGGGCGGTCAGGGCCAGCCAGGATTCAAGGGTTTGCATGGTAACATGGTTGGGAGAGCCGAAAGCCGCCATAAAATGCCGGAACAGCCCGGCAACCGACCCCTGATCTGTATCCGTGATACAGGCCAGGGTATCAGGAGACTGGTTTTCCCGGATTTTTCCCAGTCTTTTTGCCACCAGGGATATGGCCTCTTCCCAGGATATGGGTTCAAAGCGGCCATTGTTTTTTTTCAAAGGGGTTTTCACCCGGCTGGGATCATACAGATACTGGGTCCCGGCAATGCCATGAAGGCACGCCCCGCCGTAATTCACCGGAAAAGCGTCACGTCCTTCTATTTTCACGGGCCTGTCGTCTATTTTTCTGACTTTTATGCCGCAGGTTCCCGGACACAGGGTGCAGACCGATTGGTCATAGGATATTTTTCCGTCGGGCGGAACAGGCGTCCAGGGCCAGTTCTGGGTCCAGATGGAAGAATCATCTGTCAGCTTGGCCCCCACAGGGGAGATTGCAATACCTGCAACCGCGCCCAGTCCCAATCCCAAGAAGCTTCTTCTGTCAACTTTCATATATAAATCCTCTGTAAAGTTTGCAATTCTTGTGTTTGGTTTATTTGTGGCACTGGAAACAATACCCTTTATGGCCGGTTTCTTCCTGGTGGCACACTGCGCAGTCATCCATTTTCATACTGTCCCAGGAATTTTTCTTGATCCCCCAGATATTTTTTCCCCAGATATCACGGCTGTAACCGGTAAGTCTGTTTTCTTCATAAGGCCTGGAAGACGTGGATTCACCGATGTGGCCATGGCAGGTTACGCAGTCCATGCCGGCTGCCCTGATATGGGCTGCGTGGGAAAAGTACACACAATCCGGCTGTTTTGCATACACATACCAGGGAACCTCCCGCCCTTTTGCCACATACTCTGCTGCAAAAATGGCTTCATCTTCTGTTGTACCCATGGGTTCATCTGTATGGCAGTCCAGGCAGGATTCTGTTTTGGGGATGCCTGAAAAGGTACCATCTTCTCGGAGATAATGGCAGGATTCACAGTCCCCTGTCTCCTGTACATGCAGGGCATGATCAAAATCAAAAGGCTGCTCGTGTTTGGAATACAGCAGCTTGGGAAACAGCAGCCAGCCGGATAGAAAGCATATCAAAAATGCCAACATAAAAAAAACGACACCCAGTCCCAGTCCGGTGTCATTTTTTGGATCACCGGCAGCACCTTCCTTTGTACCATCCATGGAACCATGTTCTGTTTTGTTTTCTATTTCACTCATGAAAACTCCATCAATGTTAAAATGTTGATGTTTACTATAACCATTTTATCCAGGCACCCACCCGGACATATATTTTTTTTGCACCCGACACAGCACGGGCCGGCTGCAATCCGTTCCAAACAGCACAATCGCGTTATTCTATAGTAATATCTGAATTTGTTGTCAAGATAAAATGAGGCAGGGATAAAGGAAGGCAAAGGCAGAGAAAAAGTGAAACCGTGAAACTTTCACATCCTTTTTCATGGGAGGAAAAAGGATGTGAAAGTATTTTTTTGAACCCGGGGGTTCTACCCGTAACTGTGCAGACCGGAAAGCAGAAAGTTAACCCCGAAATAGGTGAACAATACCGCCACAAATCCCACAATGGAAACCAGTGCCAGGTTGCGGCTGTGCCATCCCCGCATCAGGCGCAGGTGCAGGAAAATGGCATAAACAAACCAGGTGATCAGGGACCAGGTTTCCTTGGGATCCCAGGACCAGTATTTTCCCCAGGCTGAATTGGCCCATACCGCCCCGGTAATAATACCGATGGTCAAAAACAAAAAACCGAAAACCACCATCTGGTAGGTGAGTTCATCAATGACTTCCCAGGACGGCAGCCGGGCGGAAATGGCACCTTTGGCCGGCTGGGCGGGTTTGACAAAGTAAATGATACTGAACCCGAAGGCTACGGCAAAACCGGCATATCCCAGAAAGCAGGTGATGACATGGGCAATGAGCCAGTTACTTTTCAATGCCGGAATCAATGGATTTATTTTCGAACTGATACCAGGATCAAAAGAAGCATAGGCAATGGCCAGAAATATCAGGGGAGAAATAAAAACGCCAAATCCCTGTTCCTTGTACTTTAGTTCCACAAAAATAAACAAAGCAGCCATGGTCCAGGAAAAAAAGACCAGAGATTCATACATGTTGGAAAACGGGGCATGGCCATACCCCATTTGATAGGATTCCACCCATCGCAGCCCGATTCCTGCCGTATTAAACACAAAACCTGTGCACAGTATAAAAAAACCTGCTTTAGCCAGTACTTTTTTCTTAAAGGCAAAGGATCCTATATAAAAAACCGTGGCCAGCCCATAAATAAAAGTGGCTGAGGATAATACAAAGGAGCTGTTCATATTCATTAACCTTTTTTAAATTGATTTTCCAGATGGGTTGCCATTCTTGCAAGTTTCAGCTTCAGGTTCTGGGCGCTGCGGTTTGTCCTGCCGGCCAGATGGATGCGGGTGCCACCACCATCCATGGGGTTCAGGGCAATGAGAAAAGACTGGTAGGACATAAAAAAGGTCACCCAGCAACCCAGTATCATAAGAACAAAACCGGCATATACATACCACACACCCGGATCTTTGGTGACCTGGAGTCCGGTATAGTATTTTTTTTCAAATTCTTTGACAAAGAAAGAAAACCTGCCCTTGCGCATTTTGTCAAAGGTGGGAAACTGCAGGGGCAGACCGATCTGGAATTCTTGTTTTCCCTTCAGGTTCACTTTGCCGAAAAAGGCCTCGCCCAGGTTGCGGCCCCTGAAATCAAAATGGGGCAAAAATCCCTGGAGCTGGAAACTGCCTGCATCCTCGGGAAGGGGTATGGTTTCACCCACCTGCAGGGTCCGGGTGATTTCCTGTCCGGTGCTGTTGTCTGCAACAGTGACCACAGCTGCCCCGGGGGATGCTGTTCCGTAAGAAGACTGAAATATATTGATCCCTTTGTAGCGCAAGGGATGGTTGACCCGGATATCTGTGGTAAGCGTTTTGTCGCCGTCTTCTATGATGGTCAGATTGGATCGAAATTCTTCAGGAGCGCCGGTATCATAAAATTTCACTTCAAATTCATTGCACTGGATCACAAAATCCAGATGAACAGGTTCTCTTGTTTTGGCGGTGAACACCGTTCTGGTCTGCTCTCCTTCATCAATTCTGACATTGGCCTTAAATCCGAAAACAGCCCCTATCAGGGCACCCAGCAGTAAAAGAATCACACTGGCATGTACAACAAAAACCCCAAGACGGGTCCACCGCCCTTTTTCCGCATACATTATCCGGGTGCTGTCATCCTTTTGCCTGTGCACCGGTCCCACCTGTTTGGACAGCCATTTTTCACAAACTGCAGCCACAAGATCTGGATCCTGGTCTGCAACAAATGTCTGTTTTGTTTTTCCCTGCAAAAACCGGTCAGGATTAAACCGGATCTGTTTTGGAAAAATAATTTTCCATATCAAGGAAAGCCGTTCCACTGAGCAGACAACAATGTTGATGCACAAAAGTACCAGTAAAAACAAAAACCACCAGGCATGGTACATGTCATCAATATGAAAGACCTTTATCAGGTTATACACGCCTTGTCCGTAAAGATCGATATATTGGCGGGGGGTTCCGTTCTGGAGCACCACTGTTCCGATGATGGAAGTGACAGCCAGCAGTACCAGGGTATAAACCGTCAGTTTGACAGAACAGAAAAATTCCCATATCTGCCGGGGGATGGTGTCTTTATTTTTCACTTTTTTTCTTTCATTGTCAGGTTAAATTTTTCATACCGGATCAGCAGTATTGCTTCCCGGTTCACTGGCCAAAGGGCCTGATACACTGGAGGGTCCTTTTCAAAGAGACACCCCTGACATCCTTGATAACATCCGGGCGGCCAACGATAACGGTCTTCGGCCCGGGGACCCCGGCATACAGCAGCCGGCTGGCAAACATAACCAGTTGCTTCACAAACCGCTCTCTTATACCAGAATCAAAAAACTTGCGCAAAAACTTTTCACAAATATGATTAATTTGTAATGTTCCATATGTCCTTTTTTATGGGCACATAAAAGGTCGAAACTGTTCATGGCAGCAAGCGATGCTGTCATGTTTACCAGTGTTTTTACAAGAGATGAAGAGAAAAAGGAGGTCTTTGAAAGAAGACAATGTCTGTAATACAAAACAGCACCTTTATACAAGGTGCTGCCGCTGTTATACGTGTTTAAGCTTGTTTTGCTATCTTGAATACGTCGGGTATACAGCGCTTTTTCTGGTGGATTGTCTTCTGTCACCAGACACATTTCGTCTGTCCACACCCTTTCTGCGATTATTTTTAAAGGAAAGCTCCACAAATATGCCTTCTCTTACACTGCTCCTTCTGTCGGCCCTGGCTTTTCGCCGGTCCCTGCGGAATTTGCGGGTGACAGTTCTTCTGCGCTCGGAAAATCCCCGGATCCTGTAAGGAGCATCAATGGCTTCGTCCTTAACCGGTAATATTTTATAATCAAAGACCATGATGTTTTCCATATAGTTTTCAGATTAATATTGCACCTGTAACCTGATCATACATATCGTCTCTCATGGCATTTATCTTTAATTTTTTTGCATGGTGTCGTCAATATACTGATGAATTCTTAAAAACGGTACATACAGAGAATCAGAGGTTTTAATGTGATCCACAAGCCAGTTTCGCAGTTCCAGGATGGTGTCCATGGTCAGGTTTGCGATATCTTCTGCAATCTCCCGCCGCAGGCTGATGGCGCTTCTGATGAACCTGCGGTGTGCCCTGGAGTGGATCTCCCGGTCAGGATATTTTCTTTTCCGCAGAATTTTTTCCTCTGCAGAAAAATACAGTTTTCCATAATCGTTGATTTCAGAAATCAAATTGGCAACAGCTTTGGGATCTGCTTTTTTTTGTTTCAGATCTATCAATTCATTAAAAAGATCAAACATTTTTTTCTGGTGATTGTCTATTTCCTGGACATCCACACTGAATGTGTGATCCCATTCGATCTTAAGATCGGTTTGTGTCATTATTATTATCTCCTCAATACTTCTTTTTTTTCCGGAACCATGCATTTCCGACAATTGCAATGGAAATCCCCAATGCCAGAACCGTGGTAATCACAACACCCTGTCTTCCAAACCGCGGATAAATAACCCGGGGAACCATGTAGATGTACAATACTATATGACAGATTCCGATACAGACAAGGCGATACCAGTTTTTTTTCATTTAATCATCTCAAGCAGCCTGGCATGGATATTATCAAATCCCCCGTTGGACATGATCAATACCAGATCTTCCGGGGCAAGCCTGGGCACAAGAAATGCCAGCACCCTTTGTACATCGGCAAAATGGTGGGCTTCAACCCCCAGATCGTTAATATCTGAGACCAGTTTTTTTTGTGAAAGCTGTTCATTTTCCGGGATCTTTTTTTTCACATACGGATTGCATATACAAACCAGATCAGCCTGTTTAAAAGCCTGGGGATAGGTTGTCTGGAAAAAAGTGCGCATGGAGGTGTTGGTTCGGGGTTCAAAAACGGCAATAACACGGCCTTTGCTGTAAAAGGGCTTGACCGCCTGAATGGTTTCTTTGACCGCTGTCGGGTGATGGGCAAAATCATCCATCACCGTGATCCGGTTTTTAATTCCCCGGATTTCCTGGCGGCGCCTGATGCCGGAAAAAGAGGCCATGGCTGCCTGCACCTGACCGGTATCCACACCGATAATATCTGCTGCAGCTGCACAGGCCGTACCATTCAAAAGGTTGTGGCCTCCCTGCAGCCGGGTTTCAATTTCATAGGATGTCTGGGGACCCTGGATCCGGGCACGGGTAAGAAAACCCTGGGGTACAGAATCGGTAAAACACCAGTCTGCCCCCCTGCCGTATGTGATAACATTTTTGGCATTATTTTTCAGGATATCCATGAGATGGGGACTGTCTGCATAAGCAATGACATGCCCTTTGTCCGCCACTTTTTTTACCAGGCCCGCAAAAACGGTCTTCACATGGTCCAGATCCTTAAAAATATCAGCATGGTCAAATTCCACCCCGGTGATAATGGTAATATATGGATCATAGTGCATGAACTTGGGGCCTTTGTCAAAAAAGGCTGTATCATACTCATCTCCTTCAATTACCATGTAATCACCTGTACCGATCCTGAAGCTGGACTGGTAATCTTTGAGGATACCGCCGATCAGAAATCCGGGATCCAGGCCGGCTGCTGTAAGGATATGGGCCATAATGGATGCAGTGGTGGTCTTGCCGTGGGTACCGGTTACCAGAATAATTTTTTTGTCCGCTGCAACAAACCGGTTCACCGCCTGGGGCATTGACAGATAGGGAATACCACGCTTCAGTACTGCCTGTGCTTCCGGGTTATCCCGGGTGACCGCATTTCCGATAATGACAAGATCCGGTTCATGGGACAGATTCTGTGGGCCGAACCCGTTAAAAAGCGGTATACCGCCGTCAGCCAGAAAATCACTCATGGGCGGATACACATGCTGATCTGAACCGGTGACGTCGTATCCCATCTGTTTTAACACACAGGCAAGGGTGCCCATACCTGTGCCGCAGGCAGCTGTGAGGTGGATTTTATGGATGGGGGACATGGACTAAAGATCCGCCATTACCGCTTTTGCCGCGGCAATGGTATCAGTAATATCTTCGTTGGTATGTGCCAGAGATACAAAACAGGCTTCGAACTGGGATGGTGCCAGATATACGCCTTTTTTGAGCATACCCCTGTAAAACGCGGCAAACCTTTCCAGATCGCTGGTTTTGGCCTCTTCAAAATTGCGCACCTTGCGCGCATTAAAGAAAAACCCTGCCATGGAACCGGCATACCCGCTTTGAAAGGCAATGCCTGCATCATCTGCAGCTGCCTGCAGCCCTTCCATCAGTGCCTTGGTCCGGCGGTACAGGGTGTCATACACCCCGTCCTCCTGAAGGGCA
>Ga0209949_1000532_pt1 | contig 19975 bp, 19 predicted proteins | sample SalPonC_black_MG_FD_185711 | JGI IMG/M metagenome (GOLD analysis project Ga0209949, IMG submission 185711) | Salt pond soil microbial communities from South San Francisco under conditions of wetland restoration - Salt Pond MetaG... | ecosystem: Environmental > Aquatic > Marine > Intertidal zone... | reverse complement strand
CAGGATCGTGGGCACCTGTCGTTTACCTTAAATGGCAAACCGATAGTATGGGAATGTGGGATGCCACCTGTAACAGGAGATGCCAGGGAAAGTGAGTACCGCTCTTTTTTAGCACATAATGTGCTCGCAATCGATTTTGATGAACCACTGAGGGCCAGTGCACCGCTCATTGTTCGCTTGCTCGACGAAAACCGAGGGAATGTGCGTATTGACGGTTCCAAATGCTATCCTGCTTTGGCTCGCTGGAATAGAGACGTATTTTGGCGTGCTAATCGCGAAGTGCGCATCATCGATGATTTAACATTCAAGATCGGAGAACGTGGCAGTGTAGCATTTCGCTGGCATCTGGCTGACACGCAACCGGTGGATTTGGTGCGCAACCAGCGGCGTTTCATTGTCGAGTCTGAACACGCTGCGATCATCATCCAGGCCGATGAGCCGATACTGGTTTCTCAGTCTGTTGCGAATGATTATTCTTTGAGCAACAGCCAACAGCATTCGCATGTCGTGCTGTTGGTAGAGTCAATTGGCCGTCCCACAAAACTGAGAGTGATGACACGCATTGTCCCCAAGAGCGAAGATAGTGCCAGGTGATGAAATTTTTGCAGTGGGATCCACGCGCAGTTTGCCTGCGTACCAACTCAATCGCAGTGACCGCATTGGGGAACCTGAAAAGCCCTCGTCGGGGGTGACGGGGGCTTTCATTAACTTTGGGGGATGCAGGTTTGGGGGAAGCCCCATCGCTCGCAGTTGTATAGCAGGTATGGGGTGGATGGGATGGTGTGCGTTTTTTAAGTATACTTATCTCAGAAGGTAACCTTCGTAATGTTGCGCAAATACCTATAGGTGTTGAGCGAGGTGAAGGTTCCGTCTTGGGGTTCGACTACATACCACCCGCGGTTGGTGCGAATCAGATTGAGTGCATGGTAAATGCCTTTGTCTTTTTGGTTGACGACGATGGTTGCGCAGGGCACGTCACCTTGGCGTGCACCGCCTGCTTTCAAATTGGCTAAGATCAGGTTTTGGCGATAAAAATCAGCAAAGTTGTCACAGTCCATGCCCTCTGCATTGTATTCAGCACCGAGGTAGTAAATGTAAGAATCGAAGTAGCGACCGTAATCGCCGTCGACCCACGAATGCTGGGGGATGACATACTTGTGGTCATTCACTGTGGGTGAAATCAGCAGGCCGTTATGTCTCAGCTCAGACATCACTTCAGTTCTTGAGAGCACCGTTTTTTTTCCACTTGTCGACGACTGCAGGACGGTCGAATTGGATTGGATGGAATTTGCAGGCGTTGTGTTTTGCGGTTGTTCTGCTTGATGAAGCGCGTAGCTTTGGGTCAATTGAGTCGGTTGATAGCGCATCGCTGGCGGCATTTTTACGGTTTCATAATATGTAGACGAAGTGTTGCAACCGTTAAGGAAAACGCTGCTCAGCACAGCTATCGAGACGAGGCTTATCAGCTGTGGATGCGTTTTAACTTGGGAGGCAGCTGGGTTCATGAGACCTAAAGTCGAGCTTGAGGTCGGGCTATTTAGACAAACCGGGGTTATCTCCGGTTGTCTGCACAACAGTTTCTGCAAATCTAGGTAGAATCCTTTAATGCAGAGTTCTGGAAACGCTTGTTGCAAGGCTGCCGCCTGGTGTTATGCGCGGGGCGTCCAAGGGTCTAGCCAGCGAGTGCGATGAGTCCGTATTATAGCGGCGGAATCCCTTGTAGAATACGGCTTTAATAAAGGTTTGCTATGACAATGATTTTTGCCAGTGTTAGCGCATGGCAGGTAAGACGGAACGCGTTAGTCGTCAATCTGTTTCTGAAAAACTATGAGCGTGTTGGCGATTGACTATAAAATTATCCTCACCGGAAATCGAGCGTTTCATTTTAATCTGGAAATCGATCGTGAAACCTTGACGTTGAATTGTGAAGACGTTCCCGATCTGCCGGATTGGACGAAGCTTGAATTTTGTAAATGCCCGCATTGCCCTTTGAGTCCGGATGAGCACCCAAGGTGTCCGCTCGCTCGAAATTTGGTCGGGACCTTGAACACGTTTTCTGAGATTACATCGTACGATCGTGTTCAGCTTGAAGTGATTACGAATGAGCGGCGAATCACTCAAGAGACGTCGGCGCAACAAGCGATTAGTTCGCTGATGGGCTTATTGATTGCGACCAGTGGCTGCCCGCACACGCATTTTTTCAAACCGATGGCTCGTTTTCACTTACCCCTTGCAAGTGAAGAGGAGACCATTTTTCGGTCGACGGGAAATTACTTGTTGGCACAGTATTTTTTGGCTAAAAATGGTGAACCGTTCGATTTCAACATGAAGGGCTTGGAAGAAATTTATCGGAATATCGAAACCTTGAACTTAAAGGTGGTGGATCGCATCCGCGCTGCGTGCAGTGAAGATTCAACGGTCAATGCCATGGTTATGTTGGATTTCTTCGCTAAAATGCTCCCTGATTTAATCGATGAATCACTGGGTAATATTCGCTACATGTTTGAGCCGTATTTAAAAAATTAACCCTGAATTCTGGTATCAGGGGCTTTTTTAATAGTTGATAGTGATAACCATTATCGAAAAAAAAACATGTGTTTAGGAGAGCAAGTAAAGCGAGAAAAGGCGTGGATTGGGGACGCGGTCTTGGCGCTGTAGGCCCGACAGTGGATATTAGCTCTGCCTGATATAGGCGCAGCTGAACGTGAGGCTGTGTTTATAGCCATGACCAGTAATCGTTTTTTAGCGTGCATCGGCGAACTGACTGCGGTGGAGGCTAAAATCGGGGTTGCCTACGAAGAGCAGGGCTTGAGTGGCGCTTTTGAGTGGATTTCTGCGAATTTACTGCCAGTTTTTAAGCGGCAACAGGCCAACCGTGCAAAAGCCAATCGTGGCAACAAACATAAATGTCACGGACGAATACCATAAATGACAGCAGAATAATGGCAATTATGTTGCCCATTGGCGCTCAATACTCGGTGCGCAACCTATCCACCAGCTGAATTGCAGCCGGGCAAAAGCTATTTTCTGCAGCGCTGCTAATGACGCTGTTGTGCGGGTAAGAAAAGGATAAAGCTTTGCGTGACAAGCAATGCAGTCAGGAAGAAGAAAATACATTCTTCCACGGGAACACCTAAAAAGTTGATGCCGAGAATGAGATCCTCTGAAAAATGCCAAATGTTCAATTTGATGGCAATTACATCAGTGATAATAAGATAGGTTCCCAAAATTAGGGGAGCGAGGGCGATTGCTTTTTTATTGCGCCACAGAATTTTTGGAAATGCTACCCATTGTAATATCACAATGGGTAACATCCATACTAGCAAATGAGTCAAATAGGACCACTGCGTTGCCAACAAATCTATATACATCTGAGGAAAATTCATCATCACGCACCTTTTCGTGAGCCGAACCGTCTAAATGAGCTCAACACTAAAAAGGGCTTTTGATCAATGATTTGCGTTAAGAGTTGGTTTGAATTGTTAGCAGATGTGAGGTAATCAGTTGAATTATGGTAGTAGACCTTGATTGAAATCGTTATTTTTTAGGGTTTTTTTTAGCTTTTGAGAAACTTGCCTTTGGCTCGTTTGCTTCAATAAGATCAGCTTCGTCAGCCAACTTTTCCAATTGAGTTGCGATGAAGTTGGAGCGATTGCGGTTTTCGACATCCGCAAGACTGTCGATCTTAGCTACAAGATTAAGCGGAAGACTGATCGAAATCTGAGTCTTGCCGACTGTTTTTGCACGTTTTTTTCTTTGAACCATAGTATTCCTTATCTTTTTTTGTTTTTGGACTGACTAAGATTCTGATGTGTAAATTATTTTTTATGTTCATTCAAGCGAAAAATTGTATATAAATACAATTTACCGAACAAACAAAGAAGGTTAACCATAAAACTTACGGTAACCTGTGTTTGTCTTAGAAATTAATTAATCGATTGAAATTCCCAAAAACTATCCATTGTAGATAGACAAAAGGGTATCGGCTATTTCTGAAGGTGTAGGGGCGACTGCAATGCCGGCACTTTCGAGGGCAGCAATTTTTGAAGAAGCGGACCCGCTGCTACCTGAAACGATAGCTCCGGCGTGCCCCATTCTACGGCCTGGAGGAGCGGTTGTGCCCGCTATGAAGGCAGCAATAGGTTTGTTGACATGTTGTTTGGCGTATGCGGCTGCTTCTTCCTCTGCAGTGCCGCCAATTTCGCCAATTAAAATAATCGCATCGGTGTCGGGATCTTCATTAAACAGCTTGAGTGCATCAGTATGGCTGGTGCCGTTAACCGGATCTCCACCGATACCAATACAGGTGGACTGGCCGTGACCCTTGCTCGTCAGTTGCCATACAGCTTCATAAGTAAGGGTGCCGGAACGAGAGATGATTCCGACTTTTCCGGGTTTGTGAATGTAGCCAGGCATGATACCTATCTTGCATTCGCCCGGGGTAATGATACCTGGGCAGTTCGGCCCAATTAAGCGTGACCTGCTGGTCTGCAGGCGTTGTTTGACCACTGCCATGTCTTTGACCGGAATACCTTCGGTGATGCAAATGATCAGCGGTATTTCAGCATCGATGGCTTCTAAAATCGAATCCGCTGCAAATGGAGGAGGGACGAAGATCACGGAAGCATTCGCACCTTGTTCCTCGACGGTCTCTTTCACGGTGTCAAATATAGGAACGGAACCTGCAAAGATTTGCCCGCCCTTGCCGGGGGTCACACCAGCGACGACATTAGTGCCGTATTCGATGCATTGTTGTGCGTGAAAACTCCCTGTTTTGCCAGTGATACCCTGGACAATCAGGCGGGTGTCTTTATTTACCAATACGCTCATTTAAATATTCAGTCAGTTTTGCAATCGTTGTTATTTTACCAGGTCGACAATTTGTTTCGCACCATCGGCCAGAGAATCAGCAGTGTTGATCGGTAGCCCGCTATCTGCCAGCAGCTGCTTACCTATCTCAACGTTGGTGCCTTCCAGGCGAACCACCAACGGTACTTCAATCTGCACATTCTTGGCGGCGGCAATGATACCTTTGGCGATCACATCGCATTTCATGATACCCCCGAATATGTTCACCAGAATGCCTTGCACGGCTGGATCGCTGAGAATGATTCTGAACGCGGCCGTGACATTTTCTTCAGTTGCGCCTCCACCTACATCCAAAAAGTTTGCTGGGTTGCCGCCATAAAATTTGATGATATCCATCGTGGCCATTGCCAAGCCAGCGCCATTTACCATACAGGCAATGTTACCGTCCAGAGCGATATAGTTGAGCGAATATTTAGAGGCCTCCACCTCTTTCGGATCCTCTTCGCCCAAGTCGCGCATCGCCAGAATGTCTTGATGGCGATACAACGCGTTTTCATCAAAAGTCGCCTTGGCGTCGAGTGCAAGGATGTCGCCGTCAGGGGTCGTGATCAGAGGGTTGATTTCGATTAGAGAGGCGTCTTTTTGCCAGTAAAGATTGTAGGTGTTGATGACCAGTTTCGTCATCTGTTTGATTTGTTCGCCTTCAAGGCCGAGCGCAAAAGCGATCTCGCGCGCCTGGTAAGGCATAATGCCGATGGCGGGATCGACGTGAACCTTAAAGATCTTTTCCGGTGTCTCTTCGGCTACTGTCTCGATATCCATGCCTCCTTCAGTGGATGCAATGATCACGGGCTTGCCAACCTCCCGGTCCAGCAGAATAGCAAAGTAGTATTCTTTTTGAATATCACTGGCTTCGCTGAAGTAGATGGTCTTGACCTCACGTCCCTCGGGGCCGGTCTGGTGGGTCACCAATGTGTTGCCGAGCATGGCTTGCGCAGCTGAACGCGCATCGTCCTTGGAAGAAACGACTTTTACGCCCCCTTTGTAGCCATCCTTAAAGGTGCCTTTGCCACGTCCTCCAGCGTGTATTTGTGATTTGACTACGACTGCAGCGCCGTCTTCAAAGTTGGTAAGGGCGCCGTCAAAGGCGTCTTTTGATTGAACCGCGTATCCCTTTGGCACGGGGATATCATAGTGTTCAAATAACTGTTTTGCTTGGAACTCGTGAATATTCATGGAAATTTAAAGGCGAAATCAGAAAAACTATTGAGTGTTCCCTGGCTCGAAAAAATGGCAATCATATTTTTTTAGCCAGCATTAATTTGATCGATTTTGAACGTTTTACCAGTGCATGCGCGTTTATTTGTTTAACGATTGCTCGTCTCAAGCACAGCCTTTTGCTGCTGAGTGATGCATTCAATCCCGGATCTGGCTAAAGTAATGAGCTCCGTCAGTTGCGCCTCGCTGAATGTACTTTCCTCTCCAGAGCCCTGCAGCTCGACGAATTGGTGACGACCGGTCATCACGACATTGAAATCCACTGTCGCATCTTTATCTTCCAGATAATTTAAATCGAGCATAGGCGTATCTTCGAAAATGCCGACGCTCACTGCTGCAACCGAATCCTTAAACGGATTTTCACTCAGCGTGCCCGCGCGCAGACATGTGTGTATCGCCAATTGAGCAGCTAGATACGCACCGGAGATGGAGGCGGTCCGTGTGCCGCCATCAGCTTGCAGGACGTCACAGTCTATCCACAGTGTCCGCCCGGGTAGTTTGCTCAGGTCTATGACCGCACGCATGGCGCGACCGATCAATCGCTGAATTTCGATGGTGCGTCCATCGACCTTGCCCTTCGAACTGTCCCGCCGTTTTCGGTCCAGTGTGCTGTAGGGAAGCATGGAATACTCAGCGGTGACCCAGCCGCCTGGATTGCCCTCAGCTTTCATCCACCCGGGAACTTTTTTTTCGAGTGTCGCACCACAAATAACGCGCGTATTGCCAAAACTGACTAAAACAGAACCTGTTGCATGTGGGGCAATGTCGACTTCAAATTGAATCGGACGCATTTGCTGCGGGGATCTTTGGTCTAATCGAGTCATCATGTTTATTGAATGGTGTTTAATCCAGGAAATTGATTTTATTTGCGTATCATTATTTATAGAATGCACGCACAGCAGTTTGTGCTAAACCAGGGTCTACTGACGAATGACTGGCCACGCTTGTAGCGGTCAGACATGTGCGGGTTCTTCCCATTTGCCGTGATCTTGAATCAGTTTGACCAATTCATCCATGGCATCGGCTTCTGGTATGTTGTATTTGACGCACTGCTTGCCGACGTAGAGGTTGACTTTTTTTGGCGCGCCGCCGACGTAGCCGAAATCTGCATCGGCCATTTCGCCCGGGCCGTTGACGATGCACCCCATGATCGCAATCGTAACCCCTTTGAGATGTCCGGTGCGATCTTTGATTTTCTGTGTGGTCGATTGCAAATCGAAGAGCGTGCGTCCGCAGCTGGGGCAGGCAACGTACTCCGTCTTGGATGCCCGCATGCGGGTACCTTGTAACAGATTGTACGCAAGGGTAGTGGCACGTGCCAGGTCTGGTTCGGTTTCAACGCTGATGAGATCGCCGAACCCGTCGCAAAATAAAGAACCCGCAAACATGGAGGCCTCCATTAAAATGGCCCCGAAATGGGGTTCATCCAGTATGTGGGAGGCCTCAGTGCAGCGTATCCACAGGGGACTGCTTAAATGGTGTTGCATGAGTGCATGGGCCAATAAACGGTAGTTACCTGCAGGGTGCGTGAGCAGGCTGAAATGGGATAGCGTGTACAGGATCTGTGCGGGGTCGCTGCGTCCGAGAATGTGAGCGCAACGATGGATGGCTTCGGCACCTGCATCGATGGCGAGCACCATGCCTTTTGCTGCAGCAAAAGCTAACCACGCTTCCAGGGCTGCGGTTTCATCGGGCTGAAACGAACGACTGAGTATCCAAGTTGTTGTCGTCGGCCATTGCACCGGTTCCAAGTCGGTGGTGGATAGCGACGGATGCAGATCGACTACCAGGGCCTGCAAGGACGGTGCGAGAACATTTTGCACCTCTAACAGGCCGGCAATGTCGGCAGTGCTGTTGAGTTCGACCAGCAACCCTTCAATGCGCAAATCGCTCAAAGTGTTGTGCGCGTCGATGACTTTTTTGATAATCGTCTTCGGGTCGGTCAGTGGATGCTTGGCAGGGATGATCACTCTTGGAGGTTCGAGGGGGCCAATCGTGCCGCCATTACCCAATTCCATACTGCTGATATCCCTGCGCGTGTACTGATAAAAATCGATGCATTCTGGTTGGGTGCGATCGGGGAGGGATGCGTTTTGTTGCCACAGGGCTTCGGCGCGCCGGGCAAGATCCGTGCATACTGGAATTTCATACCAGGGATCTTCGGTGAGGGACACGCGTATGGTATCTCCCAAGCCATCGTACAGCAGCGCGCCCATGCCAATTGCGCTTTTGATGCGTGCATCTTCGCCTTCACCGGCCTCGGTGACGCCCAGATGTAGCGGATACGCCATATTTTCTTCGGCCATTTTTTGCGCTGCCAGACGGTAAGCCTGGATCATCACCTTGGGATTGCTGGCTTTCATCGACAGCACCATGTCATAGAAATTATGCGATTCAGCAATGCGGATGAATTCCAGTGCCGACTCTACCATTCCCAGTGGGGTATCGCCGTAGCGATTCATAATGCGGTCTGAAAGTGAGCCGTGATTGGTGCCGATTCGCAGGCAACGGCCCAATTCTTTGGCACGTTTGACCAGGGGGCTGAAGGCTGCGTAGAGGCGTTCGAGTTCTTCCTGGTAGGCTTGATCGCTGTATTCGAGCACCGCAAATTTCTTTTTGTCGGCGTAATTACCCGGATTTACCCTGACTTTTTCCACGTGTTCAACGGCCTCCATTGCAGCACTGGGTAAAAAATGAATGTCAGCTACCAGCGGGTTGTCGAACCCAGCCGCACGGAAACGTTTGTGGATGTCCTTAAGTGCCTGCGCAGCTTGTTTATTCGGGGCGGTGATACGAATGATTTCGCACCCGGCCTCAGCTAACCGAATACATTGTTGCAGCGTAGCTTCAACGTCCTGGGTCAAGCTGGTGGTCATCGACTGGATGCGAACCGGATGGCCGCCGCCGATCGTCAGGTTGCCGATGGGCACCGGACGCGATGGGCGGCGAATAGCTTTGAAACGGGATGCACAATAATCAGACATGTTGCTATGGGTATGGCTTGTTAGGCAAAACAGGTCCTGAGTCAATGGATTTCGGCAAGCGGATTGCTTGGCGTGCTATTTGGCTGGCGGTTCGTTTACAGAGGCATTGGCAGATTCTGGAGACTTAGGGTAAACCACGTCCAAATAGTACGCCCGGTTTTGTATTTGCCGCTGTTGATAATCGTGGTCGCCCATCCAGCGCAGGGTGTCATAAAAAATGATGTACATCATCAGGCCGAGCAGCATGAACATGAAGGCACCTTGAGTCCCGGCCACGAAATTCGCCGGCAGTTGTTTGCCGCGCAGTTTGGCCAGCGTTGCAAACAGCATGTGACCGCCGTCGAGCACGGGGATGGGCAGCAGGTTCAGGATCGCCAAGTTGATATTGAGCAATACCGTGAACATCAGGGCCAGGCGCAGGTCTTCAATTGAAAAGCGATGCAACACCCTTGAAATCCCTATTGGCCCGGTCAAGTCCTTGACGCCGATATCCGAATGACGGTTGAATAAACTGCCCAGCACCGTAAACGTTGTTTGAATTTTTTCTACGAATTGTTCGCCCGGGGTGGGTTCAACGATAATCATGTTGGGCTTACGTAAAAATCCTGGAGCAAGGGTTCGAACCGAGGGAACCAGCTTGTAGTCATCTGGTTGTTTGAGCTCGACGACCACGGGGGTGGCTTGACCATCGCGGCGGATTTCGAATGTTAACATCTCCGTGGCCGATTTTTGCAGAATTTTGGAGAATGCTTGCAGGGACGGCACCGATTCGCCGTTAATCCTCACTACCGTGTCACCGATGCGCAGGCTCCCATTGACTGTATACGGGTAATCGGGCAGTTCAAATACAGTGACTCTGGATGGTTTTGCGGGGGAATCGAGGTTGTTTTGATTGTTCTTCTCATAGTGGGGTAAAAATGTAATTTTGTGAACCGTATTGCCTGCTGCATAGTCCACTTCAAATAGCGGCTTTGTTTTAGGCAGAAGGATGGGAGTATAGTCGAGCGTGAGTTGCTCAGAGGAACCGTCTGGTAGTGGTCGCTGGATGCCCAACTGTATAGTCTTGCCCGCATGCGCACTGGCGTAGTCTCTAAACACCCCTGGAGAATAATTGGGCACGCCGTCCATGCTCAGGATTTCGTCTCCAGGTTGCAGCCCGGCCTCGGCGGCCGGAGAGAAGGGGATGATTTCGCCGATTACAGTTTTTTCGGCTGGACTGATGCCGATCATTCTGCGCTGTCCTTTCGACTTGCTATCCGTTTGTTTGAGTTGTGGATACACGATTTTAGTCATCTTTTGCCCCTGGCGTTCGATAAGCAATTCAGCTTTGGGGTTACCCAGGTCGTCACGCCCGGCGCCGGTGATGATCTTTTCGGTCAAATCGACAAAGTTGTTTACCGGCTTGCCATCGAATGCTAAAATCACATCGCCGGGACGGAGGTCGGCTTTGGCGGCAGGGCTTTTGACGGTCGTGTTTTCGTCCAGGTTCAAGGTCTTTAAGACGTAGCCAACGACGTTCGACTGTGCGCCCTCACTGCTCGGGTGTCCGACTTGCCAGATGATCAGGGCCAGTATAAAAGCAAAGATGATATTGAAGACTGCACCTGCGACTGAAACGATCATCTTGTCTGCATACGAGAGGGGGGGCAGGTCTGCGTCAGCAGATGCGGATTCGCCTTCGATAGCACGCAGGTCCGCGAGTTGCGGCAGCTTTACGTAGCCGCCCAATGGCAGCAAAGAAATTCGAAAATCGATACCTTCCCGGTTGGTCCAGCCGAACAGGCGCGGTCCAAAACCGATTGAAAACTCATCGATCTTTAAGCCCCGCCATTTGGCAGCCAGGAAGTGCCCGAGTTCGTGCACGAATATTGAACCGCCAAACAGTACAATGAGACATGTCAGCCCCCATATATTGGTAAATAGTGTGGTGTAAATGCTCGTTTCTCCCATCGATTAATATGAATTTAAAGGTTCTGCAAATGTCATCTTGAAAAATAAAGTGCGTTGAGAATGGCAGAGCCGGATACCGGCTACCCGATAAGTTCTTCAGCCATGCGCCGCGCTTCCTGGTCAGCGTTTAAGACATCCTCTAAGTCAGTCGGTTCGCGCGGTGCCATTTTTTCCAGGCATCGCCCGATGATTTTGTGGATTTCCAGGTAGCCAATGCGGTCGTGCAGAAAGGCATCGACTGCAATTTCGTTGGCTGCGTTGAAAATTGCGGGCGCAATGCCATTCACCTGCATGGCGTCGATTGCATGGCGCAAACACGGAAATCGCGCAAAATCTGGAGGGCGAAAATCGAGGCGCATCCACTGGCTGAAGTCGAGGGTGGCATCGACACCTTCCGCCCGCTCTGGATAGAGGAGGGTGTGCTGAATGGCAAAGGTCATCGAAGGTGGCGAGAGTTGCGCAAGGATCGAACCGTCTACATACTGCACCATGGAATGCACGATGCTCTGCGGGTGAATCGCCACTTGGATGTCTTCGGGGCGCTTATCGAACAACCAGTGGGCTTCGATCAATTCAAGGCCCTTGTTGGCCATGGTTGAGGAATCGATGGTGATTTTCGGCCCCATCGACCAGTTCGGGTGTTGCAGGGCGTCGTCAAGGGTGATGGCCTGCATTTGCGCTGCGTCATAGTCGCGAAAGGGGCCTCCGGACGCGGTGAGAATGAGTTTGTCGACGTCTGTAGCGCGTTCGCCTTGCAGACATTGGAAAATCGCGTTGTGCTCGCTGTCGAGGGGTAAGATACTGACTTGATGCTGGCGGGCCGCTGCCATGACAAATTTGCCAGCCAGGACGAGAATTTCCTTACTGGCAAGAGCGATGTCCTTCCCTTGTTCAATGGCGGCGAGGGTCGGTTTGAGCGAAAGGGTGCCTACGACGGCCGTCACAATCAGTTCAGCGGCATCCAGTGTGGCGAGCTCGATCAGGCCATCGAGCCCGGTCAGTATCGGGGTTTGACGGTCGAACAGCCCTGAGTGCTTGGCTGCCAGAGCGGCATCCTGGTCGAACACAGCCACGTGCCGGACATTGAATTCCTCAGCGATTGCAGCGAGTTCGCGAAAACGTCGATGGCTGGCAATGCCGATCAGTTCGAGTTTGTCCGGATGCTGGCGAATGACACGCAATGTGTTTTCACCAATAGAACCCGTGGCACCCAGCAGGACAATTTTTTTCGGGCAAGACATAGTATGTTCGGTGACAAGCAGCGATTGACAGGTTAAAATACAAAGATGCGAAACAGGATGTAGGCCACCGGACCGGTGAAGAGCAGGCTATCGATGAGATCAAAGGCCCCGCCAATACCGGGGATAATGTTACCTGAATCCTTCATCTGTGCCATACGCTTGACGTACGATTCGACCAGGTCGGAAAAAATCGACGTGATCGCGATGGGGACGGAGAACACGCACAGCATCCACAAGGGCGCCAGCGCATGCAACTGGAAGAGCATACCGAGCGCCAGCGCGACAACGGCTGAAAACACAATACCGCCAAATACACCTTCCCAGGTTTTATTGGGACTGATCAACGGCGACAATTTATTGCGCCCAAAGCGCGAACCAATGAGCAGCCCGCCGACGTCGGAAAATTTAGACACAGCGACAACCCACACTGGCAACAGAATCGCCTGGTAGCCTGAATCGAGGCCAGACTGTACCATGAGCAACACATAAAACTGCAACATAAACGGAATGAGCACGATCCCAAATAAAGTGGGAAAGATACTTTGTTGCAATCGATCGTGAATCAGCAGCAATCCGAGCAGCGTCATGACAGCGATGGTCAGGACCACTGTGGCGGGTTGGTCGCCCAAGGCACTGCCATAGTGAGCACTGAGGACCATCAACGCGCCAAAAGTGAGCCCCAGTTTACGCCAAGGCTGGCTCTGGATGCGCTCGAGCATGATGTACAGTTCATGTTGGGCGAGAACAGCCAGTACGGTGAGTAAGAGGACAGCCCCGTGCGATTTGCCTAATAAAATAACCAAGGCAATGGCCGACCATAATCCGATTGTGCTGAGGATCCGTTTTTTCACTGATTACTTGATACTTGCTGCGGAGATATTGTCATTGCGAATCTGCTCTCCGGTTTTGCCAAAACGACGTTCTCTGTTTTTATATGCTGCAATCGCTTTCAGCAGTTCATCTCGACCAAAGTCCGGCCAATAAACCGGTGTAAAATACATTTCTGAGTAAGCACATTGCAATAGCAGAAAGTTACTGATGCGGGTTTCTCCAGATGTTCTGATGAGCAAATCTGGATCGGGAATATCCGCAGTGTATAAATATCGGCAAAATGCCGGATAATCCAGTTCGGCTGGCTGGGCTCTGCCTTGCAGCACATCTTCGGCATACTGTTTAACGGCGTCGAGTATTTCTGTACGAGAGCCGTAATTGAGAGCGACATTCAGCGTGTGCTCAGTGAAATGTCGGGTTGCTTCGAGTGCTTTGGCAAGTTGTGCCTGCACGCGATCGGGTAACGCTTCCGGTCGGCCAATGACGCGGAGTTGGATGTGGTTGTTTATCAGTTCTCGCAGGTTTTTCCGCAGGAAAAACTCCAGCAGCCCCATCAGGGCGGAGATCTCCGCAGCGGGGCGTTGCCAGTTTTCAACCGAAAAAGCGTACAGGGTGAGGTAGCGAATATTGAGTTCGCGTGCAGCCTTCAGTACAACGCGGACATTTTCCACTCCTTTGCGATGGCCTTCGATACGTGGCAGCCCCCGCGCATTCGCCCAACGTCCATTGCCGTCCATAATGATGGCAATGTGTTGTGGATTACGCGATGCGGTGGTGGATGTGGTCTGAAACACGATAGGCGGAGTTAAATATGTAAATTCAGGATGATGGCTAGTGCAGGCGGGTCAAGGCCAAGACGCTATTCATGTTCGACTCCAGGGAAATGCGCAATAAAATTGAGTGCGCAAGCGTCAAGGTTCTGCACAGCATCTGTGGAGCGGGCCTATTTTAATGTATTTACTTTTTCTTGGGACTGCCGATTTTAACATCTTGGGGAACAGCTATTAAGTAGAACCAATCGAAGCCTGAAACGCGGTTCATCCGCAACTGGAAAAAACATATGCATCCTTATATCAACAAAACTTTAGATATTGTTAAAAAACGCAATCATAGCGAACCGGTTTTTTTGCAAGCGGTGGAGGAAGTCCTGGAGACGCTCGACCCGGTAATTGTCGAACACCCGGAAATCGAAGAATTGAATTTACTGGAACGGCTGTGCGAACCAGAACGGCAAGTTATTTTCAGAGTCGTGTGGAAAGACGATGCAGGGAAGGTGCAGGTGAACCGGGGATTTCGCACGGGCTTCAGCAGTGTGTTAGGGCCGTACAAAGGGGGGCTGCGGTTTCACCCGACCGTGAATATGGGCATCATCAAATTTTTGGCGTTCGAGCAAATTTTTAAAAACAGCCTTACGGGCTTGCGGATCGGCGGTGGCAAGGGCGGTGCCGACTTCAATCCCCGGGGTAAATCCGACGATGAAGTGATGCGTTTTTGTCAGGCGTTTATGTCAGAGTTATTTCGTCACATCGGCAGTCGCCGTGACGTGCCAGCTGGCGATATCGGTGTCAGTGGCCGCGAAATTGGCTATTTATTCGGGCAGTATAAGAAGCTCACCAACACTTATGAACTGGGAGTCTTGACTGGCAAAGATGTGGCCTGGGGCGGCTCATTGGCCCGGCATGAAGCGACGGGTTATGGAACGGTTTATTTTGCCGAAGAGATGCTCAAAGCGCATGAACGCGAAATTGCAGGCCAGGTCTGCGTCGTGTCGGGTTCGGGTAATGTGGCCCTGTATGCCGTGCAAAAATTACAGGATTTGGGGGCCAAAGTAGTGGCTTGTTCCGACTCCGATGGTTCGATTTATCACCGCAAGGGTTTGAATTTTGATACCTTGCGAATGATGAAAGAGATCGACCGCGAACGGCTGGCAAAGTATGTGCAGATCCATGCGGATGCTGAGTACCGCAAGGGGAGTAACGTATGGGATATTCCCTGTGATATGGCATTCCCCTGCGCAACACAAAACGAATTAGACGAAGCGGACGCAGAAATTTTGGTGAAAAATGGCTGCAAATTGATTGCAGAAGGCGCCAATATGCCCTGCACGCCGAAAGCGATTGCAGTGTTTAAACAAGCCGGAGTATTATTTGGTCCCGGCAAGGCAGTCAACGCCGGGGGCGTGGCCGTGTCAGCACTGGAAATGCAACAGAATGCCGGGTTGGAAAATTGGACGTTTGACCAAGTCGACCAGCGACTCAAAGTCATCATGGGGGATATCTTTCGCACCTGCGATCATTACGCGCAAAAATACGCGACCGCAGGCGACTACATTGCAGGCGCAAACATCGGTGGCTTTCTGCGAGTGGCGCAGGCGATGGTCTCGCACGGGCTCATATGAGTTTACTTGATTTAATTAAAAAAAATGAAACACATTCTTGTTTTGCTCCTATTTTCTGGAACATCCCTTCACGGATTGGGAAATGAAAAAGAATTGTTCCTGGCACGTAATCCAGAAATTGTTGTCAAGGTTTTCGCACTAACATCTCCTGAAAGAGAAATTGAAGCCGAAAAGACGTATCAAAAATTTAGAAGAGAAAAAGGAATTAAAGGAAAAGGCATGTTCGAAGACATGATTGATTTTTGGAGTGAATTCAGAAAAGAAATGCCTGAAGGCTCCAATCTATATCAGGTTGCTTTTGAAAACAAAAATGGTGAAACCGTTAGTGAGGGATTTGTTGTTTTAAAGGGCGACCAAACTATCAAGACTGAACTGCTCAACCATCTTGAATTGCAACTCAATTAGATTGGGTGGTGTTCATTAACTCGGATTGCTGCGCATTTGCCTTATCTCAGCCTGTTCGCGGCTGACAAACATAAGGTAAGGTTGGCTGTTCATTACATTCTCTCCAGCGTTTCGATGCCGAGGAGGTGCAGTCCAGTCTCCAAAATTCGCATGGTTCGGGCACACAGCAGCAGCCGTCTGCTTTGGATGGCGGTGTCGTCGACCACCACTTTGTTATCCTTCGAGCCGTAAAATGTATTGAATTCACTGGCCAATTCATAGAGGTAAGTACACAGGTGGTGCGGGCGCAGTTCACTCAGTGCGAGGCGCAATGCGGCGGGGAAGCCGACCAGTTTTGCGGCCAGTGCCCGTTCTTCCCGGGTCTCAAACGGCGCAGCCAGTGCTTCCAGCTCTGCAGCCTCTGCAGCGATTCCCGCTTTGCGAAAGATGGCGTGAATCCGTGCTACCGGATAGAGGAGGTAGGGGGCAGTGTTGCCGTTTAGATCCAGCATTTTGTCCCAGTCAAACACATAGTCGCCGGTTCGATTTGAGCACAGGTCCGCGTAGCGTAAAGCGCCAAGGCCGACGACGCGCGCGACGTTGTCTTTTTCCTGGTCCGAAAGTTCAGCATTTTTCGCCTCCACCACTGCACGTGCGCGGGTGGTCGCTTCGTGCAGTAAGTCATTTAATTTTATCGATTCACCGCTTTTGGTTTTGATGGCTTTGCCATCGGATCCGAGGATGGTGCCGAACCACACATGACTGAGTTTGGGCAGTGGATAGTCTTTTGCGGAAAACCATTTTTCAGTGGTCAGGAACAGTTGTTGAAAGTGGTCTTGCTGGCGACCGTCGGTTACATAAACGATCTCGTCCGCCTGAAATTCCTCAATGCGGTACAGGATGGTTGCCAAATCGGTCGTGCCATAGTTACTGGCACCGTCTTTTTTGCGAATGATGAAGGGCTGTGTTTTGAAACGGGGGTGTTCCGGATGAAACACGACCAGCGCGCCATCGCTTTCTTCGGCCAGACCGATGTCCGTCAATTCCCGGTAGACCCGCTCCACCTTATCGCGATAAAAACTTTCACCCAGGGTGATGTCGATTTCGATATCGAGTATCTTGTAAATCTGCTCACAGGCGCGATTGCTGATGTCGATAATTTTTTTCCAGAGGGCTACATTTTCACGGTCGCCATTTTGTAATTTGACCAGCTCGTGTCTAGACGCATCACGGATAGCCGGGTCGGCTTTCTCCAATTGGTTACCGTCCTTGTACAGTTGTTCAATGGCCTGCAGTGCGTTTGCATCAGCGGTATCGAGTTCGAACTGCTGGCGCTTTATCGCCATGATCAAGGTGCCAAAATTGGTGCCCCAATCGCCGATGTGATTGTCGCGCAGCACCTCGGCACCACTGAAGCGCAGTAACCGCTGCACCGCATTGCCGATCACCATAGGACGAATATGCCCAATGTGCATTTGTTTGGCCGTATTGGGGCTCGGGTAGTCAATCACCACCTTTTTGCCGGCATAAATTGCGCCAGCACCTCGTTGAAAATCCGCTTCACAACGGAATTGTTGGAGCCAGAGCTGGAGTAATTTCGGGGTGAATTTAAAGTTGATGAACCCTGGACCGGCAATATCTACCGACAGGAGGGATGCATCGTAGCCGGGGTTGGCTTGGATGGCTGCCAGCAGCTCCGAGCCGAGCGCACGCGGGTTGGCTTTTCGTTGTTTTGCAAAGGGCAATACGCCATTGGCTTGGAAATCGCCGAAACGCGGATCGGCTGGACGGATTTCAGGTGAAAAGGACGCATCAAAGGTGTCTAAAGAGGCTGCTGCCGCGGTAACTAGAGCTTCCAAAGGTTGAGCAAGGTCGAATGAAATGTGCATACGTTCAATATCGAATGAAGCCAAATTGCAGTGGGTCAAGTGCGTAATTGGCGAAATGTGTCGAAAGGAAATCCCTTAAAAAAGGCTCGACATCCTTACCCCTTCGCGTCAACTTGGACAATCCTGCGTTGATCGCACGCGTTAAATCGCATTTGAACACAAATTGACAGAAAATGGTTGAAAGAACACTCTTAGCGAGTCGAAAGGTGATTAAACCCTCTTTTTCTTATCTTATTGAGAAAAAGCGAGATGGTGGTGAATTTACGGACGAAGAAATTCGTTTTGTGGTCGACTCCATCTTGGATAAGGAGATGCCTGAGTTTCAAATGGCAGCTTTGGCGATGGCGATTTATTTCCAGGGCATGAGTGCGCAGGAAACCGCCACTTTTGCCGAGGAAATGATGTTGTCCGGCGAAGTGATCGATTTGTCTCACATTACGCGTCCCAAGATTGCCAAGTATTCTACTGGCGGTGTGGGCGATAAAACCTCATTGGTGCTGGCTCCCTTAGCAGCGGCCAGCGGTGTGGTCATGCCATCTATGAACGGTATCGACGAAAACTTTGTCATCAGTAACTTGGACAAACTTTCAGCCATTCCCAAATTTCAACCGAAGATGGAGCTGGATGAATTTGTCGACCAGCTGGTAAATGTGCACTGCGCAATGGTCGAGCAGCATCCTGACATTGCACCCGTGGATGGCATGCTGTACGAGCTTCGCCAAAATACCTCGACCATTCCGAGTTTACCTTTGATCACGGGAAGTGTGTTGAGTAAGAAGCTTGCTGAGGGTGCCGAGGGCTTAGTGGTCGATGTCAAGTGGGGCAATGGCTCCTTTGTGCGCGATTTAGAGCAGGCCAAACAATTGGCACGCAGCATCACCCGGGTGGGGCGCAGCATGAAGCGCCGTTGTGTTGCTTTGGTTACCGACATGAATCAGCCACTCGGGGACACCGTTGGTTCTGGACTTGAAGTGAAAGAGGCGATTGCCTTGCTGAAAGGAGAAGGGCCAGAAGATTTGCGCGAGTTGGTTTTGAAGCTGGGGATGGAAATTGTGCGGCTTGCAGGCGTGGCTGGCTCCACACTGTCCGCCAAGCAAACGGTGCAAAAGCACCTCAAGGACGGCTCTGCACTCGCCAAGTTTAAGGAGATGCTGGAAGCGCAAGGTGCAGATACCTCGTATATCGATGATCCGGAAAAATTTCCAAAAGCGAAACACATTCGCAAGCTACCAGCGCCTAAGCGCGGTTATGTGCACACGATCAATGCAGGCATGATTGCCCGTGGTGTGCACATGTTAGCTGTGAATAAAAAAGGTAAAATGGATCCGGCGGTAGGCGTTAGTGAGATCAAGAAAGTCGGCACCCAAGTGAAACAGGGTGAGCCACTGATGATGATCCACTATAACGATGAAGCCAAACTGGAAAGCGCTCTAGAGTATCTGCGAGCAGCTTATCGTCTGGCACCGAAGCGTCCCAACCCACCTGACTTGATTGTTGAGCGGGTAGCGTAATCAAATGGCAGATTAAGGTTTGAAAAGGCGGCAAAAAAACGCCTGGCCGCGAGTATCCTTGTAGGAAAAGGGGCTGTTGGGTGAATTAAGAAAAGCAATGGTTTCCGGTTCCCCCCACACTCAAATGAAATTGGATACGAAGCATCGCGAAGTATAAAAATGAATTGTACCCGCTTCGTGGATCTTCATACCTTCGTGCCACTTCGTGTACCAGGCAAGGGCTGAAAAGTATTTGCCAGCTTGAAAAGTTAAGGCTGGTTATGAATAGTATAATTTAATAAAAATACATAAGTAAAAGGCCAACCTAACCTCAGTGGTCAAAGGGAGCACCCATCAAGTCATGGGATGCAATGGCTACTTTACTGTGCTTCTTATTCAGGCATCCACTAGCAGCCTGTCGGATTTGATTTCCAATTCTTACAAATCTCGTCAAACTTAGTGTCATGCGTTTTGTCAATGTTGACCGAACCACGCCGATGCTGCTGCCGGTGGACATGCGTGAGTGGGTGGCTGCAAATGACACGGTTCATTTTATACTCGAAGCGGCGGAACATGTGGACATGCAGCACTTCAAGCTAAAGCAAACCCGTTCAGGCAAAGTCCCGTAACCGCCCCGCATGATGCTTGCGCTGTTAATCTACTGCTATAGCCACAGTATTTTCAGTTCTCGCAAAATAGAGCGAGCCAGCTACCGGGACCT
>Ga0209949_1000523_pt1 | contig 20191 bp, 7 predicted proteins | sample SalPonC_black_MG_FD_185711 | JGI IMG/M metagenome (GOLD analysis project Ga0209949, IMG submission 185711) | Salt pond soil microbial communities from South San Francisco under conditions of wetland restoration - Salt Pond MetaG... | ecosystem: Environmental > Aquatic > Marine > Intertidal zone >... | reverse complement strand
ACTTTTCTGCTGCAGCCGGGAAAACAGGATTTTCGTTCCATTTTGGGCTTCTTTTGAGGCGCATAGCAGCGCTACGTAACGAAAAAGAAGTCCAAAATGGGGCGAAAAGACGTTTTTGATAGGCCAGTGAGAAAAGTCTGAATCACTTCACTATTCCCCTGACCACTTCCTCCGGCACTACGGAAGGCAGATCCCGTCTTTTTTAGTTCCGTCGGTTGGGAAAACCTCGAAAGTCTTCTCCTTTACTGCCAGCCTTTCTCCAAAATCTACCATCCCCCCGAACAGCGCATACCGAAGCTGTTAAGAGCTATCCCCTCCCTTCTTCACCGGAACAATCTGATCGAAAGCCAGCCCGCTCGAGCGCTCCCCGCGCCCCGTCTTCTTGCGGACGCCCAGCCACGTAAACACCTCCCCGTGGCTCCAGCGCGTGCGCTGGTACGACTGTTGCACGCGGATGCCCGCTCGGGGTACCTCCTCCTCGTGGAGGAAGTAGGCCTGCGGCGGTTCTTCGTCGAGGCCTTCGCGCAGGAGTGTTGTGCGGGGGCGGATCTTCTCCGGCTTCCCCGGGTCGCCCTCCAGGAAGCGGGGCATAGCGGCGCGCTGCAGCTGGATCTCACGATTGCTGCCCGGCACGTGCACCGGGATGAAGGGGATCCAGTTTTCCGGCACCCGGGTCATCACCTGGTAGCGGATGTCAGCCATGTATTCGGCTTCCTCGGGCGTGATGTCACCCGATTCGATGGCGTCGGCCAGCCACTGCTCGTAGAAGCGCCGCAATTCGTGAGCCGCTTCGGGGCCGGGTTTGGAGCCGGCAGCGGGCAGGGGTATGCGTTCCTCAATGCCCCAGACCATGTTGGCCATCTCATCACGGGTCATGGTAAACTGCTCCAGCGGCTTGCTTTCCAGGATTTTCGGCACGGTAGGCAGGAGCAGGAGACTTTGATCGGCGCCGACTTCTTCGTCCCCGATAATGCTGAGGTTGAACATGCTCCAGCGCTGCCAGTCTTCATCAGCCCCCTTGCCCGAAGGATTGATCCAGAATCGCTCGCCGAAAACGTTGGTCACCGTCAGGCCGCGCACCTCAGCCAGCGTGCCCACCGGCAAATCGAAGGGAATGAGAAACCAATCGTTGGCGTAAACCAGCGCGAACTCCATCAGCAGCAGCTTATTCAGATCCGTAGTGTCCGGACTGATATCGCCGAAGTGGGTCTTTCCCTCCTCAAAACGCCACCAGCGCGTATGCGGCATCCCGTCGAAGTCGATGGTGGCGGGCAATAGCGTAAGGGTGGTGCCCCGAATATCGGAACCGGGTGCATCGGGAACCTCTCCCAGGGAATCAGCCTCCGGATCGATGTCGAGGTTGTACCAGTCGAGATGACCCTGGTAGTATTCCTTGGCGTTCAGCACTTTCTCACGGTCATTGTGCGGAGCAGAGGCACCGAACTGGTACTCCAGGTAGCCGGGTTTCCACGCGTTGTTCTGCGGCTCCGCGGGCTGGAAGAACAGTTTTTCAAACCAGCTGGTGAACGCTTCGGCGAGCTGATCGAGCGTCGGTTTATCGCCGTCGCTGTCGAGTGTAATAGAATCGTAGGCGTGGTGCCCAGGATCCGCTTTGAGATAGAAATACAACTTTGCTCCGTCCATCCGGCGGCCGGCGACGGCAGCTATCTGTTGCCAGGCCTCCCGGTGGGCCAGTATCTGTGCCTGGTCGCGATTACCGGGATCCGGTTGCTCGATAGGGTACTGTGTGCGGTACTGGCTGCGCAGGTGGCCTAACCCCTCTGCTGCCAGCATCTTATTCCACTGTCGCCCCATCAGCAGGCGCAAATCCAGGGAAATTTCCTGATCGCCGACTTTAAACGGAAACGGCCGTTGCTCGACCTTAGCCTCCAGCGGCACATCAGCGCGAAAGGCCTGGGCCGGATGCTCAGCTGCCTGGTATTTGTTGAGCGCGGTGGTGCGGATGTGGGCTTTCGCCAAAACGGGCGAGCCGGCGTCATCGCCGCGGAATTCGCCCATCTGCCATTGACGGGTGATCATCCAGAGGGCATCGCGGACCTCCGCCCGCAGCGCCCGCTCGAAGTTGTCGGTGCGGGGGCGGCCCTCCAGCCGGTTGTAGAGGGTGACGGTGGGGATGGTGCGTTCGTAGAGTACTTCCTGAATGTTTTCTAAGGCAACAAATTTATTAGCCATCGCTAGTCGGTATTGAGTTGGGTATACACTTGATTGTTAAAGGCGTAGTTCAGTGCGACAGTGATGGGGTAAACCGTCACCGCGCTGATCGTAGCGGGCAGAAAACGCGCGTAGGCTCCCTTCTCGACGTGTTGCGGCTCCAGCGCCCGCTCCTTGGCCCGGTCCAGCGTCTCGTGGAGGGCGTCGACGATATCGGCCCACTGCCAGCTGCCGCGAAAATCGGTGGGCATCACCAGCAGCATGGTCTGCGGCGGCTCGGAATTGGGGCGGTCGTAGTGGAAGGTGAGGCCCGTAGTCTCCTGCTTCGTCGGGATCACTTCGGTCCATTCGTCCACGAGTAATCCGCACTGGGGCGCGCCCTTGTCAAAGGGCTGCGCATAGTGCGCCGTGTACAGCAGACGATGACTGCCCACCTCAAAGTCTTCTTCCGGATCCTTAAATTGCAATGCCAGCCAGCGGTCCTCCTCCCGGTAGGGCAACTGGATGGGCGCGAGGTCGATTTCCGTGGTTCCCGACTCGTCGAAGCCTTCCAGGAGCATGGTAGCGTTTTCCCAGTGTTGTATTTTTTCCCGCACCCGCCCCAGGCCGTAGAGCCACTCATCGACCGGGAAGCGATTGCCCTGCTGATCGCGCTGATAAGCGAGGAGCTGATCCCGGTCGTTCCAGGCCTTCTCCCATTCGTCGGCCCGCTCTTCGGCGAGCTCAAATTCGGGAACCATCACGAAGTCCTCCCCAAAGATGGCCTTTCCACCCTGCCGCAAGGCTTCCACGCGATCGACCGGGTCGGCGCTTGTGTCGTGGGTATCCAGCTGCTCCTGGCTTTTCGCCAAGCGCCCCTCCACTTCGGACTTGAGATTTTTCAGCTGCTGTAATAGGTCTTCCGACAAAACGAGCATCTGTCGTTCCTGATCCGCCAGGCTGAACGCCTCCAGATCGTAGTCGCTTAGCGGCAGCTCGGCCAGGATAGCATCGCGCAGGGCTTTGAGCGTGGCGGCATTGGTATCGAGCAAAGCGGCCAGGCTGTCTCGCTTGGCGACAAAGTCAGCGCGGAGCGGATCCAGCGTATTGCTCTTAAAATCCGATGGTGAACCCGGCAAGGGCTGCGTCGAGCTCGTCGAAAGAATCAGTTCGGCGCGTTGGAGAACGGCGAAGCGCTCGGAATCGCCCGTGTCAGGTGGCATGCTCTCGTAGTCGGAAATGAGGCTGTCGTAATCGCTGAGTTTTTTGTTCCAGCGGTTTACCCGCTCCTCCACCTTGTCGAGCATGGCGCGGTACAGCGTGCGGCGCCGCGCGTAGATAGAGCTCACACCGGCCTGGATCAGCCCGAAGCGCCCGCTGTGCACCGACAGATCGGCAAAATCGCCAATCCAGCTGTCCAGCGCATTGATAATGGCGTCCCGGTTGGTGTTGATGTCCTCGACATCCACCAGCGGCGTCAGCGCGCTCAGCAGCGGATCGAGTTCGGTGTCGAGCAGGTCCTGCAGCAGGCCGCGGGCAACGGCCACGCGCTCTCGGTCCAGCGTCTGATACTGATCCTCCGCTTTGGAAACTTCGCCGGGCAGGATCACGTCGCCGGGGCTGAGCGGGCGGCTTTCCAGCACCAGCGGGCGCAAGCTGCGCAGCAGGGCCGCCAGCTCGAAGAAGCTGACCTGCCCCTCCTCTCTTGTCGCATACTCGATGCGGACGGCGGCGTCGGGGCGTATGGTGAAATTGTTGCGCAGGTGGTGAACGACGTAGTCGTCGAGCACGGTCATGCGCTGCTCGTCGCCGGTGCGCAGCAGGTAGATCAGGTCCAGCGGCTGCAACTGCAGGTCGGCCTGACTGATCGGTTCATCTACCTCGGCATCGGCGCCGTGGTCGTAGTAGTAGGCCGTGCAGACCACCGAGCCGGGATCGGGCAGCAGCGTGCTCAGCCACTGGTTGACCGCCGGTTCGGTCTTGGCGCGCGGGGAGCTGTCGGGGAAGGCGGCGGGCGTCAGCCCGGCTTGCAGCTGGATGCCGACCCGGTGGGTCAGCGTGAACCCGCTGCGCGGCGTCTGGATGACGTCCGGAATCGGCGGGAAGTCGCCCTTGCTGAAAGCGTCGAGCGTGGCGCCGGCGCGCTCGTAGTTGTTCTGCACCACCTGGTGGACGCTTTCGGCCAGCGCCAGGTCGGCGATGGCGTCGTGGATGTTGAGCAGGTTCTGCACCTCCTGGTCGATGGCGGCTCGCTGCTCGTCGGTGATGTCATCGGTAGGCAGGCTGTCTTTTCCGAAAGGATAATTCCGCTGCCCCGTCTCCAGCACGTGGTCGACCAGGTCGAGGCCGTTGACCACGTTGCGGGCCTCGATCTGTTTGATGCCCACCTCCGGATCGGTCCGGGTGGGATTGAGACGGTCGGCGTAGAGGGGGAAGGCTTTGCGCAAATCGTAGATGTACTGGTCGAGCAAGAGCTCGTAGCGGTCGTGCAGGCCGCGCTCCAGGCGGTAGCCGAGCAGGGCGCCGAGGCTCTGCCCGTTGCGCATACCCTCGATGAAAGACAGAGCGAGGCGGACGCGCTCCGAGGAGAGGTTGATGGAGAGCGTCTCCGGATTTTCCGGGGCGGCGTTCGACAGGTAGCCGTTGCGCAGTACGGCGGCCGTCACCGCCTGATTGAGCGAAGGGGCGTGGATGTAACCGGCGTTACTTTCGTCGATCTGCAGCGGGGATTCGCCCTCGCGCTGGAAGATTGCCCGCAGGTCGGACGGCAGCTTGACGGGCGAGAGGCGCTTGTTTTCCGGCCGCACGTCCTCCAGCCAGCCGTAGGCGCCCAGGTAGATGCCGGTGCGCACTTCCTCGCGGCCCAGGTTGCGCATTTCGGATAGTTGATAGTTCAGCAGTCCTTGCTTCCAGGCGTCGAGGCGGTAGGTGCACAGGTCGATGTGTTCGGCGAAGGCCCGCTCCAATCTGGCCGTTGGTGTATTTTCCAGGTGGCGCAGCGCCTCAATCTGCTCGCGGAACTGTTGCGCCGCGGAATCCTCCTCGTAGATCTGCGCAATGTAATCGCCGATCAGCAGATCCGGATTGTCAGTAATGCGGCTTTCCGTGCGGTACAGGTAGGCCCATTTGCTTTCGCCGGAGAGATCGGAATCGTCTTCGACATACATGAAATTAGGCTCCCGCTTGAGCCGGCGCGCCTCCACTCCGGAAAGCAGCTCGGCGCGGCGGTGCAGTTGCAGGCTGGTCTCATAGTAGCCCTGGTCGAGCGCGTAGCGCAGCATGAGGTAGAGCAGGGCGTTGGGAACGTCGCCGCCCAGGAAGCCCTCCTGTTTGCGCAACGCGTCGTGCGAAGTAGTCGCCGCCTCGATCAGCCAGCCGATGTAGTTTTTCTCATTGGTCGTGTACTTTCGGATAGGCTCCGTTTCCGAAAGGGGGCGGTCGTCAATGACGGCGCGTTTGAGCAGGTTGGCCTTTTGCAGGAAAAACTTCTCGAGGATTTCGGGCGCGCCCTCCTTCTCGCTGTGCTCGTAACCGAAATCGCGCAGCAGTTGCAGACCGCTCTCCACGTAGGCGCCCGCGATGAGGAGCGCCAGGAAGGCCCCGCCCAGCCCCTGCAGGTTGAGGCGGTTGTACAGCTGCTGGAAGCTCTCGGCGTAGCGCTGGTAAAATTCCACCGAGCCGGCGTGCAGCCCCACCACGTCGAGCAGGATCTGGTGGGCGTCGCCGGGTTTGCCGATGTAGGAGATTTCCTCCTGGAAGACCGACCAGTCGTCGCCGACCTTGCGCAGGATGCCGTACAGGTCGCTAATGAAAGGCGCGCCGCCCGGCCAGGGTCCGCCGTGGGTAGGCGGCGCCGTATCGCGCTCCATCCAGCTCAGGCGGGAGTAGGCGGCAGTGGGCAGGATGCCGTAGGGCTGCCGCCCGATGCGGATGGCCGGCGCCGGGCCGCGCCCGCTGACGAAGTGCCGGAAGAAATTGCGGGTCTGCTCGATATCCGCTTCGCTGAAGACGGGCTGCATCATGCTGTCCATGAGGTAGCCCAGCGTAGCCGGCCACAGCGCCGTGTTCATCGCCCGGGCCTCGCACTGATCGCGGCCGTCGGCCTGATAGGTTTTCTTGAAAATGCCGGTATCGAGGCCCAGGTACTCGGCCAGCCACTGCCCGTCCAGTTTTTCGAAGGGATCGTCCGTTTCGGTGTACAGGTCGCCTTTTTTGAAGTAATTGTCGTAGCTGATGTCCGGATCATCGAGGCGGCTGAGGCCCGACTTGACCTGTTCGGTGTTGTTGGTGGGCACGCCTTGCGGCAAAAGGCTAAAACCCTTCTTGCTCGACTGATGGTGGTCGAACAGGGTTTCCAGCTGCTCCTTGCCGGCATCCGCGTCGGTGCTGAGGCGCAGCCCCAGGACGAAGAGGCGGTCGAAGCCGGCGCGGAACTGCTCGGCGCTCAGATTGATGCGGAAGCCCATGCCGATGCGGACGGCCTCGTCGAAGTCGACCATCCATTTCAGCTCCTCGCTCACCTGCAGGTCGCCGTCTACGATGTTGAATTGACCATCCTCACCGGCCAGGGGGTCGGGGCCGACCACCAGGGGCGAGGGTACGGGATTGCTCACCCGGTTCAACACTTCCTCGCCGTTGCGGTAGCCCAGCAGCACGAAGCGGTCGGGCAGCAGGTGCACCTCGGGAGCGCGCGACCAGGACTGCTGCTTGGTATCCACCTCCTCCGGCGACGGGAAGCGGATGAAGGCGACCGTGACGGTGACGTCGGCCCGGTCCATCCCTGCCGGCGCTTCGTCCGACAGCTTGGCGGGCTGCAGGTTTTCGGCCACTTCGTTGGCGCGCTCCTCGCCCTGGGCATCGACGAGTTCGGCGAAGGCCGCTTCGCGGGCCTCTCTGTCAGAACCGGCTTTCCAGTAGGCAGTCCAGTAGGCAGCGATAGCGTTGCGCTCCGTCTCAGGGAGTTCAGTCTCCGTTTTCACCACCAAAATCAACTCGCCCGCCTCCTTTTCCGGTAGCTCCTCCGCATTGGCAGGCTGATACTGATTGATGATGTAGAAGGCGCGCCCCGAGCCGTGGCTGCTCACCAGACTTCGCCAGGCGCCGCGCGCTTCCTCCTCGACGCCGCCGGCCCGCCAGTGGTTGATCCAGTACTTTTGGGCGTTCTCCACTTCGGCTTCCGAGAGGGTTTCTTCAAAAGTGTCGATGAGGGCGTCGTCGGGGAAGATGCGCACCCACAGCTGCTGTTCCGGCCCTTCCTCCGTTTCCAGGCGCTTGAAACGCGTCTCCAGGCGCAGCGGAAAGAGGAAGAAGGGATAGCTGTCGTCCATACGGCCTACGTTCTCACGCGGGTCTGTAAAGACCTGGAATTCCTCCAGCCGGCCCAGCTCCTGCTCCCGGATGCCGGTCAGGGAGGACTGCAGCTGCTCGATCTCGGCTTCGGTCTGCCGCTGCCGGCGCTGCAGGCGCTGCGCCCTGGCCTGCTGCGCTTCGTTTTCGGGATCGAAGTAGCGCTGCAGGCGGGCCTGCTCCTCGCGGATGCGCTTGAGGCGCTCGCGGGCCTGAAACAGGGCGAGGCCGGTGGCCTGCCGCTGTTGGCGGGATTGATGGAGGGCTTGTTGTAGGTCGTTAAATTCGGGCATAAAGGCTAATTTTGAAGTCGGAAGTCGGAAAGCGGAAACAACCCGTCTTGGTCGGTGCTTCGGCAGACAAGGCATAAGAGCTTGAAAGAAAATCGATGCAATTACGAATTGCGATTTTTTGCTGTTTTCTGACCAGATAGATTGGCAAGATAGCAAGATCCACCCCCCGGCCCCCGCCAGCCATGCGGCCCGTCTGGGCGGGTGCGAGTTGTACACAAATCGGCCGCGGGGTGATTTCAGCCTGCCCAGACGGGTCCGTATGGAAAGGGCTGAAAGATCATAGCCCAGGGCATCGCCCTGGGGGCATAGATCATGATTTATTACGTGTAGCCCTGTAGGGGCGTCACAAATTATGTCGCCCCTACAGGGCTCCGACCTGATTAAATCGAACATTTCCCACCCAGGGCGATGCCCTGGGCTTGGTTGTGGCAGCCCTTCAGGCTGCCGAGAAGATATGTGTAACTCGTGGCCTTGAAGGTCAGTTGAAAAGCAAAACCTCACCGGCAGACCAATCCTATTGAAGTTCTGTTCCTCAAAAATTATTTTCAAAAAATCTCGAATCATTACTCATCTGTTTTTCTTAGCTCAATCCGGCAGCATCTCCTTTGCGTGCACGCCCACCAGCACCGGCACCTGGTAGAGGATGTAGGCCAGCTCGGCCGCGTTCATGCCGGCGCGCCACTGCACGTTGGCGTCCTCCTCGTGCTGGACCTCGCCGCCGGGGAACATCCCTTCCGGCGGCTCCGTCAGGCTGAAGTCCGGCAGGTCGGTGATTTCCAGGTGGGCGCCCACGGCGGTCCCGACATTCGGCCAGGCCAGGTCATTCCAAAAGTGAGGGTTTTCCGTAGTATCCAGGTCAAGGCCGAAGCGGGGCTCGCCGGGGCGTTCTTTGATAACGAAGAACCAGCCGGGGTCATCATCTTCTCCGCGGGCTTCTTCGGCGGTGAGGTCGAAGCCGAAGAAGTAGATATCGGGGTCCACCTTGGCTTCGTAGAGGGGCATGAGCACCTTGGAGCGGGGCGGGTTGTCCTCCTCGGCTTCCGTTAGCGGCGCCAGATCGCGGGGTTTGGATTTGTCGATCTCACCGGTATCCTCGTCGGTCTGCCAGACGGCGCGATGCGCGTAGATGACCGCTGTAGGGTATTTTTTGAGCAGTTCGCCACGGATGACCAGCACCACCTCGTCCTCCTTATCGCCCTGCGCCTCGCGATGATCGTGGTCGCCGAGCTGGGAGAACTTCGACCAGCGGTGCAGGGGCGGGATGTCGCGCAGGCGCTCCCGCAATGTCTCCTCGTCCTGGTCTTCTACATCGAGGTAGCTGCTCACCTCCCAGAACTGGCGGAAGTAGCTGCCGCGCTGGTCGGTGACGTACTCGCGCCAGAGCAGCTCGCGCCCGAATTCGTGGTTGAGGCCTACCATATAGGCTTCGATGAAGCGCTGGTTGGTTTCCAGCAGGGTGATGCTGTTCGGCGCGATGTGCTGTATATTAGGTAAGAAATTTTCTGTTGACAGTTCCACCAGCGGTTTATACATGGGAATGTCGAACTCCGGGTAAGCCATCGGCTCCCGGAACTGCTCGCCGATGAGGTCGAAGATGCGCGGCGGCAGGTAGATGGTGCCGAAAGTATACGCCGGTACGGTCAGGGCAGGATTGATTTTGGCGAAAGTAGCTTCGGCCAGGATGTTCAGGTTGATAGGCGGCCGTTCCGGCTTTTCGCCGAGTGCAGCGCTGGCCCGTAACAAAGCATAGCTGTCGCGCAAAGCATTTTTAAACCGGACCGCGGTGGCGCTATCGGAGCCTCCTGTACTTGGCTTGAAATCCTCCTCCAGCCCGGACAGCCGGAAGTCGGGGCTGTTCGGCAGCTTGTCTACCAGCTCCGGCGTCTGATTTTCTTCAAGGACGGTTTCCGCTTTTTCAAGCTGTCGCATCCAGCTGTTAAAGAGCCGGTAGAGATAGATAAGGGACGCGATGACCGTTGCCAGTATCGCGATGACGGGAGCTGTCAGCGGCAGGAAAAACAACAGCAGCAAGGCGATGATGATCAGGAGCAGGGGCAGCGCGCGAAAATTGGGATGGTCGCGCAGCAGATCGAGCAGATCTTCGGGCGCGTTTTTGGGTTCCAGCCCGGCGGCTACTTCTTCCAGCGTAGGCAGATCGGCGGGCGTTACTTTAGGCGGCGCCGCACTTACTGCCCCTTCGTTTATCCGGGTGAGTAAATTATCAGGGGTAGCCGGTCCGGTGAATTCCAGGCGCTGCATCAGGCGGGCACGGGGACGGGTGATGCGCCGCAGGGTAGCAGAGGTTGCCGCCGCCGTCAGGGGGCTTTCCCTGACCTGATGGGAAACGGTAAGTCCATCAGCAACGATTCGCGCCTGCATCGGCGCGGTGAGCAGGAAGCTGCGCTCGGGGCTACGCTCCAGTACGGACCGCAGGTGTTTGTCGTGATAGACAAAGCCGGTCTCCTTGGCCAGCTGCGCCAGGCGGATGCGCCGCTGCGCCTCCAGCACGTCGCCGAGCTGTCCCCAGGCATTATCCATATATTCTTCCTGGTTTTCCTGGATGATGCGCGTACCGAAGCCGGCGCTGACCCGCCAGCGGGGGTCCAGGTTGAGCTCGTGCACCCAGTTGTCGTCGGGCGTGACGGGATCGCCCTCGCGGTCGTAGAGCAGGCGCTGCGTCAGGGCGTGCCAGCGGGCGTAGAGCGGCGGCGTGATCAGCGGATCGGGGTCATCCGCTTCGGTGATGGGCAGGCTGGTATCCTCGTTGGCGGCGCCGGCCGTTTTTTCTTCGTAGTCGTCGCTGAGGTTGATCAGCTCGGCGAGTTTCTGCTGAAATTCGTGGGGGTAGGGCTCGTCCCAGTTCTCGTACTTTTCGGCTTCCTCTTCTTCTTCGTCGCTCAACACTTCGGCGGGCACCTTCAGGGCGCCGCCGAGGCGGAGCACGCCGCCCAGGCCTTCCACGTCGATGCCCGGCAGGTTGGAGCCGGGGTGCAGCACGTCCATATCGCGGCGGCCGACGCGGCTGTCGACGGGCTTGGGTTCCAGCAGGCGCACCAGATACTCGAAGTCGCCGATCTCGCCGGTGCGGAAGTACCAGCGGTGGTAAAAGGGAAACTGCGTGCCCGCCTGCCGGCCTTCGTAGTCGCCCCAGGCCGAAGCGGTAGCGTTGGGCGCGGCGGCGGGGTCCATGCCGAGGCCCGCCAGACGGCCGCTCTCGAAGGTGGGAATGAGAAAGGCGTGATAGGCGACCTTCGGTTCCAGGCGGCGCGGACAGACGATGCGGGCGTAGGCCAGATCGGCATTTTCATCCAATATGGACTGAAATTCCTGCAGCACCTCATTGGTATTTTCGGAAACAATCGGCTCATCCAGCGGGCGGTTGACGTGCACGTGCGCCCAGGCCCAGAGCTGCCCGGCGCTGGGGAACAGCTCACCGGCGCCCTCTACCTCGATGAAAGGCAAGGGTTTATCTTTGATATTTTTACCTTCGGTAAATTCCTCTTCTTTGAGCAGCACCAGGGTGATCCAGGGCCGCAGGCGGTCCGTCTCCGTATTGGCAGCCGCCGGCGTATAGCGCCAGGGCAGATCTTCGTCGTAGAAATCGATATAAGGCAGGTAGTTGGGTTCAAAGTTGGTGATCCCGTGGCGGGGTTCGTTCTTGATGATGGCCTTACTGTCGATGCCGACGATATCGCCCGGGCCGTAAAGCTGGATATCCTTGGAGATGACCTTTGTTTCCGGGTCCCCTTCCAGCATTTTGGCCTCCAGTTCCAAATCTATTTTAATGGTGGCCCGCAGCGTGACGGCCGGATCCATATCGGGCGAAGTGATCTTGTTGGCGACGCCCTGGCGGAGCCAGGGTAAAAAGGAGTATGTTCCGATTTTACTCATGCTGCTTCGGTATTGACTTCGGTTGAAGGAATGACGTGGACGGCGTCCACGAGTTCGGGGTTTTCGGTAATGCGCTGCTGCAGGTACTCGCGCGCCTGCGCCTGGCTTTCAAAGCGGGCGGCCGCTCCGTCGACGGGCGTGTTGTCGCGGTTGAAGGCTACCGTAAAGCCAGGCTGCTGCACGCGGATCTTATCCTCGAAGGGCTGACGCAGCTTTTGCTGGTGCTTCGAAATGTCAATCTTGGTGACGGCATTGCCCCGCAGCAGGTGGTTGAACAAGCGTCCGGCGAAGGCGAAGAAGGGCAGGAAGAGGCGCTTGCGGCTGTCGATGATGATCTTCTCATAGCGCACTACCCGCTTGACGGCCACGCCGGTGGCATACTGCCCCCCTGCATCGGAAAGCTCTAGTCCGGCGGGCTGATCTTCGAAAGCGGGCAGGCTTAGCTTCTCGGCATCCGAGAATTCCTGGAACTGGGCAGTGGCGAAGCGCTCTTTGGCCTCGGCCTTCTTGTCCAGCCCGGCGGCGGCCGTCACGCTGAAGCGGTTGGCGTCGCTGGGCGCCTGGCTGCCGACCTTGTCGAGGGTCAGCTGCAGCGGGATGCGGCGCTGGCTGATGCGCAGCGCGCCGACGGGATGCATAACCAGGCCTTCCTCCTCCTCGATTTTCCGGAGGGAGACCAGCAGGTTGTTCGAGGCCGGCAGGCTGGCCGTCCAGTTGGCCAGGTTCTGGAATTCTTTTTCTACAATGGGCAGCACCTCGATGGGCGGCAGGGTGGTGTCCTCCTCTTCGCCCCAGGTGACGCTGAAGTCGACGTCGATATCAAAGAAGAGCAGCGAGATGGAGCCGGTGCCTTCCACGCGGTAGGGCGTGGGCCCTTCCAGCGAGCCGCGGGCGCTGATGCTGAACAACCCGATGCCGAAGACCTTGACCGACACCTTGGTCGAGAATTCGATGATGAAGTAGAAAGGCGAAAACTGGAATAGCGCATCGAAGCCGAGGTGCCCCTCGATCTTGAACTCGCTGAGGCCGAAGAAGAGCTCGGCCTTGGCGCCGAACTGCACCGTGTTGCTGGTCACCGAAAAGTAGGCTTCCACGCGGATGCGGGCGAAGGATTTGTCGAGGATATTCAACGCAATCCGCTTCGGATTGGGGAAGGGCAGCGGCGGCGGCGTATAGCGCGGGTGGAAGCCCCCGACGCTGACGACGAAGTTGGCGTCGGCGCCCCAGCCGATGAGCAGGCCCATTTCTCCTTCGAGGGTGATGAAGAGGATGCGCGAGCCGAACATGCTGGCAAAGAACCAGGCCCGTTTTTTGTCGAACTCGATGGCGCCGATGAAGTTGACCTGCAGGACCAACAGGGCAGCCTGTTCATCGGGCAGGACGACCTTCAGCACGCCAAGGATAGCGATATTGCCCGGAATTTCGATGATGATGCCAAGGGAGAGACTGATCAGCGTAGGCGTTCCCCATCCTAATTTGGCCAGCGGCCCGATGAGGAAGATATCGGCCTCGGGCGGGAAGAAAGTGCGCAGGTCGCTGATGATGCGCGGCGCGTTTTCTACCACATTGGTCGGGAACATGATGCCTTCCACGGCGCCGGTGCGCACGCCCTCGGCCAGCGGTTCCAGGCGCATGGTGCGGTTGAGGCCCAACAGGCCGCCGACACCGAGCAGCGTAAAGCCGAAGCCGAGTTGTATGCCCGAGCCGAACTCGGCGGTGATGATGATGAGCAGCGAGAAACCCTTCGAGCCGTCGGGCATACGCGTGGTGATCAGGCCGATGGCTTTGAGCGAAAGGAAGCCGCTGAAGACCAGCTCGATGGCGCCGGCGTACTCCTCACGGTCGAAGTCGAAAAAGAGATAGCCGCCGCCCTTGACGACGCCGGCGTCGAGCGAGAGGCCTACGCCGTTCGGCGGCTTGAAGCCGATGCCGAAGTCGACCGGCCCCAGGTTGCCGCCGCCGTCGGGAAAGGAGAACTCGGCGGTGACGCCCATATTTTCCACCACGGCCTTCAAGGGGCCCAGGTTGGCCTTGATATTGGAGCCGACATTGATGGGCAGTTTCCCATCCTTGGGCAGAAAACCCAGGATGATGCTTTCGAACTCGACGAGGCCGAGGTCGATGTGGGCGGGCAGCCAGATTTCCAGTCCGCCGCTGCCGTCGAAGTAGACCTCGCCCTTGTCGCTGATGCCGAGGGCGACGTCGAAGAAGCCCTCCATTTTGGTGTCGGGCAGGATCTGCGAGAGGAAGCCGTCGCCGCTCTGCGTATCGATCACCACCCGGCCCTCTTTGATCGCGGCGCGAAAGATGACCTCGCCGGCCGCCTTGCCGTTGCCGGCATCCCAGGAGAGGCGGTTGTCGACACTTAGTGCAAACTCTTTGATCTCGAAGCGGCTGCCGTCGACCTGACCGAGCAGGACGAAGGGATTGCCGTTCTGGCGGCGGGCGATGAATTCGAAGAAGAAGCGCCCCTCCAGTTCCGTGGAGCCGGGCGGGATGAGGTCGACCTCGCCTTTAGGCCGGACGACCAGTTCGGCTTCGTTGGGAATGTCGAAGCCGAACTCGAAGTTGACCACCCATTCCTCCTCTTCGAAGCTGACGGCTTCGCCCGACAGCGGATTGTGGAAAGTGACCAAAAGCCCGGGCGGGCTGATATCCTCCTTAGGCTGCACCGTGAGCACCACGAGGTCGAGCATGGGAACCGGTCCCGAGGTATCGAGCAGCACCGGGAAGCCGGCGCGGGCGATGATCTGCTCCAGTTTTTGAAAGAGATCCGTGCCGTCGAAGCCGTTGCGGCCCCAGTCGTACAAATCGCCGAGCTGCTCGCCGGGCGAGGTGATCCAGTTGCCGATTTGCTTAAATTGAAAGGTAGAGGCGTAGTATTGTGGTGCATCGGGATCGGTGGAGCCTTCGTTGTGCAGTTCTCTTTTGAGGACGCCGGTAAATTCGAGGGCCTCGTTGAGCCCCGGAATATTGTCGAAGTACTGGATGATGACGAAGGCCAGGAGGCGCTCGGGGATTTCCTGTATTTCTTCGTTGGAGACGCCGGGCAGGGTGAGGCCGTCGATGGCGTCCTTGACCTGCACGAAGCTCTCGATGACGTCCTTCACTTCGGTGACGGCGTCGATGGCAGTGCTGATGATGGCGCTGGTATCTTCGTCTTTGATCGCCTGGATCAGTTCCTCCACCGTCTCGGTCAGCTTATCGAGTTTCAGCCGGGTTTGTTCCAGGGCGCTGCCGATGCTGTCGGCCTGGGCGGGGCTCAGCGGGATACCCAGCTGTACGAAGAGGGCGCCGGCGTCGGCTGCGTTGAACTCTTCGGTCAGCGGCCGCAGGATTTTGGTGAATTCGAGGACTAGGTTTTCTAGTGTTCCGGTGTTTTCAGGCATAGGTGCTGGATTCTACGCGGTGAAGGAAATCCTGGACGGTGCGGCATTCGTCGATCAGGGAAAAGAGGAGCAACCACTGTTCGTTCAGATCGCGGCGCAGCTCCGCTTTGCCGTGTTTTTTCAGCAAAAAGGCCATGCGGGAGAGCAGGGCGGGCAGCGTTACGCCCTCCAGTTCCGCCGGAATGGGATGGCGGGCATACTGAGCGCTGCGCAGGACGTGTTGCAGGAAGCCAGGCCCCTGATGGCGATGCCAGCCTACGGTGACGGGGCGGCAGTGGTTGACCAGGCGAATGACCTCATCGGCGTGCCGTTCGAAGAGCTGCAGCAGCTGAAGGCCCAGAGGGCTCTGCTGCAGTTGCGCGCGCACGTAGCGGCCGGCGGCTTCGGGGCTGCGTTCCGCAATCGTTCGCTTCGTCCCGGCGCTGCCGCCACTTCGCTGCAGGGGGCTGGTAGCGAGGGTAAGGGGAAAGCCCTGATCGGCGAAGTAAGCCAGCACGTTCTGGATTTTATTGGAAGAAGTGACGCGAATACGGCGATCGTCCGCGTCGAGCTGGATGATGTGGCCACCTTCGAGCAGGGCAACGATCTCGTGATCCTCGTTGATGATGACCGAGCCCGAGTCGCCCTTGTAGGCGAAGGCGACGACGTCGTCCTGCACGGTGTAGGTCTCCTCGTCGGTGGGATAGATAAATACCTGTTCGACCTTGTCGGCGTAGATGTTGGAGAGGTCTTCGGTGACCACCTTGCAGGTGCCGCGCACTTCGACGACGCGGCCGCGGGTATACCCCGATCGCTTGCCGATTTTGTAGACGTTGTCGCCGCAGACCGCCTCGGCTACGCCGCGAATTCGGAAGACGTTTTCCGTCAGCTTATTGGAAATTTCGAGCAGGATCTGGTCGGCAGCATCCTCATTGAGGGCGGCGATGGCGCAGTCGACCTTGTCGTTGTCGGCGCCCGCCAGTACCGATCCGATCACGTTGCAGTCGCAGCAGCAGCCGCTGAACTTGGTGTGCTGTGGCTGCCCGACGACGGTGTCGGCATCGCCCAGGACGTGGTGGTTGCTGAGTACGACCCAGCGGTCGTCGGCATCGAGCTGGCCGAACCATCCGATGGTGCCGGTGCCTTCATCCTTGGGGCCTACACAGATACCGCCCTTGAGGGGTCGGTAATGGCTGTTGTCGCTGTACTTGGTCAGTACGGGCGTCTGGATGACGTCGGTGCGGAAACCATGCAGTTCTTCCGGAATGAGCTGCTCATCGGAGAGCTGTTCCCGCGGCTTTTTCTCCGTGACGTAGACGCGGAAGCTCAGCTCGTCGGTAACCTTTCCTTTTCGCTCCTTGAAGCCCACGCCTACCCCATCGATGCCGGGGAGCCGCTTGAGTTCCTGTTCGGCCGCCTCGACCTCGTCGAGCAGCACGCGTTGTTGTTGGGATCGTTCTTCTTTTCCGGGCATGCCGGGTGGATTTTAGGTGAAAAGGATTGTCCGCCTCCGTCCCGCTTCTTCGAAGGCGGGACTACGGCGGATAAAAAGAATTAGGGGATTGAGTAGTTCCCCTACTATCTTTGATCCTGATCTGATATCAAATGAATATCTATGCCATTTTTTAGCGGATACTTTTATACCTCAACTTCCCTTCATCATTCCAGATGAAGAGCAGGTGTTTTTCGGCATCGTCGCGGAATTTGACCTGGAAGCGGTGGATAGGCGGATCCGTTTCGATGACGCCGCCCAGGATTTCCGCCGATTCAACGCAGGGGCTTTCCGCGAGCCAGTCGCGCAGGCCGGCCAGCCGTTTGCGGGCCTTTACCGAGCGGTCCTGTGCTTTCAGGAACTGGTTGATTTGCTGCTGAAAGCAATCTTTGTCCCAGTCGTCGACACAGGTGCAGAATTTTTCTTGCAGGGCGTCCATAGTTGGTCTTGAACAGTTAACAAATAGAAGCAGGCATCCCAGCGCCAGCATTCGTATCAGGCTGTATTTCGGCGCCTCAGACCGGTACATAACGGCTGATTTTTTGCACCAGCATCTGTATACTGTTGATATTTTCAAAACAGTGAATGAGCTCGAGGGCGTGCTCATCCAGCGTCCGTTGCAGCTCCGGGCTGCCGTGCGTACGCAGGACCGCACTCATGCGCGTAAGGAGCAGGTCCGGCCTTATACCGTCGATCACCGGGGGGATCAGGTGCGTCTTATCGCGGGCGCTTTTGATCATATGCGCCAGCCAGGCGGGCCCGCGGTTGCGGTGCCAGGCGACGGTGACCGCGCGCTCGTGATTGACCAGATCCATGACCTCCGTCCGGTGTGCCTCGTAGCACTGCAGTAATTGTTTGCCGAAAGGCGACTGCGACAGCTCCCAGCGCAGCCAGTTGGCCGCGTCCTGATTGGTGTAGATATGCTTCGGCCGGACCAGCGCGGCATAATCCCGGTCATCACCGCCGGCCGGCGATTCGGCGACAGTGACGGCGAATCCTTCGTCACTGAAAAAATCGAGCACATCCTGGAAGTGGCAGGCGATGGTGATGTCGAGCTGGCTGTCGTCCGCGTCGAGCTTGATGATGTCGCCGGCCCAGAGGAGCCCGACGATCTCGCCGTCCTCGTTGAGGATGGCGGAACCCGAGTCCCCCTTATAGGAAAAAGCGGGGATATCGTCTTCGTAGGAATAGGTTTCGTCCTCGGCCGGGTAGATGAAAATCTGGCCCGATTTGCCGGTATTGAGGGTGGTTTCAATATCCTCGGTGACGTCGCTGCAGACGCCGGCGATTTCGGCGATAAAGCCGCGGGTATGGCCGGACTTCATTCCTATTTTGGTCACCACATCACCACAGACGGCTCCGGCGACGCCGCTGACCTGTAGGGTGGTTTCACTTTCACTGTTGGCGATTTCGAGGTTCAGGTTGCCGGCCAGCTCGTCGTCGACGCGAACGAGGGCGCAGTCGATGCTGTCGTCATCCTTGGCGATCAGCACTTTGCCGATCACATCGCAGTCGCAGCAGCAGCCGCAGAACTTGTAGTAGTAGGGCTGCCCGATTTTCAGCTCCCCCAGCCCGCCGTCGGCGTCCTCGTGGTGGTAATAGGCGGGATCTTCCAGATCGAAAGCGACGTGGTGATTGGTGATGAGCACCTTGTCGCCGCCCGACAAGGTACCGAACCAGCCCAGGGTGCCGATGCCGCCGCGCAGCGGACCGATGGCGATACCGCCCTGCAAGGGACGATAGGTTCCCCGGTCCGCCAGGCGCCGAACGCGGGGCAGGCGGATGACGTCAGTGGGAATGGCGTGCAGCGCAGGAGGAATGAAGTGTTCGGGAACGAGTTCAGACAGGGGCTTCTTCTCTTTGACGTATACACGGAAGGCAAACTCCTGCGTGGGCCGCCCGTTCCGTTCCTTGAAACCGACACCAATACCCACCACTCCGGGAATGGCGCGCAGCTCATTTTCCACCGCGGGACGCAGCGCCATTAGTTCGTCTTGCCTTGCCTTTCTTTCCTGTCGTGATTTCATCAGCTCAAATAGGTGAAACGCAAAATAATACGTGTTGGAAGTTAAGGGTATATAAAAGGCGAACCGGATCGCTCCGGTCTTATTTGTGTAAGGGGCAATTGGATGCCGGTAGTTGCTGTCGGGCAAAATCGCAGAAATCCTCTCGGGGCTGATTTGAGGTCATTCTGACCCTTTGCCCAACCCGGTCTAAGCAGGTTTATCTCTTGGGGAAAACTGAAGGAAGGAGGGTGCTCCAGTTTTTGGGAAAATGGTTGTCGTCTTAGTGGTCTAATATAGGAAATTACCATATCAAATGCAAGGGGGCGGAGTAGTTCGCTGAGATTTTAATGCTTTCTGCGAGAAGACTGGATAAAGCCGGAAGCTGTTTTTCAATCCGGAGGAAACATCGAAATGTCAAGCGCAGGCAGGGTATCGGGTGTTCGGAGGCCGGGAGCAAAAGCACTTCGATAAAGTGTAACTAAATCCGTGGGTATAGTTCCAATTGAGTTGTTCTTGAGTGTTTGGGTTGCCGCGCCGGCAGCCGCCTTGACGGGTCACTCTTGCATCGCGAAGCGGTAGTGCCGCCGGTAATGCATTTATAAAACGTTGCTGTGTGCTTTGCGATCTTCGCGCCTTGGCGTGGGGTTCAACGCAAGCGAAAAGCTACTTGCCTACACAGCAATCTATCAGCCGTACTGACAAGGGGCCGCACGCAAAGGCGCAAAGTGCGCTAAGTAACTACGCACGATCGAATTTTGTAAGGTCATCCGAAAATGGGAATACCAAAAGGTCATCCACCGTTTTGGATGCGATGAGCATCTATCCGGGTAAGAACTAAACCGGAAAAGCTATGAAAACGAGAACTTTTTCGCCCACGCTCATGGGCCTGGTAATGCTTTGCCTGTCGCTGAATGCCCAGGATAAGGTGCCCTCCCCTTACTTTCACGTACCCTGTCAGGAATGCAAAACGGAAGAATTCCCCCTGCTGCGCACCGATGCGGAGGTAGACATCAGCGGGGTGATCGCCGATGTGCACATCCGGCAGGTATATAAAAACGACGGCGCGGAGCCTATCGAAGCGATTTACGTCTTTCCCAGCTCCACGCGTTCGGCGGTGTACGACATGCAGATGCGTATCGGCGAGCGGGTGATCCGGGCGGTGATTCAGGAGCGCGGGAAGGCCCGGGAGAATTATGAAAAAGCGCGACGGGAGGGCCGCCGCAGCGCCCTGCTGGAACAGGAGCGGCCCAATGTTTTTCAAATGAATGTCGCCAACATCATGCCGGGCGATAAGGTCGTCGTGGAGCTGGCCTACACCGAATGGCTGACGCCGGAGGCCGGCGCCTACGAATTTGTATTTCCCACTGTGGTAGGCCCTCGTTACGGTGGTGAATCCACCGCAGAACAGCTGACGGCCGGCCGCTGGGTGGAGAATCCCTACCTGGAGCAGGGGGCGCCCCTCCCGTTTGACTGGTCCCTGGCGCTGCGGCTGCACGCGGGAATGCCGGTGCAGCGGATGTTCAGCCCTTCCCACAACATCGACATCCAATATGATAGCGAAGACGAAGCGCATTTCCGGCTGGAAAACGGAGCGGTGAAAGATGTCATCGTCCGCTACCAGTTGAACGGCAAAGAGGTTCAGCA
>Ga0209949_1000510_pt1 | contig 20472 bp, 15 predicted proteins | sample SalPonC_black_MG_FD_185711 | JGI IMG/M metagenome (GOLD analysis project Ga0209949, IMG submission 185711) | Salt pond soil microbial communities from South San Francisco under conditions of wetland restoration - Salt Pond MetaG... | ecosystem: Environmental > Aquatic > Marine > Intertidal zone... | reverse complement strand
GGGATTGATTTTTAGAACTATACCCTAGAGGGTGGGGCGCGATTCATCGCGGGAAGGGTGTCATACCCAGAGTTCATATGACTTTAGTAGTTTTCACATTCCATCTTCAAAGGGTGATTTTTTGTACCTATGACTATACACCGAACGCTTCAAGGTCCATCAGACGCTTGAAGGTTCTCAGTCAGTTCAATTCCGGGGTGAAATTTCGCCATTAAATCCAATGCTGCCTGACCCAATCGCGGACCAAAATTGAGAAGATATGCGCCATCCATAGAATAGACCCTTTCATTTTTTGCAGCTTCTGTAAGACTGACTCCGGGTGCCTGCAACACTCCTTCTTTACCGCCAACACTTTGGATTCCGGAATTCATCATTAAAATCAAATCCGGATTTGCTTCAACCACTGCTTCGGCCGTAAGCGGCTTGTACCCGTTAAATGAATTGAAAGCATTTTCACCACCTGCCAACTCAATCATTTTTTTGGCGGATGTTCCGTTTCCTGCAACCATAAGCATGTTGGCACCACGTGCATAGATAAACAGTACGCTTGGCTTATCTGTAATACGACTTCTCGCTGTTTCTGCTATATCCAGGTCAGCCTTCATATTCTGAATCAACTGCTCTGCCGCTTCTTCTTTCTCAAATATTTGTCCCAGTTGCCGGGTCCGCTCAAATGCCGCTTGAACAGTTTCATCAGCAGTTAATTTTAGCAGAGGAACACCGGCTCCGCGAACTTGGTTTACCACAGTTGGCGGCCCTGCGGCTGCACTTGCCAGTATCAAACTTGGTGAAACAGACAGAAGTCCCTCTGCCGAAAGATTTCGGGTAAATGGAACTTTGGTAAGATTTTCAGTTTCCCCGGGAAACGTACTTGACTCATCCACAGCAATAAGATGGCCTTCTGCGCCGATAGCATAAATCGTCTCCGTTATCGCGCTTCCGATCGAAACCACTCGAGATAGATCATCAATCGCAACTTCCACGTCATCCGAACCGGTGTATGATTGTTGTGCAATTGCCGGTAGAGTTGTTGCAAATAACATCAAAGGAAGAACAAAAGCCTTCGCAAGAAACCCGTCAGACGGAAAGACTCTCCACTCGGCTATCCACTTTAATGTTTTTGAACAATAATTCCTTCTATAAAAACCGTCGGCAGGCGAGGATTTTATCTTAAATCTTTTCATACCTCAACCTCCATCTGTTTTAGTTGACTTGTGATCTCTCTCCATGACTGAAGTTCAGGTTTACCGGGCTTTCGGGAACCAAAAAATGTAGCAATTGCATTGTGCCCTTCATCATATATTTCAAGCGCAGTGACGATACCATCCTCCGTTGGTTTCTCAACAATCCATGATTCAGCAATATGATCCTCGCGCAGGTGCAGGTTAAAATCGGGATCAAGAACATTCAGCCAATGGTCCATAACTTTAATCCGATTAATCGGCCCGCTGTGAATCTGAATCATCCCGGGGCTGCTGACAAACACCATAATCGGTACAACATTTTCAGAGGACCATTCTAACATTTTCCGAGTAGCATTATTTGAAATTTTCCATGAAAATCTACCCTCAGCTAATCTTAATGCATCTGTTCTGCCTGCCTTGAACGTCCGAAGGAGCGGAAAAAAGTCGTGTGTATCCTTTAACTCCGACCATTTTTGAAGAAACTCATCAGTATCGATCTCATCTATCGTAACCGTTTTTTTCTCTTTAATGGAATCTTTGACCGCGATCTCATTGGATTGATCATCAGACCTGAACTTTTCAACAAGCTTGCTGTATTTGCCAACACGTTCTTCATCCATCAGGTAAATTTTATGGACTGCTGTTCCGGCCTTATCAAAAAATTGAAGGCTGTAGAGTGTCCCTCGTGGATTTTCAACCGGAACGGCAAAAGCGAATCCCCATCGATTATGAAAAACACGCAAGTCGATGTTTTCATCCAAAACCAATCCTGCATGCCCTTCAAATGAGATATTTTGATAGGTCCCATGCTTCTCGTGAACGGCCGATTTATTTCGCGTCAAAGCCATCACTTTACCCAGGGTTTCCACTTCTTTGATGATTCCTTCCCAGTCTTCGGTCAAGCGAACAACAGTTTCGCCATCACAGATACAAGCCACTAATTCAGCTTCGGAAACACCAAGTTCATCAGCTGCATTTTTTGTTCGCAGTGTTGGTTTTTTCTCTTTTAGTTGATCCCATTGTTCTTTTAATTCACTGCCTTTTGAAATATCCTCGAGAGTTGTATTCATCGGTTTGTTGATCATTAATTTATAAATTGAACCTGCTTTTTATTTCCTGAATTGGTGGGTATAAAAGAGCAGAATTGATTAGACAATTCATTCAACTATTGCAAATCTCGTAATCCTTCTTCGAGTTGAATTACATAATCAAATGTGTAGAAGGGTGAAGCGGGTCTTGTTTGCAGGTTTGCAAATGCTTCTGTTGAAGTATCCGGATTACCTTTATAGTAAGAGATAATGTCGAACTTCAAATAGTGATTACCGTCAGCTGTCCGGAGAACATACGTTTCATTCTCATTTGGAAAAACCGCACGCATCGGTTCATTCATTCCAGTGTATGTGTACCAATCAGCCATGGCCAATGTCTCCCCATCTGTTTCGTATCCTTCCGAGGGAGCAATCGTTACCTGGTCAAAAGCAACATCAAGTCGTACCAAGCCGGCTTCACCCGGTCCGCTGGTTCCTGAGTTTAAGATAATCTCTGTGCCACGGAACCCAACGTCCCAGCTTGTAGAAGCGGAATCAGCAATATCAACTGCCTGACCTGATCTGAAGCTGAATAGAACAAATCGTGCATTTGGATTATCCCGCAAAGACGGTGCATGAAGATCCGTTACGGTTTCTGCCTGTATCTCCGATTGCAGTTCTTCAGGTCCGCTTCCGCTATCGCTGCATGAACTAAAGAAAAATAAACTAACCAATGCCAAGAGTGACAGAAAAGTTGTTGTTTTGTTGGATATGTGATGTTCAATCATTTGAATTTTTACTGTTTTCTGTTAGTGATTTGATCTGTGATTAAAAAAATAATTATAACCGGACAGACGCCTGCATATACCAAATGCGTCCGGGAAAATTCGGGGTATTGATGTTTCTGTGGTTGAAAAGATTATCTACTCCAAGCTGGAGATTATAATCCTTAAAGAGTTCTTTGGACACGGACATATTCCAAACCATGTGAGAGGGTTCATATTCGTTGCTGTTTACAAATCCGTTTCCATTGCTGTCGTATAGCCCATATTCTCCCCGGTACATTCCACGAATGGTTGCTCCCCATCCGACGGCATTATCATAGAAAAATTTCACGTTGCCAGAGTGTTTGGATCGGTTGAACATCGGCTCATAGGATGAAAAGGTGCGTGTTGCAATTTCTCCCCGGTTATCCTGGACGGTTCGTTCTTCTTCAAATAGGCGTTTGGCATCAAGGAGTTGATACCCCACTGATGCCTGAATATTTGAATTCACTGTCCATCGCAGTTCGGTTTCGATTCCCTGTGTATACACATCATGCAGGTTGAAGTAGGAGAATACAGACTGCCCGTTGGTTTTACGGGCGATTGGAGCCGTTTCAATCAGGTCCGTTACATTATTTCTGAACAGATTAACGCGCCATCGTATTCTGTCGGTCAGATCAACATCTACACCAAAATTGGCAGCCCATGAGGACTCGGCTTTTATCTCATTCAAACTTGAAATCGGAATTAAGATCTGATCGATATTTCCCTCGTTTTGAAGTCTCTCAATTCCCTCACGAACCGTACTCGATCCGAATACACTGTATCCCGCGGTTGAGTTATTAAAATTCAGAAATAACTGACGAAACTCGGGCGCTTTGAACCCTCTTCCGATGGAGCCGCGCAATTGAATACGGTCAGTAAAATTGTAGCGTGCAGAAAATTTTGGGCTGATTTGTGAGCTGTATTCACTGTGTCCGTCAAACCGAAAACCACCGGTAATTTCCAACACTTGGGATGGAATCCAGCTATGCTGCAGGTATACAAAATTGGTAGTGAAATCCGGCTGACTTGGATATCGATCCGCTTTGAGGCCTTCTAAAACCAATCCCGTCCCTAATACTGAGTGGTGCTGATCGGTCCAGCGATAGGTCGCCTGAAGTTCCGGCATATTGAAATATTGTTTAAACTCAGAATACTCATAGGAATTACCTGTTTCTTTGAAGGTGAGGTCCGTTACCGTTTTGTAAAAACTGGTCATCCATCCTAACTCCAGTTTCAACCGATCGACGGGTTTGTACATTATTCTCGGTCGGGCTATAAAATCTTCTTGTTCGGCGTATGAAACCAAAATTTGTTGATCACCTTCTGGAGCTGTGAAGGAGCTGAGATTATCCTGAGATTCAGTAAAATATCTCACTGAGGAATCAAAAATGAGCTTTTTCGAAATTTCAAACTCCGTATTATAGCTGAAGGTATAATTCGTAAACTCAGGTACCGTTTGGGATATTGAATTCGGATTCAGGCTATAACCAGCAGAACTATTTCTGTTGACAAATAGCTTATTTCTCCAATGATCAGTCTTTAAACTGAGGTCACCACTCAGATCAAGAGTACTATTCCCGCCATACCGGGTTGTGAAACCTGCTGATACCGGCTCAACTGAATTTTCTGTAATGATATTAATAACACCGGCCAGTGCATCACTTCCCCATAGCGCAGATGAGGGACCTTTTACAATCTCAATCTGTTTCACATTTTTTACTGAAATTCTTGACAGATCCAATGTTCCCGCTGTACGTCCAATTACCGGATTTCCGTCAATCATGATTAGAGTATAATCGGATGCAAACCCCTGTACTTGTATACCGGAGCCATGATTATTCACAATTTGTAAACCTGTCTGCTCTCCCAAAATGTCATCCAGTCTAACACTTCCTGAATGTTGAATCTCACGACCGGTCACTACAGTAACCGGAATGGTGACCTCTTCTAAATCACGACGAGTTCGGGTGGCAGTAACAACAACTGTTTCAGATTCATATACATAGTCTTTCATCTCTACCGTGAGTGCTCTGTTTTCTAATTCATTGAGTCTGAATTGCATCTTTTTTGGTTCATAGCCTACCCTTGACGCTAGCAGAGTAACTATACCTTTTGAGCCAAGATCGCCATCAAGATTAATTTGAAATGATCCGTCGCCTCCTGTAATAATAGTTTGGCCAAATTCTTCAGCCAGAAGGTGAACATCTTCAATGGGCTGTTTACTACTGTCTACAACAAATCCCCGGATTACCTGGGCATCCGCACTTTTTGAAAAGATGATCATCAAAAAACTGATGAGACAAAATGAACGCATAAACTTTCTGTTGCGATTGAGCTAAACTGTTTTTAAATAGTTGGCTAAGTTTATTTAGACTTAATCTAAACTAAAAGTATTATTCACTAGGTTGATGAAAAAAGTTGCGGGTTACAACAACATCCAAAATTGGGCATGACTATTTCGTGAAACTGAAAATGCACTAAGTATATATTTATCAATGAAAAATAAGTATGTAAATCGTTCAAAAATTAGTGAAGCAAAATTCCGGCAGTTAATTAGATATTTCTCACTCGATTTAACGGCTATTCAAATAACTGAGTTAATCGGGTTGAACAGGAATACTGTGAACCGATACTTAACAGAAATTCGAAAAAAAATTCTTACCTATTCTGATGCCGTCTCGCCACTGACGGAAGTAAATACTTCTTGCCTTGATACCTCAAATTTTGATTCCTTTTGTATTCTAATTCGTGAAATGGACGGGCAAATTTATACTGAAACGATCCCCAAAGAGGTGGTTTGGAACCCCGATAACACACTAAAAATTAAAGTTCTCCAAGAAACCGGTTACGATTTAATTATCGATTTTGAAACCGGTAAGCAATTCTTTTTAAAGGATAATCACATTGGTAGTGAAAACCATCGACGGATGAAAATAAATCGAATTGAGAGTTTTTGGGGAAATGCCAAATCGAGGTTATCTAAATTTAAAGGTATGCACTCATCAACACTCAAATACCACGTTAAGGAGTGTGAATTTCGGTTTAACAACCGCAACAAAGATCTGTATCAACTACTACTAAAAATCCTGCGGAATGACCCTTTGTTTTAGTCAAGGCCGACTCGGCTCTTCGATATTTTTTTTTTGAAATCATGACTACCAAAGACACTGAACCGTAAAAAACTGATACCCTGATGAAAATTTATTACGCCTTCTCCACACAGGAAGGACACTCGACCCATTCCTCACTTGGTATATGCTGAATAGCCTTTGGACTATTCCCCCTCTCAAAAACCGGTTTAAACAGAACCTTTCCTTCGTCTTGTTCCGTGCCACAAGTATGGCAATTCACGTGGTGATCAATCCGAAGAGGTGTGTACCCGGTAATAACCCAACCATCGTGACCCTGGTGAGATGCAAGACTCTCCAGCGCGGCTCGAACCGTCTGTGATTTGTTGCCATCATAAAATTTCTCAGAGAGTTCCCCGAGAAGTTTTACTGTAGAATTGTCGAGTGTAAAATTAAGACGTTTCATGATATTTATGCATTTCCTCTTCTGTATTAGGATGATGATTATGCTTATCGATATTGCATGTTTGATGGTGCCTGTAGTTGAACCAGTGTCCGGCAATTAAAGCGAAACTTCCCGCAACCGTAAACACTGTTTCAAAAAGAAGCCCGATCCAGTAGTGGCCGAAACCCCACCCGATCAATAACAATATTAAGCCACCTGTTAAGAGGCCGGTAATTCTTTTATCGAAATGACTTCTGCGAGAAGCATAATAAACAGTGGGTAAAATCAGCAAGATAAAAACGGGGTGCATCCACTCATGCATAATCGTTGTAAACTCCCACAAAGGAAGAATGGCAATAAACACAGGAACTAAAAGGCAATGAATAGCACAAATTCCTGAAATTCCTATACCGAGTTTATCCCATAGAATCGAAGCAGTAAAACTTTTTTCTGACAAAATATTAAACAAATTCGTTTGAAGTGTGTATAAAAATACACACTATTTACACACCGATCAAAAGAATTTGTGCACCATTTAATTCAGTTCGACAGAGCCGAGAAATTATAAAATTTAATCTCATTTCCGAGCTTTGTTCTAAAATGATTAAGAAGACGGCTCTGCTCTCCATTATCGATAAAAAAAATAGATGTGGATCGGTAAGTTTAGCTACTTCAATCTGCCTAACCAAATCGATATCACCTGTGTGATTTCAACAATCCACTCAAACCTTTTTTCCGTTCGGAATTTGAACCCGCCTGATCTCTTAAAGTGGCCAGACGGGTATTCGAATTGATAAATTTTATTATTCCTTCGTAGCAGAAAATGGCAACATGCCTTCCGGTGTTCGAACTGTACCGGACATCTCATCTTCTTCAAGTGTGCAAACTGTTGTAACCAAACCGCCGTCAACATACGCTTTGAAGGTTACCGTATCTGCTTCAACAGTCACGGAACTCAAAGAGATAACCCGGCCCGATTCAAAAACGATTTTCCCGGAATATTCTTCATCGTCTCCCTGCTCAAATACAATTTGACCTTTGCTGTATTGGGGTGCTGTTTGTTCAACTTGATAGTTCCATGCGCCGGTGAGTTCGTCCGTTATCTGCATACTGCCGATCAACGCCAGCGAAAACAGAGAAATTACGAATAGTATAATTGCGTGCTTTTTCATCTTCGTTTATTTTGGTTCATGTTGTTAGGTAGAAATCAGTTGCTTCCAGGATTCGGGTCCTCTTTTGATACGTCACCCTCCTCCCTATTTTCATTTTTTTCATCCATCTCTTCTGCAAAATCTTCAAACAGTTCCCTTGCCTCCTCATCTTCAAGCTCCATCTGCCGTTCCATCAATAAGCGACGATGTTCAGCCATATCATCATCTTTTAGAATTTCGTCAATCTCGCGCGGTTTTGGAAGCTCATCGACAGAATTAATACCAAAATGTTTCAAAAAATATGTAGTGGTTTTATAGAGCAATGGTTTCCCGGGTGAATCTGCTCGACCGGAAACTTTAACCAACATTTTCTCCAACAGCTGCCGAAGGATATATCCTGAATCCACGCCCCGAATTCCATCCACTTCCGGTTTGGTAATCGGTTGCCGGTAGGCTACAATTGCAAGTGTTTCGATAGCGGGTTGGGACAATTTTCGATAAGCGTTCTCATGTTGAAAAATACTAAGCCACGGGTGATATCTCGGCTGAGTGACAAACGTAAAACCACCCCCTGTTTCTTCAATGCGGAAAGACAGATCGTTTTCCTCAAACCGGGTATTCAGCTGATCCACAATTTTTTGAATGACTTTCTGATCCAACTCCAGCTCTTCCTCACTCTCTTTGATGATATCAGATAACTTTTCCCATGATATTGGTTCAGGACTGGAAAAAATGAGAGCCTCAATCACTGAGGTAAGTCGGGTTCCATCTACAAATCGATAATCTAACATTCAGGATTTAAAAACTGATTTAAATTTATTTATTCATTCATCGGATGAGAATTCAAAGCAACACAATTTAATTGCTCAATACACTCATCCGATGACTCTCACTAGCACTATTTAACGCCGGTAACATATTAATGTATTTTCATCTTTTTGCGTAACCCGGTATCCCAACAGGTGAAAAATATCTTTAACAAGGAAACGAGCTGTATTGGTATCGACCTCAAAACTATTATCACTTAATTTACTAACACCCGGCAGATATTTCAGCAAATCGTGAAAAAAGCTTTGCCGTAAAAAACCCGATAGTGTCAGCCAGAATTGTGGCACCTCTCGGACGATTAAGAATCCATCATGTCCAACTTTCTGGTACAATGGCATAAAGATTCGGCCCGATACAGGGGCTTTTATCAATTGATTATTTTCATAAGCCAGCGGGGTTTCTTTTTCCACCCTGTTAAAATTTTTAAATCCTGATATCATCTCAAACTTTTTTGGGTCTTCAACGATTTTATGGTGGATCACTTCGTAATAGGTGTCGGGCACGCCGTTGCTGTTTCTTAAAATGTCCTCATTTAGCAAAACCTTCTTTTCGGGTAACCTGTGGATTCCTAAACGATGAAGTACCAGCCATATAAACGCCTGGCATCTTTCCACCGACTCTACTGCCCGGTGTGCCCCCGCCTCAAACCCAATGGCTTTAAATCCCAGGTTGTTGATGTAGCTTAGAAGTGTTCCCTTTATATTCTCTTCAATCCCTAAAATTTGAGGTACCGGGAACTCACGCGCCAGGTTTCTGTTCGCCAGGGTGTCGTTCAACAGGATAAATGCACAGCTTTGCGAGGATGTGGTATGCAGATCAATAAATATAAACTCACTGGCAGACCCTGAATGCTTCTCGATGATATGATCGATAGCTTTTTTAATTTCCAGGCTTTCGCCGTACTCCACCGGTCGGTTTTCTGCTTTTCGTATGGAAAAATCCTGGTTGGTATTAAACCTCTCCCATAATCGATTCAGATCGGTATCAAGAAAACGTACACCCAGTTTTACTGCCTCAATATTCCCGGTTATTGCATAGGCAGAACCGTTTATCTCATGTCCTGAAAGTTGTTGAGCAACATGATCTACTGCATGAATACCGGCTGGCTCATTCCCGTGGATGCCCACAAAAAAAACGATTACAGGCCCCTCTTGATCCCCAGTTTTCGCCCATCGTATCCGTTTAATTTTTTTTGGTTCTTTGTTCTTTGTTTTAGTCTTTTGCATCCGAGTGTTTCTTCATCTTATTCCAGATATCCTGTGTATCCTTATCTGTAATAATTCCTACGAGCACATCTTTTTCAACTACAGGAAGACAGCTGATATTCTTATCAATCATCAACAGCATGGCATATTTTATATCTTCATTCGGGCCTATGGTAATGGGATCCTTTTCCATCACATCAGACGCCGTGGCAAGGCCATCTTTTTCAGGATTGTTAAGATAATGAACCAAGCGATTTTTTGTAATGATTCCTTTCAATTTTCCGCGGCTGTCCTCTACAGGAAGATGGTTAATATCTCTCCAATCCATCACTTTTAAAACCAACTCTGCAATATCATTTTCTGTGACGGTAACAAGATTGGTCGTCATAATATTACTAACCAGATCATATTGTATTTCAAAATCTGCGCCCTCACTCTCACCGGCTAATTCCCACTCGTGAACCGGTTTATCAGAAGATCTGCGATTATGCATGATGGCGGTGAGTGCTACTGTGGCTTCGTCTCGTTCCATCGTTTTCCGAAGGTTTCGGTAGCTGTCTACAATCCATCGTGAACCGGTTGCATAATTTTCTGCCCGGGCTTTAATAATATCCAGATTTTTATCAATATCCTCCTTATCTACTCCCTTCTTCTCGAGGCCTTCGCGAGCCATGGGAATGAGCAGCTCCAGAATGAGCCTCCTGGCCGACATCAATTTACCATCCCATATCATTCCGCTTTGGATTCCCCACATAGCGGCTTTGTAGAAATTTTCCTTTACCTCGTCAAAATTAATGCGATTCCAAATATTCCGATACTTGTCAGGCAGGTTACTCATCAGCCCAACCCAGAAGGCAAAATCTGCTATTTCATCCTCTACAGTAGGCCCGGATGGCAGGTATCGGTTTTCAATCCGAAGATGGGGAGTGCCATCCAAAACGCCGTAACAGGGACGGTTCCATTTATAAATGGTACCGTTGTGAAGCTGCAGAGCTTTTAGCTTTGGGATTTCACCGTTATTCAGGGTTTCAAGTGAATCATTCTCAATGTCCGTCAAAAATAATAATGTATGCCGGGCAATATCATTCTTATATACATCCGATACGCTTCGGATCCAGCGATTTCCAAACGTTACTCGCTGTTCCCGTTCCCTCAGATGATATCCCTTGCCACGCGTATCAATACTCTGTTGAAAAAGTGGAATTCGCGTTTCTGCCCATAACTGTTTCCCAAAAAGAAGCGGGGAATTGCACGCCACCGAAAGTACGGGACCGGAAAGCATCTGAGCCCAATTGTACATGTCTGTAAAGTCATCCGGTTCAACCTGGTAGTGGCATTGAAAACTGGTATTACAGGCTTCAAACAGAATATTACTGTGAGTAAGTATTAATTCATCTACACCGGTAATGTTCAACTCAAACTCTCCACCTCTCAACTCAGAAATAATGTTTGCCAACGCTTCGTAACGCTGTTTGGGTGTCATATACTCAAGTTGTACAGCTCTGAAATCGATCGATGGCAAGATACCTGTTAGTATAATGGTTTCTTCCAGTGTATTGGCTGCATCTTCAGCTTTATTCAGGAGAGTTTTAAGTTGTGCTTCTATCCGGCTAAAACAATCACCACTTAACTCTATTGGATCGAGATTAAATTCAAGATTATATTTGGCTAGCTCGGGGGTTAAATGGGGGTCATCCACCTTCTCTAAAATTGTCAAAGCATTCATGGAAGGTTTGAAATACTTATCAACCAGGCAAAACTCCTGTTCTGCACCGATGCGGGTCACCCCCGATTCTATCTGCTTATTTTGAAGCATCTGGTCAATTGCCTCAACATCGTGTAACAGATGCTTAAGGAATAACTTCCGTGATTCCGGATCTTTTGCAATTGATAGTTTCTGCTCACCCATATTCGCTGCCTACCTCATTCATTGCTTAAATTCTCGGAATCTGTCTTATTCTTATCCTCATCGCTGTGTAAACGTCTTAACAATCTTGATGTGATAATCATATAATTTTGTTCCGTTATAATACCCACAAGCCGATTATTTTTCACTACAGGAAGACACCCAATTCTCTGACTATCCATTATATCAATCGCCTCTAAAATGGATGCTTCCGGATGGATCGTAATAGGATTTTTAATCATGATCTTCTCCACCGATTTGCTGGTATCACCTTTATTGTGAATAATATCGTTAAACTCCCTGAATACCATACGCATGGTTATAAGCCCTACAAGGTGTTTACTGTCGTCCTCCACAGGTACATAACGAATTCTTCGCCATTCAAATAAATTAGCCACCAACTCAATAATATCATCTTTTTGAACGGTAAACAGGTCGGTGGTCATAAACTCTTCAACCAGCAGGCTCGACGGCTGCCACATCTCCATATCGTCGAGCTTGGCCAAGCCCCATTTGTGTGCCGGTTCACCTTTCTTTTGATTTTTGATCATTGCATTCACAACGGCTGTCAACGCCTGCTCCCTGCTAATATCTTTCGTGAGAGAGTTGTACGATTTCACCATCCAGTAACTACCGGTTTGAGACGCATCTGTTCTCTCTTTTATAATATCCAGATAACTGCTCGCATCCCCGTCATCTACACCTGCTTTTTCCAAACCTTTTTTAGCGAGAGGAAGCAGCTCTTTTGTTATCAATTCCACAGCGGAATAACGTTTATCATCCACCCACTTAAACTTTGTATCAAGCCCCAATTTCGAAGCCGCAAAGAAGTTCATACGTGCGTCATCAAAATCCAGTTTTTTGGTGATATCCTGGTACTCTTCATCCATGCCGTTCAGTAAACCGAGCCAGAAAGATGCGTTTGCAATTTCATCACTCACCGTTGGCCCTGATGGAAAAATTCGATTCTCAATTCGTAAATGCGGAATACCATTACTAATGCCATAACAGGGCCGGTTCCATCGATAAACAGTTCCATTATGAACTTGCAATGCCATTAATTTTGGAATTTCCCCGTTATCCAGGAGCTCATCTACATCTTCAGTGATGTTCGAGCTCAGCATAACCCTGTATCGTGCGATATCTTCTTTGTAAATCTCCAGGATACTGTCCTTTAGCCATTCATTTCCAAATGTTACGCGAGGACTACTTTCTCTTAAATGATCTCCAACTTTTCGTGTATCTACCGATTGATGAAACAATGCCACCCGAGTCTCCGACCATAATCGTTTTCCAAACAGAAGCGGGGAGTTCACAGCACTTGCCAGAACCGGTCCCGTAATGGCCTGGGCAAGATTGTATTTCTGTACAAATTCATCGGGTGTTACCTGGATATGAACCTGGAATCCGGTATTACAGGCTTCCAGTAATGGCGTATCAAAGCGCATCAAAAGCTCATCCATGCCCTGGATTCTTAAATCGTATTCATCCCCACGCAGCTTATTGATCGCCGCACAGAGTGCTTTGTATCGCGGAAGTGGAGTGAGATTTTCAATATCGAGATCAGATTTTCGAATGGTGGGAAGAACCCCGGTTAAAACTATATCACCATCGAATTGACGAATAGTGTCGCGAACTTTATCCAACTGGCGGAGGATATTCTCTTCCATTTTTGAGAGACAGTTACCCTCAAAATTTAGTGGTGCAAGGTTCGTCTCAAGATTAAATTTTGCCAGTTCTGTCGTAAAATTTTCATCATCCAGGGCTTCCAGGAGTTCCATGGAGATTGGAAGTGGTTTTCCATACTTATCTACCAGGCAAAGTTCTTGTTCTGCCCCAATCCGCACAGTATCTTTTTCAAACAGATTGCTTTCCAGCATTCTTTCCATCGCCCTGATATCCTTCAACAGGTATTTGATGAACTCCTGGGTTTGCTCCCTGTTCTCTGCCAATTTTACGGTTTCAACGCCCATAGTTGGTTGATTTTCGAAAAATTCTGTTCACATCTACTCATATTTATTCTTAATAGCAATTTAATTGAAACCGAACAAACACGGAAACGATGATTCTTAAATCCTTTATGAATAAAAAACCTGTTTTCTTACTTCTCATCTAATCAATTAAAAATATATTATCTATCATTCCTTTGGGAATTTAATCCATCAATTAATCATAAAAATCAAAAACCGTTTATATAATAACTACACTTTACTGGTCTTTAAAAATCCAGTACATTTTTGAGCAATAATACTGTCCCCAACTCTTTTACCCCTTGCAGATAAATTGAAATAAAATTGCTACGGTTTCAGGGAATCGTTTAATAATTGAACCTGTTGTAAAAGCAAAGAAAATAATATACAGATGAGCAAATCCAACAGACGGGAAATAGAATCACTTATTTATCTTTTAGAAGATCCCGACCCGGAAGTTCAAACCGGTGTAAAACAACGCTTCCGGGAACTGGGTGAACATGCCGTACCCCTACTGGATCAATTTCGAGCCGAATCCGTAAAGGATTCTGAAAAAGAAACGATCAACAATATAATCTATAACATTACAGCCGGAACCGTAATTGAAGAATTTGCCGAGATTATTGAATCGGGAGTTCATGATCGCAAACAACTCGAGGGTGCTCTTTTTACCCTCTGTAAATTTGGGAACCCAACACTTCGTATTCGGGAATACAAAAAGAAACTGGATAATTTGACAGCACAAATTGGAAGTGATATTGCCTACACACCTTCCATCAATGAAAAAATGCAGATTTTGCTGCAATATATTTTTCGCGATCTCAGGTTCCGGGGAGACTCGAGCGATTACCACAACACCGATAATGCTTATCTCGACCGCGTGATCGACAGAAGAAAAGGCCTCCCGATTATGCTGAGTTGTGTGGTTATGTTCATCGCCCGTCGATTAGATCTGCCGTTTTACGGTGTCAATATGCCGATTCATTTTATGCTGATGTACCAAACCCACAACCAGGAAATTCTGATAGACCCTTTCGACGGCGGAACAATAGTTACATATAATCAGTGTTGCTACTTTCTAAAAAAGAATGGAATTGAGCCAAAACCCGAACATCTCGAAAAAGCAGATGAATCTGAAATTCTGGTTCGATGTATTCGCAACTTGATACACAGTTACGCAAAAATTAAGGATGAGAGACGAGTAGACGATTTGAGAAAACTGCTGAATATGGCAGAGCTTGAGAAATGAATTCTCCCTTCGAAGGGAGACCGTGTTTTTCAATAAGTTCTTGAAAAACACAGAGGGATGTTTACAAGAAAAAGAAATTAAGTTTTATACACTCGCACTAACTTATAATATCGACTTGGCGAACCGATTTACTCAGTCAAAGAAACCCCACCCCGGCGGGGATCTCCAAATCCTGAAAACTCCCCATCTTCCATCGAAACAGCATGAACACCCCCGAAAAAAAGATTTCCCTTTTCCCATACTTTGTGATTTGGAAATTTCTTCGATAATTCCTCAATAACCTCCTCAGGGAAACCCTCTTCAATGTTCAGGAAATCATTCTCAAAATGAATTCTCGGCGCTTGAATGGCTTTTTTGAGATCCATTTCATCATCAATCAGGTTGAGCAGAACCTGTAAAATTGCGGTTCGAATTCGGTTTGATCCGCCTGAGCCAAGCACTACTTTTTTCCCATCCCTTAACTGAATGATAGCCGGTGCCATCATCGAGCTTATCCGCTGGTTCGTTGGCCAGTTGTAAAATCCCTCCGGGTTGAGATCTTCTTCACCCAGCATGTTATTCATCATCACACCGGTTCCGGGGATCATCACCCCACTTCCGGATCCATTGCTGGTTGTAAGGCTTGCCATATTTCCTTCAGCATCCACTATACTGATCTGCGTCGTACCCCTGGAAGCTTTCCGCCGATCTTGAACCTGGTTTTTATACATCTCGATGAATGGAGCGTGCAGCATTTCCTCAAATTTATTCGGATCATCGGTCTCAATCATATTTTCAATCCTGGCCCGATTGGTCATCTCTTGCACCTCTACAAGAAGCTCCGAAAAAGATTCGAATGACTTTCGGTTTAACGATTCCATCAACTTCAGCGCAAATGCAATCAACAAACCACCAGAGCTTGGCGGCGGATTTATACTCAACGAACTGTCCCTGTATTCCAAATGCAGTGGATCTCTCTTCTCAACCCGATAATTTAACAGGTCCTCGCGAGTCAGATGACCACCTTCCTCTTCACAAATCCTGCAAATTTTATCAGCCACTTCTCCATCATAAAAATACGATTCGCCTTCCATCGCCAACTCTTCTATAAAATCGGCCAGTTGGAGTTGTGTCAGCCATTCTCCTTCAGAAATGAACGCTCTATTTTCTTTTCGGCTGCTGAAAATTTTTGAAGCTTCCTTGTTTGATGCATATATCGGTTCCGTAATTTGGATAGCGCCGGCCTGAAAGGAGTTCATCTTTACTCCAGCTCTCGCCAATTTTATGGCAGGTTCAGCAAGACCTGAAAATGGCATAGAACAGAGATCCCGATGAATTTCAAACAATCCTTTAACGGTTCCCGGTGTGGCTACAGAACCAGGACCTATATGAAACTCTTGTTGAGCGAAACCGAAATCTGCCGAAATTGGAAAGAAAGAGAGTTCACTTTTAGGTTTGATTCTCCGGGGAGTTTGAACGAAAAAATCGTAAAGTATTTGCTTACCATCTCCGGTTTCGGCTAATAAAAATCCACCACCGGCGAAGGATGCCAAAACCGGCTCAACTACACAGGCTGTAATATTAGCAGCTACCACTGCATCAAAAGCATTACCCCCTTCTTCTAAAATTTGCGCAGCAGTTTCTGCTGTAGCTTGATGACCTGCCGATACCGCTCCTTTATGATGATTCATTAACTGTTTTGTTCAGAATTGAAAAACTCAGCTTTCAAAAGAAAGTACCTACTTTATCGAAAACCCGGTTAAAGGCATGATTTATTTTCCGGGGTTCGTTATGGTTTACCGGGAATGGATTCTCATGAATATATTCATAATTAAAATCCATCTCATCCACAGGAATATTAATATTTCTGAAAGCTCCCTGCAACGTATTGACCACCTCAAATGAAGGGATAACAGTGTCTTGTTTCAGGGATATCGCATAAATCTGGTTTTCTACTTTTTTAAACTGTTCTTCGCGAAAATTTCGCATTTTCTGATATTCCAGCATTGAATGAAAGATCTTCCCCTCAAAATGATCTTCCTTAATAAAGTGGCGAAGATGATCATCATTTTTTAGAAAACTATCGAAGTGCTCTATAAGATATGAGTACAGAGCCACACTGGCTTCACTGTCTAATATAAATTTAGACACCGGAGAGAGGCGGTTAAAAACCGTTCCACTGCAGAACAGGCATACTTTAGAATTACTGAAATAATTGCGGTAATTGGAAAGTTTAAGTATCTCAGCTAACAATCCGCCGATGGAAAAAGCAAAAATATCAAAAGTAGCATCTCTGCCGATAATGGGATGATTACCCTCATTGCACTCTTCTACAAACTGGATAACATCGTAATAGGTTTGCAAACCCGACCAAATAAATCGCTGCGGCATCGATTGCAGGCGCATGCTTATTGCCACATTGAACAATGTGGATTTTATGATATTTGGAAATTTCTTTTTCCGCTTCTCGCATAACTGGTACATCTTACGAGGATTGCTCCAATATTCCGGAGCTCGCTGCATATGAAAGGCAATGGGGAAAAAAACGACTGCACTTTGTGTTTTTTGACAAATGGCTTGTCCCCATGTTAAATATTTATCCCAGTTTTTTTCGTTAAACCCGTGAAAAAGAAAAGTTACTTTTTGAATGTTCTTGGATTTTCGCGGCTTGAGGATGAAATAGTTAAAATTTCGGTTTTCCTCTACTAAAAAATCCTCCTGATGTACATCATCTTGAATTGTACCAACATCGTTGAAATAGTTTGAATTAACCTCAAAATCTATATCGTGTTGTTCACAACGGTATTGCGTTTTCCCCGGTAACAAATCAGAAAAAGAAGATTGAAAACGAATTTTATGAACAGAAAAGTGCTCATAAGATTTTTCAGACTCAACTGATGAAAAGACTTCTCGCAGCTTGTGGTAAGACTCAATATATTTCATGAAATCTACTTCGGTAAGCGGTTCCCTTGATTTTTGTTTCTTTATTTAGTCCATGTTCTGAATTGAATGTAGAGCAATTCTCACATATCAATAGAGTAAATTAAGCAAGAAGAAGATCGAAAGACAGGTTCTTTTATAATTTGATAGATAGCGTTTTAAAACTTTCTTGCAATCACCACAGTCTCTTTAAAGGATAGATTTTTCCCGTTGACGCTATTGTAAGCTTCTAACAGTACAATGTAAATTCCCACCCGATTTCTAAGTCCGTCATCGGTTTTACCATCCCAAACCAGAGAGCCTTCAAAGCCGGCTCGTTTGGCTTCTGCGAGTTTTCGAACCAACCGTCCATAGCGATCATAAATTCGCACTTTAATCAGGTAATCGGGTTCATCAAAAGAATAATTGATAAGTAAGTTGTCCTCAAAACCATCATCATCGGGAGAAAACGGGTTGGGCGTAAATACAATATCGTTGACGGAGATCGTCTGTTCTGAACCCTGGTAAATAGAATTTTCTGATCCCGGAGAACCACCGAGCGGAGTAGAGTTTGAACCCCAATTTGCTTCATCATTCGTTTCAAAATTTGGGTTGATCCGTTCGAGTGCAATTCCTTTTGTATCAACGATATTCGGATTATGCCATTCGGGTAGATAATCCACCATATCAATGGTTTGCATCGTGCTGTCTGCCAGGTAAATCTGGCGACCGGTGTTGGTGAGACTAAGCGTAGTTCGGTCAGTTTGAATAGCAAATTCCTGCATATCGCCGGGGAGACCGAAAAAGTCAGCGGCACGGCTGTTTGAAAATGAAACATCCTCCGGTTCGGGATAGATAAGCGCGTATCCATTTGCAGGCAGCCACTGTCGATTGCTTCGAATCGGTTCAATGATGGAAATCTCGCCATCCTCATCCGGTTCATCATGCAGAACAAATCCTTCGAGTGAAATGGCATATGAGCGGCGATTATAAATTTCTACATATTGGGATTGATCTGCCAAGCCGTCGCGCTCATCAGAGATCGGATCAAACATAATTTCATTAAAAATAATATCACCCTCGGAAATAGGCTGTGCAATCGGCTTCCGCAATTGAGTTGCTATGTTACCCTTGTAATCACTCAAATTTTCCACGCTAAGCGTTATCTCCTCGCCCTGTGAGACTTCTGAACCATCGAGGATTACCCGGTCACCGGAATTCTCATCATAAAAAAGAAGATTGGCCGAAGTGCCGTTCAACTGGAATCGGCTATTGGACTGAGATTGTTCTTTAAATCCGCCTCCCTTCGCTAACTGTTCCTCCCCGCCGGATGTCAGATCTACGTATTCATTAAACTCAACCTCAATGGAATCGGGGTGGATAAAATTTGCGAAAAGGATCTCCGGAGCTGATTCATCCAGTTTGAATGAACTGTTTTCCATGCCCGGCGTAGATCCACGCTCAGAACTGCTGGATGCCCAATTCCCGGGATCAGTTGAAAGGCCCGCAGGATCTTTTCGTTCGAGTGAAATTCCAGGCTCATCAATTCCCCAATCTGCTTGGTAAAAAAGGCTGTCGATTACCGTCCCCACTGCATTTTTTAATGTTATAGCATCTCCGCTGTTGTTAAGTGATTGGAAATCGGGAATGAATACAAACTTCTTGGATTCAGCTGCAAAGGGTTGAGAATCGGTCAACACCAGGTAGTCATTTTCGCGGATCAGCACGCCTCGTGGGATCTCCGTTTCGTCTGTAGAATCCCCCAGCAGCCAGTCCGTCAGATCGTAATTTTCATCCGTTCGATTTAAAATTTCAATGAACTCTGCATCTGAACCATCCGACGGCTCATGCATAATTTCGTTGATGACAATCTCACCCGGTGCCACATCTCCGAACTCCAGGTATCGAACGGATACAGTAGTGGGTACAATCTCATTCCCAAAGATATCCCCGATTCCGCTGATCGTAATCTCGTATACCTGGTCATTTACCAGTTCATCGCCGGTAAACAAAATTACTTCATTCCGATCCAGTGCAATCATCGAAATCGGTAAATTTGGTGTGATATTGTAGTTTTCATCATCCATTGCCTCATCACTGTCTAGCCGCTCATTAAACGTCAATACAAATCCCTGACCCTGATACTGAGCTGCTCGTACAATTTCAGGCGGAGTTAAATCGGGCTCTGCTTCATTCGGCAGTCCCGGTGTTCCCAGTAACTCATTTGGAGATTCCGCCCAGTTTTCTCGAACCGTCGATTGTACGTTCTGACTCAAGCGCTCCAATGCCACTCCATTTCCGCCCCATTCTGAGGGTTCGTACTGAAGCGAATCAGCAATTGTATCATTATTTGTGAAGAGCCGAATTTGATCGGCCACAGTCACCGTTAGACTTGGGAAGCTGGAGAGCTCATAAAAATTTCGTTCTCCAAAAATCTCTTCCAGGGCCTCTGAATCTTCAGACAAGACAACCAGTTCGCCGGGTTCCAGTCCCAGATCATCTTCAGAAATAATACGCTCCGAATCTCCCGAAACATCTCTTCGCTGCAACCGCCAGTTTCTAAGATTTAGCAGTTTGTTTGAAGTATTCACCAGTTCTACATACCGCACATACCCGGATGGGGGACGATACATGAACTCGTTAATCAGAATATCTCCGTCGCTGAACGTATCAAAAACTGTAAACTGAATTTCTACATCTTCACCAATTGAGAAGCCACCTGCCGATCTTA
>Ga0209949_1000508_pt1 | contig 20516 bp, 22 predicted proteins | sample SalPonC_black_MG_FD_185711 | JGI IMG/M metagenome (GOLD analysis project Ga0209949, IMG submission 185711) | Salt pond soil microbial communities from South San Francisco under conditions of wetland restoration - Salt Pond MetaG... | ecosystem: Environmental > Aquatic > Marine > Intertidal zone... | reverse complement strand
CAAATCAAAATTGTAGATATCCTCCAATGGAAAAAACAAAACACAACGGTCTCTAAACTATCCTTGATAAAAAGAGCCAAGCTAAAAAGCACCGCATAAATGGGATGGGATTTCGAACACCCTACCCCTTCAGGGCTCCCCAGGTGGACCTTCCTCCCGCTGTAAACCAGGTCCCTCTGGGAAAGAGGAACCTGGCGTGGAACCGGTATATCCTTCTTTACGGTAAGAGCAGCAGGGCAGCGCGGCTGTCAGCGCGGCCGGAACGCGGAATTCCATTCCGCGATGAAGGAGCGGGAAGAGATAAAAAGGCCGCTATCAAAGAGCTGATCGACGCCTTTCTGCTCAAATAGGACATTCAGCAGGAGTTCACTTAGAGCAGGCAATCCGAGTAGAGACAGAAAGCTCCTCTCAGCTTTCATCGCGTGGAGCTTTTTGTTTTTCTAAGCCCAAGAGGGCCTGTCCCTGGCCCTAATACACGCTATGCGGCAATGCTGGCGCACCTGCGCATAGCTCGGCAGTAGGGCCAAGAGTTCGGAGCAACAGTCGTCTTCTCAAATTTTAAGAAATGCAGAGAAACATTATTCAATACTAGGTAGATAACTATATCGGACCTCGTATAAATCACTTGCAATAGAAATCAATTATTCCCAAGGGTATTTGGAGCAAACCTCTTTTTCAACAAGATTCAAAATTGTTGAATCTCCAAAAAGCTTTACAAATTCACAATAGTGTATGTCATAATATCCGAGTGCTTTTATTCCTTCTTTTTTTGACAAACACCATACAGTTAAATCGGTGTACTCCGAATGACTGGCTCCACCAATCTCCTGGTGTAAGAAATAATACTCACCATTTTCTTCATTCAACAAGAAGGCTTTTGAAAGTTTGTTTATAGGATACGCTTCAGTACTTTCAAAGCGAAATACAGTATCACAATCAGCTAGCTTTCCAAAATTACAGATAACGAAATTTTCGTTCTGAAATGTGCTAAATCCATGATATTCAAAATTTCCTATCACAATATCTGTCTCATAGAAAGGACTTCCTTTCCTAAATTTTGAACACTCTGGTGAAATATACCACCAGTTTTTATTATCTACTCTAACAGTATCCGTAATCTCACCAAAGAATGTTCTCTCTCCATTGGAAAGGCAACATCCGAATGAAAGAAAGGTCAAAAGAAAAAATAGAATGATTGCTATTTTCATTTGTTCTTTTTTAGTATCTCTCTAGCCTCCTGTAGAAAACGAGCTTGAGGAGTTCCTTCTTTTGCTTGCTCTATTGGCGGAGAGGTATAAGTAGCTCTACCATGATAGTCTTCGTGTTCTTGCTTGACATCAGGATTAACAATGGTCCCACTTTCAATTCTTGCATTTACATGTGCTTTCATTTCATGGTGTATAGTTTCTGCTAACTTCAACAATCCATTTTCACCTACATCAGCATTCTTATATGCCTCTCCCTCGGCATTGATCACTATAACACTGAAGTTATTCCCCTCTTCTTTAGAAGGCTTATAATTCAATTTAAGATTTTGACGATTCGCTGCTCTTTGTCGTTGAAAACCAGTAGCTGCAATCTTTCCTTCATCATCTAACACATCACTAGTGTACGTAGTGGTAGAAGCATTAGCTCTTGGATTATCAGAACTTGACAAACTTGCTAAAATAAAGTATACATCATGTGCTACTTCTTCATTCTCGGTATTCCAAATAGTTAGGTTGGTTTGAATACCTTCATTTGTTGCTATCCTTAAATCGTTTGCCTTTCGAAACTTCGAATCATCCATTACGTCTCCATAAAATATTCTCTGCAATCCCCAAAGGTCTATGTTTGCCACCGGCTCATTCTCCGCATAATTATACGGCGTCACCCAGGCGAACTGATCGGCAATCGGATCCACCCCCGTAAACCGCCCTATCGCCGGGTCGTAATACCGCGCCCCATACGCATACCAGTTCAACCCAAAATTCTCCTCCAACTCCTTGCCGTTGTACCGGTACCGATTCCCCCTCACCGGATTATCCACCCAATCCCCCTCCATCGCCATTCCAAAGGGGTAATAATGGTGTTCTTGAAGAACCTCATTCGTCGCCGGATCGCTCGTAATATCCACCTCCCCGTCGCCATTTCTATCCGCGAAGGAGAGGCGCAGGTTACCCAGATGGTCCGTCAGATTGTACTCATACAGCGATTGTCCATTGTCAAAAGATACCCGCCCTTCGGCGTGGTAAATGGCTTCCATGATCCCGTTATAGTACTCAATCCCACCGACGTAGTCGCGCGGCAGGCCCGTCGGCGGTCCCGCCGGCTGGGCGATCTCCGCCAGGAACTCGGCGCCGGCTTCTACGGTGAAGCCCGCCTGCAGGGTAATGCCGGTGGCGGCGGTGAAGGTGACGTTGGAGCCGGTGGCTACTCGTCCCCCGGAGATAATGGCATCCGCCTGGTACGCACCGGGAGCGATGGGATCATCGTGCAGTTCCAAGATACTGGAAAAGGTGGTCTTGCGCAACTTGGTCCCGGCGGCGTCGTAGAGCCACTCGATTATCCGGCCGTCGTCGAAGGCGATGGTTTGGGCCAGATTCGGCCCCCCTCAATCCCCCCGAAGGGGGGAAGAAACGTTGCGTTCTCCTCCCCCTTTGGGGGAGGCCGGGAGGGGGCTGCAATCGTTGGTTTCGTTGCCAATTGCGCCGGCGTCGGGTGGATGCAGGCCGTTCTCGTCGGCGTTGATGTCGCTCAGGCACAGCGGACTTTGGAGCGGCTGTTCGTAGTAAGACAAACTACCGATTGCGGGCATACTTCGGCCAGCGGGGAAAAAGGTATTTCTAAAGTCATTCCTTCATAATCTTCTATTTCATCATCAATCCACTCATTGGGAATGAGATCATTCAAAAAGTGGCGTAGAAGGATAAATACTTTTAATTGTTGTAAGTAGGTAAATGCTATCGGTTGCAAGACAATGGCATGACACCTGATATTCATAGGCCAGCCAATTCCCAGAGCAACTATCGCTTAGCGGTTTTGGGATATAACTTACCGATGCTCTTGCTGATTTAACTATTACTTCTACATCCTCCTTTGGAAAAAGGATACGCTCCTCTAGCAGCTTATCGTACATTTTAATTAACTTGGCCGCATAGTCACCAGTTTGCACTTTTGCCCTGTTTAAGGAGTCATACTCCATAAAATTTACGCTGCTCCCATCATAAAATTTAGTACCATAAATATATAGAGCACAAAGAAAGCTATCTAGCGAATGGATATTATTTAGATCTTTTAAATTAGTATCCGGCTTGAAAAGAATTGATCCGTGCAACGGACGCTCGAATGAACCCTTATAAATGCTTAGGTAAGCCAGGTGAACCACCTCACCATTAGGAGCTTGCATATTGACTCTAGTGCCAATGCATGAAATCAAAAACATAATAGAGAGAAAAAAAAGACAACTCCCTTTAGTTAACCAGTTATTCATTCTTCTTTACTTCAATTTTAGGCAAGAACCCGTCTGCTCCATTACCTATGAAATCAACGTCATCTTGATTAATACTTTGAGGAGGATATGCCATTATCCCTGATGTGCCCCCTTCCCCTTGAGGATGCTCCATCCCAAGCGTGTGAAAAATTTCATGATCCTGATTCTGACTGTTATTCTTGTTGGGGTTCATTGTAATGTGTTGATTGTCTACAGTTACTCCCCCAACCGTTTCGGTTATATCTGTTCCATTAACTTCCCCTACCTTCCTTGTGGCAAATAAAGGATTTTGAGATTCACCTAACTGTATAGAGTTTCCAATATTATGTCCTTCGTAAGAATCGTTATCTGCGCGCGAAACTGCATTTGAGGCAGTTCCTCCATCGAAAAATTGCAGATCAAATACAACCGTGTACCCTTCATACTCACCTGTAGAAATTGGTCTCTTCGCACTCCTTCGATTTAGTTTTTTATTTACTCTTCGATTCAGACGCTCGACTTGCTTTGATGACATTTCGCGTGTTACGTTTACGATCTCACCATTTTTTTTCTCCCTAGTAAGCCCTTGAGTTGCTACATAGTAGTTTGCTCGAACTGTTATAGTTTTGTTCGTTTTATCAATTATTCGAATCCCATCTTCGCCATCCGGGTCAATATAAGCTAAAGGATTATCGAATACATAGTTATATGGACTCCAAGCTTTATATTTTTCTGCTGATGGATCGACCGCATTCCACCGCCCGATCGCCGGATCATACCACCGCGCCCCATAATCATACCACTCCAATCCAAAATCCTCCTCCAGCTCCTTGCCATTATACCGGTACTTACTCTCCCTCCCCGGATCCCCGATCCATTGGCCATCCATGGCCATGCCAAATGGGTAGTAGTGATTCTCCTGCAGCACCTCATTCACCTCCGAATCATCCGACTGATCGATGCGGCCGTCACCGTCTTTGTCGGTGAAGGTCAGGCGGGCATTGCCTAAATGATCTGTAATTGTGTATTCATAACGATTCGTTCCATCCTCGAAGTATACCCGTCCTTCTGCATGGTAAACCGCCTCCAACACCTCATTCTTATACTCGATCCCGCCCACATAGTCCTGAGTAGACAGCACCATGGAGCCGTCTTTTATGATCTTTCGCAGCTTGACACCGGAAGCATCGTAGACGAACTCGATTTCCTGGCAATCCTCGAATTGAATGCGCTTGGGCAGGTTGAGGTAGTTGTACTGGATGTTTATGTAGCCCCCTCCCCTACGGGCCGTCTGGCCAGCCTCCCCCAAAGGGGGAGGAGTCAGTGCATGCCTTCCCCCCTTTGGGGGGACCGAGGGGGGCTGCAGGAGCCGTCCCAATACTGGCCGTTGCGGGTGATGCTGGAGATGTTGCCGCGTACATCGTAGCCGTATCCAGACACTTATCCTCCACAATGCCGTTGCGCGCAAAGCTGCAAAGAAGGTCCAGGTTAGGGCTGACATAGAAGCGCCCTGCCCGCTGGTACTGCTGTTCGTCCCAGGAAGCTTCCACTTGGAATTGGTAGTAGTCAGGTACAGCGGGCCTTTCTTCCACCTCGACTTCCAACAAGCGTCCGCCTCCCGCATTGGGGGGCCTCCATCAGATGTAAATCGTGCAACGCCAGCGCCTCCGGAATATATTCGGGAACTGTTTTGACCGGCTCAAAACCGGATGCGTAAATCTCAAGGTGGTAAGCAGGGCCGGTTTTTGGATGGTAAGAAGATTGATAGTAGCCGCTTTGGACCGGCCGCAGCGTATCTACCTGAATGCCGTCTTCAAAAAGCAGAATGAGCGCTCCCTCGACATAGGGCGTATCCTGTGGTTCGGCTAGTAAAACAATTTTGCCGAAGGCAGCGTCACCGGCCGGCCGCTGGCGTATCCCCATACCAAATTGATCTGCCATCCTTGTTTAAAACTTTTGTTGAGGTAAAGCGACAAATCGTGGCGACGGTCGAAACCGGAGGGATAGCGCTCGCCGTTGTTAAAGGCGGCGAAGCGGCGCCAGTTCCAGGATAAGGTGTAGGCCGCTTCCACCTGGAGAGATTTCAGGTCATCGTAGGCAAGACTGAATTCCAGGCCATAGGCGTTTCCCCGCCCATCTGTTTCAATTTGTTCCAGTAATTCCTGCTCGGAGGCGGCTTGCCGGACCAGCAGATTGTCAAATTCGGTGACGTTATGCATCAGCTTGTAGTAGCCCTCAATGGTCGTATTAAGGTGGAGCACTGACCAATACTTGCTTATACCCGCCGACCAGATATCGGCTGTCATTTGGTTCGGCAGCGCTGGAAGCGGGCAGCCAGGTATCGGTCGGCAGTCCCAGGCTGGGGTTGTTCAAATAATGTAAAAACTGCGACATCCGTGCGTAGCCCGCGAAGTAAACCAGCATCGGACGATGTGTCCATTGAAGATTGAACCTGGGTTCCAGAAACAGCCAATCCTCACCTGACCGCTGGTAACGCACTCCTCTAAGTCCGCTCTGAAGATGAAATTGCGGACTTAGTTCGGCCAGGTAATCGGCATACAGGGTCTGCTCAGTGAAATCAATCCGCTCGGCTTGACTACCTGGCGGCTGCTCTTCCCTCACATTTTGTGTCGGCTGCACTCCGTTTTTAGACCCCAAAAAACCATAGTCGAGACGATGTCCAGCCCCCAGGCGGAGTGTAAAATCCAGACGCGTTTGCCAGGTTTGAATACTTGTTCTGCTTTCCAGCTGATCCTCATTCAATAGAAGCCAATCGTTCGCCTGATGCTCTGAAAGAGCTGAAAAAGAGTTCAGGGAGTAGCGGTAGCTGCTATAACCGAACTGCGGCTGAAAAGTCCAGGATTTACTGAGGGGGAAGGTGGCGTTCAAACTGGTGAGAAAATTGCCCCAGCAGACGTCGTTTTTTTCTTCCCTTCGTTCCTCGCCATCCGTAAGGCGGCTCCAGCGATTTGTTTGGTCCCCACTACGGTAAATGGTTAACGACAATTCGCTATCGCCGAACAGTTTCTGATCGATTTTTGCTGTGAGGTCGTACATCAGGTTGCCGTTATAATCGGTATCTGCGCCCGATTTAAATGCAGATTTCTGCGGAGCCGTCAGTACATTAAAATAGGAAGTCCGGCCGGCCAGGAAATAATTTGTCCGCTTGCCTGGTTCACCGAAGAGGGACAGGTGAGAACTGATCAACCCGATACCTAACTTGCGCTTGCGCTCCCGGGCCGGCGCAGAATGTGTAGCAATATCGAGAATGCCGGACAGCCGCCCCTCACACGACGAAGCCCTCATCCTCGAGGATGCGGCCGTTCATCGCCCGGATGATGCGGGCGGGGAAGTTTTCGAGGACGCGGTAGTCGTGTGTCGCGAAGAGGACGGCCGTATCGTTCAGTTTGGCGAGCTGGCGAAGGAGCAGCAGGATATCGTCGGACGTTTCCGGATCGAGGTTGCCGGTGGGTTCGTCGGCGATGATGAGTTCGGGATCGTTGAGGAGGGCGCGGGCGATGACGACGCGCTGCTGCTCGCCGCCCGACATTTCGTGGGGCATCTTGAATTCGGCGTTTTCCAGGTCTACCTGACTAAGCACTTCGGCAATTCGCTTTTGCATGTCGGCCTCCTCTTTCCAGCCGGTAGCTTTGAGCACAAAGTGCAGATTTTCCTGCACCGAGCGGTCGGAAAGCAGGTTGAAGTCCTGAAAAACGATACCCAGCTTGCGACGCAGCAAGGGCAGTGTTTTGCGATTCATCTCCGAGATGTTGAAGCCGGTCACTTCAGCTTTACCAACTTTCAGCGGCAGGGCGCCGTAGAGCGTTTTGAGGAGGCTGGACTTGCCGCTGCCCGTCTTACCGATCAGGTAAACAAATTCTCCCTTCGCGATTTCCAGATTGACGCTGCTCAGAATCAGGTTATCACCCTGATATACATTGACATCCTGCAGGCGAACGATTTGATTGACCATAATGAAAATGTGCTTTTAGCAAAAGTAAGAAAATCTGGGAAGTGGGAAGTCGGAAAGCGGAAAGTTTACCCCGTGGAATGTCGCTTCGCGAATTCCACGGGGTAAACCTGTAGGTACTGCCTAAAAAGCGGGATGGGCGGGCAGGAAATCAGTTTTTCAAAATTCGAACGAATTCCAGCAACAGCTTGTTTCCTTTCCAGCGGAAAAAGGAAAGCCACTGGCCGGGAAAGTCCCGGCGGAAGGCGGCTGTGACAAATGACAACATTTTGACCGGCATAACCCCAACAAAAACCCTTAATTCAACGTATTTTTACAGGAATCTTTACAGAAGAGACTGGTAACAAATTATTCGAAGCATCCTTTACAATCCTGGTCCCTTAGCCGGTGTACCTTGAAACTCCGGTTATCCAGGTCAAAAACGGGCGTTATGAAGAAGATACACATCATCGCAATTGTAATGATCGCCGTGGCCATCGGCCTGCTGATCAACGCCGCCGATGACATGAGCACTTATGCTACTTTCGATCAGGCAATCAATACCGGCCAACGCGTTAAGATAGCCGGACAGCTGGCCAAAGACAAAGAGATCTATTACAATCCGGAGAAAGACCCTAACTACTTCAGCTTCTTCATCCGGGATGCAGAAGGCGAAGAGCGCAAAGTGGTGCTATTGGCCGCCAAGCCGCAGGATTTCGAGCGCTCAGAACAGATCGTACTGACGGGACAGATGAAGGGCGACGAGTTCGTCGCCACCGACATGCTCATGAAGTGTCCCTCAAAGTACAAGGACGAAGAAGTTTACATCAAGACCGAAAAGGCCGAAATATAAGATGGAGGAAATTCAATATATAGGCGAACATTTGTTGCCCGGCCGTATCGGACATATGTCCATCGTGCTGGGCTTTGTATCCAGTATGCTCGGAACCGTAGCCTACTTTTTTGCTACGCAAAAGCGCGACCAGGCCGAATTTGAGGGCTGGCGTAATATCGGCCGGGGTGCTTTTATCGTACACGGCATCAGCGTTTTTGCCGTCATCGGGACCATCTTCTATATTATGGTCCAGCAGCACTACGAGTATCAGTACGTCTGGGCGCACGTATCCGAAGAACTGCCGTTCAAATACATCTTTTCCGCCTTCTGGGAAGGCCAGGAAGGGAGTTTTTTGCTGTGGATGTTCTGGCACGTGGTGCTGGGCTTCATCCTGATGCGCACGGCCGGCCGCTGGGAATCACCGGTGCTTTCCGTGCTTTCCGGCATACAGGTGTTTATCGTATCCATGATTTTAGGGCTGTACATCGGCTTCGGGGAGGAGGCTTTCAAGCTGGGCTCCAACCCATTGCTGCTCCTTCGCGAAACGATGGATGCACCGATTTTTCAGCAGGCCGACTACCTGGAGCTGATCAAAGGCAACGGCCTTAACCCGCTGTTGCAAAACTACTGGATGACTATTCACCCCCCTACCCTTTTCCTGGGTTTCGCCTCCACGGCTATCCCCTTCGCCTTCGCCATCGCGGGGCTATGGATGCGTGAGCACAAGGCCTGGCTGAAGCCGGCCCTGCCCTGGGCGCTCTTTAGCGGCGCCATCCTGGGCACGGGCATTCTGATGGGCGGCGCCTGGGCTTACGAGGCGCTGAGCTTCGGCGGCTACTGGGCCTGGGACCCGGTGGAAAATATGTCGCTGGTGCCCTGGCTGGTACTGCTGGCCGGCATCCACACCAACCTTATCGCGCGCAGCAGCGGCTATTCCATCCGCAGCACCTACGTATTCTATCTGCTGACTTTTGTATTCATCATCTACTCTACTTTCCTGACCCGGAGCGGCGTACTGGGGGAAACTTCAGTACACGCTTTCACAGAGATGGGGCTGGAGTGGCAGCTGATAGCATTCATCGTCGCCTTTCTGGGCTTGTCCGCCGCCCTGCTGGCAGCACGCTACAAGAGCATTCCGGCGCCGGAAAAAGAAGAAAAGGTCAGCTCCAAGGAATTCTGGATGTTCATCGGTACGCTGGTGTTGCTGTTCTCTGCGCTGATTATCACCGCCTCCACTTCCTTGCCGGTGTATAATAAAATCATGCAGTTCTTCGATCCCACCTTTGAAGGACGCGTAATCACCGACCCGGAACCGCATTACAACAAGTACCAATTGTGGATCGGCGTATTTATAGGTTTGCTTTCCGGCGCCTCACAATACCTGCGCTACCGCGGGCAGAACTGGCAAAGGCATGCACGACGCTTTGGCATCCACACCCTCGCAGCCCTTATCATTACGGCCCTGCTGTCAGTGCTCACTGTTCAGTGGATTAACGTCAATGCCTGGCAGTACTGGATACTGCTCTTCGCCGGTATTTTTACTGTGGTTACTAATTTTGACTACCTGATCACCTTCATCAAAGGCAATCTGAAGCTGGCCGGCTCGGCCTTCTCGCACATGGGCTTCGGCATCATGATCGTAGGCATCCTGGCCAGCGGGCTGAACAAGCGCTACATTTCTACCAATCCCTTCGTAATGGACGGCCTGATCGAAGGCGCCTCGGAGGAAAGCCTGCGCAACAACATCCTGCTGTTTAAGGACAGCCCGATGATGATGGGCGAGTATGAGGTCACTTATGTCAAAGACACGATGGTCGACTATACCCGCACCTACACCGTCAATTACAAGCGACGTAATGCGTCGGGCGAAGTGGTGGAGGCGTTTGACCTGCATCCCAATATTTTATACGATAAATCCTTCACCAAGATTGCAGCCTCCAACCCGGCTACCAAACGGTATTGGAACAAGGATGTTTTCACGCATATCGCTTCGCTACCACAGGTGGAGATGGACTTCCAGCTGCGCAAGGAACGGGAGGACAGCCTCAATTACCGCCTGGTGAATGGCAATCTCGGTGACGTGGTTGTCTTTCAGGACACCGTCCCGATCCGGGATCAGGACACCAGCGTCATCAAGACTTACCGCCTGATGGTGGAAAGCGTCACCCGCGACCCCGTGCATCCCGACTACGAGCCGCAACCGGAGGATCTCGCTTTCGGCGCCCGTATCGCCATCGAGAGTCCGGAGCAGGACAGCATCTATTATGCGGAGCCCGTCATTGCGCTACGGGGTCAGTTTCTGTTCCAGTATCCGGTACAGATCAACGATTTGAACATCAAGGTGCGGCTGAACGAACAGATCTTCGAACGCTTCTTTGTTCCGGAGGATGAGCTCGAATACCAGGAACTCCAATTCAAGCAAGGAGAAACGGCTGAATTTAAGGGCTTGCGAATCCAGTTTGCCGGCTTCAACCGGGAGCCGAAGCATCCGAATTACAAGGCCGAAGAAGGCGATATCGCGGTCAGCGCGCTGCTCAGCGTCCAGGACCAGGCCGGCAACGGCTTTATGGCCGAACCCGTGTATCTCATTCGCGACAATCGCCCATTCAACCTTAAAGATCAGATCGAAGAAGCAGGTCTGCACCTTCGCTTCGTCAGTCTGGATCCGGCAACAGAAACCATCACGGTGCTGGCGGCTAAGGCCGAAGCACAGGAATACAGCGTGCCCGTAGATATAGCGGCCGACTCGCTGCGCTCCGATTACATCGTGCTGGAAGCCATCCTCTTTCCGGGGATCAACCTGTTCTGGCTCGGCTCTTCGCTGATGATGATCGGACTGGCCGTCAGCATGGTCTACCGGATAAACAATAAGAGGTCCGAAAGAGAAAACAGGAAATAGGAAATTCGAAAGAGGAAGCGATAGCAACAGAGTCCATGAAAGAGAAAAAAATCATACTGATCGGCGCCGGCAATGTGGGTTATCACCTCGGCCGGCGTCTTGATGAAAAAGGCTTTGCTATCGCGCAGGTATTCAGCCGGACCTTCGAGCATGCGGAAGATTTGGCGGAAGCCGTTCAGGCTTCTTACGCCACAAAATTCGAAGATCTGGACCGGGAGGGCGACCTCTATATCATCTCGGTAAGTGACCGCGCCATCGCGCCGGTCGCGCGGCAGCTCGCCCGGCTAGAGCTGGATAACCCCTTGGTCGTGCATACCTCCGGCGCTACACCCGCTACCGCGCTGATGCCTTACTTCGATCGTTTCGGCGTCTTCTATCCCCTGCAGACCTTCTCCCGCTCGCGCAAAGTGGATTTTGAAGCCATTCCCATTTGTGTGCATGCCGCCGATGAATCCGATGCGGAAAAATTGCTAAACCTGGCCCGGCAGCTGAGTCCAAAAGTATACCAACTCAAGGATGAACAGCGGGCGTCCTTACACGTCGCGGCGGTGTTTGTCAATAATTTTACCAACTACCTTTTTCGGGTCGGGGAAGAAATTCTACGGGAAGTGGATTTACCCTTTGAGCTGTTGCGCCCGCTCATCCTCGAGACGGCCCGGAAGGTACAGGAACAGTCGCCCGGAGAAATGCAGACCGGCCCTGCCGTCCGGGGAGATGAAAAGACCATACAGCGCCACCTCGATTACCTGCACCGCTTTCCGGAATACCGGGAGCTGTATCAGTTATTGTCGAGACGAATTGCAGAAGAGCTAGGCTGAAGAATACTAAATTAAATGCTTCAATCGATATGCGCATCATCGGAACCATTGACCATCCTTCACTCAAGATTACGGTTTTCAAAATGAACGAGCGGCTTTCCGTTAAGCTGGAATCCGGGTTGTACGAACAAACCTTCAAGTTCAGAAGTGGTGAAGGGGTTGACACGCTCGAAGACGTAAAAAACTTTATCGACGCCGGCTTCATCGAAGGCGTTTCGGAGAACCTGCAGCGCATGCATCAGCTAAAAATGACTACACTCAGCCGGCAGCTTCCCAATGCGGAGGAAGAAGAATTTGAGGAAATCATCTGAGGCAAAAACCTTCTCTCCCCTTTGTTGTTTCAATGCCGAATCAAAAGCGAAACAACATGTTTGGATTATTCAAGAAAGACCCTGCCAAGAAGCTGGAAAAAGAGTATCAGAAACTGATGGAAGAAGCCATGCAGCTGCAGCGCGGCGGTGATATCAAAGGCTACGCCAAAAAAGTCGCCGAAGCGGAGGAGGTTCAGAAGAAAATCGAGGAACTGCAGGAGGAGAAATAATCTTTTCTTCCATCAGCCATCCTTGCCGGACTCCACGGTGCTCCCCACGCTCATCTCCATCTCTTCTCCCCGGGGAACGTTTCTCAGGTTACGGAGCGCCTGACATACAAACCCGCTCATCACTTCCAATCCTTGATTGAAGTGTTTGTTATTATTGATGATGACATCCGCCTCCTCCATGTAGGGCTGGATGTATTTCTCGAAGGTGGGCAGCACGTGATGTTCATAGCGATACAGCACATCTTCCAAAGGGTAATTGCGCTCCACCTGGTCGCGCTTGATGCGGCGAATGACCTTGAGATTTTCCTTGGCATGGAGGAACACTTTCAGGTCCAGCATATGCCGGATCTCCTCAAAATGGAAAACAAAGATACCTTCCACGATGAGAATGGGCGCAGGTTGAAAAATACGAATTTGAGGAGTCGCATTTTCATTATTAAACACGTATTCCCGTCGCCGGACCGTTTTTCCTTCCAACAGCAACTTCAGGTCCCGGATCAGATCTGATTTTTCGATTGATTCCGGCAGATCGAAATTGCGAACACCCTGTTTATCCATCCGCTGTTCTTCCCGGGGGAGGTAGTAGTCATCCTGCGAAACAAAACAAACTTCTTCCGGCCGGAATCTTTCCTTTAACTGGTTGATAAATGTCGTTTTCCCGGACCCGCTTCCGCCCGTAATGCCGATGATATATGGTTGTGCCATGCTGTAAACCCCTGGTTTTTGCAAAGTTAACAAAAATAGCGCGGATGGAGGAACACACTCTGAATCCTGTCCGATTTTATTTACCTTTGACCATCATTGACCTTCGCCTGGAAAAAAGATTCTGGTAACTCCTTTCCGGGTTTGAGATAAAGTGACAAGCACCATGGAATTTTTGCTCAGCCTGCTGCGCGCCGGTCTTGGGATGGCAGTGCTCCTCGGCTTTTGTTATCTGTTGAGCACCAATCGACGAGCGATCAACTGGCGGCTGGTAGGCGGCGGCATCACCCTGCAGATATTGCTCGCCCTGCTCATTCTCAAGGTGCCGGGGGTCAACCTCATCTTCGACTACATCGCCGGCTTTTTTCAGGCGGTGCTGCAGTACACAGAAGCCGGCGCTGAGTTTCTCTTCGGCAGCATCATCAACGATCAGGAAACGTTCGGCTACATCTTCGCTTTTCAGGTATTGCCGACTATCGTTTTCTTCTCTGCCTTATCCGCTATTCTTTACTATCTGGGGTTGTTGCAAAAGATCATCTACGGCGTGGCCTGGCTGATGAAGCGCACGATGCATCTGTCGGGCCCGGAGAGCCTGGCCGCGGCGGCCAACGTCTTCATCGGACAAACCGAAGCCCCTCTGGTAGTAAAACCCTACCTGGAAAACTTTACCAAATCGGAGATGCTCTGCCTGATGACCGGCGGCATGGCCACCATCGCCGGCGGCGTCTTTGCCGCCTACGTCGGATTTCTGGGCGGTACGGATCCGCAGCAGCAGCTGTTTTTTGCCAAACATCTGCTGACCGCTTCCATCATTTCGGCGCCCGCCGCTATCGTGGCCGCCAAGATGCTGTTCCCGGAGGAGGAAGAAAAGCCCATCGAGGAACAAATGGAGATGACGCAGGATGTAGGCACCAATCTGCTGGACGCCATCTCGCGGGGCACCACCGACGGATTGAAGCTGGCTATCAATGTCGGCGCTATGCTGTTGGTTTTTACAGCCTTGATTTACATGATCAACCAGCTGCTGATGAACGGACCCGGTGAATGGTTTGGCATCAATGAGCAAATTAAGACATACACCGAGGGGCGCTTCGAGGGATTTACCTTTACCTATCTGCTCGGCTTGTTCTTCGCACCCGTCGCCTGGCTGCTTGGCCCCCCCACCCCCGACATTATGCTCGTAGGACAACTACTGGGGCAAAAGACGGTCATCAACGAATTCGTAGCCTATGCCGAACTCAACGCCCTGCGCACTGCCGGCCTCAATATGGATCCCAAATCGCTGCTGATCGCTACCTACGCCCTGTGCGGCTTTTCCAACTTCGCCTCCATCGGCATACAGATCGGCGGCATCAGCGCCATCGCGCCCGGCCAACGCCGCACGCTGACGGAACTGGGGATCAAGGCCTTGATCGGCGGGACGGTGGCTTGCTTTCTGACGGCTTGTATTGCGGGGGTGTTGGCGTAGTACCCACTTTTTCAGTTTCCTCTGGTTTTTCGATTACTTCTACGGTTCTACCGTTCTGCGGTTCAGATAGAGTTATCCAGTGTTTCTTTCAGCCTTGGAGGAGTTATGATTTAAAGATTTACATTTTTGTAATCATAATCAGTGTATTATTTCCGCCAGCGTCCGCCTGATCTGCTCGCGGTGGCGGCGGAAATGGCCGTCAAAGAAGTGAACCATGCCCGCAAGGCTCAGGCGTCCCGCGAAAGGATGCCGGTAGACCTCCTTCTCAAACAGCTCAGCCGGCTGCTGCTCCAGGAAGCGGCGCAAGGTACGGCGCTCTTCCAGCCACTGATCGGCCAGCTCGCTTAAGTCGGCACGGATGGGGAAGCTGTTTTCGTCCACATTGTCCGGCGCCTTGAATTTGAAGGGGGCGCGAAGATAAAAATTCAGCATCCAGCCACGCAAGCCGGTCACTATTCCGGCTTTCTTCAGTTCGGGCTGGAAACTCAGCTTCTTTTCCAGGTATTTGCGCGACAGCATTTCGGAGCGCATCAGGTGCTGCATCACCTGCAGGGCCGACCAGCCGCCGCCGGGCGGCTGCTGATTGAGCAGGTCATCGGAATGGACTTCCAGCTCTTTGAGCAGCTTGAGTAATTCGGCGTCCAGGAGGTCGAGGCGGCGTTCGAGGTCGGTAGTCATAGGTTTTTTCTCAGTTTTCCAGGTATTGTACAGGTACATTCATATTATGAAACGTAAAAGCCCACTTATCCGCCTGTTCCTCGATAATTTTCGAGGTGGGCTTGCCGGCGCCGTGGCCCGCTTTGGTTTCGATGCGGATCAGGGTCGGGTTGTCGCAACCCTGCGCTTCCTGCAGGCGGGCGGCGAACTTGAAAGAGTGGGCCGGCACTACGCGGTCGTCATGATCGGCGGTGGTGACCATAGTAGCCGGATAACAAGCGCCTTCCTCCAGATTGTGGTAAGGTGAATAGCCCAACAGATATTTGAACATTTCCGGGCTGTCATCCACGGTACCGTAGTCGTAAGCCCAGCCGGCGCCGGCGGTAAACTGATGGTAGCGCAGCATGTCGAGCACGCCCACGGCGGGCAGCGCAACACGCATGAGATCGGGGCGCTGCGTCATGACGGCGCCGACCAGCAGACCGCCGTTTGAGCCCCCTGAAATGGCCAGGTAATCCGATGAGGTGTAGCCCTCTGCAATGAGGTATTCGGCAGCGGCGATAAAGTCGTCGAATACGTTTTGCTTCTTCATCTTGGTGCCGGCCTTGTGCCATTCTTCGCCGTATTCCCCGCCTCCGCGGAGATTGGGCACGGCGTAGACGCCACCGTTCTCCAGCCAGATAATGTTTGAGGTGCTGAAGCTGGGCGTCAGGCTGATATTAAAGCCGCCGTAACCGTAAAGCATCGCAGGGTTTTTGCCGTTGAGCTCAAGGCCTTTCTTATAAGTAATCATCATCGGAATGCGCGTGCCGTCTTTGGAGGTGTAAAAGACCTGCTTCGATTCGTACTGGCTGGGGTCGAACTGCACGCCGTTCTTCTTGTACAGCTCCGAATCGCCGGTAGATACCTCGTAGCGGTAGATGGCGCCGGGGTTGACGTAGCTGGTGAAAGTGTAATAAAGCTCTTCCTCCTCCCAGCGGGCGCTGAAGCCGCCGGCCGAGCCTTGGCCGGGCAGTTCCACCTCGCGAACGAGTTGCCCCTGCAGATCGTACTGCTCAATATGGGAAAGCGCATGGCGCAGGTATTCAGCAAAGAAATACCCGCCGCCGGTGGTTACCGTCAGGGGCTGCTCTTTTTCCGGGATAACATCCGTCCAGTTTTCCGGTCCGGGGCTGGAGGCATCAACTTTGACCAAACGCTGATTAGGGGCATCCAGGTTCGTGACGATGTAAAGCGTACTGCCTTCGCTGTGCACCAGGTTGTGCTCGTTATCAAAGTTGTCAACCACCGGAACGATAGGCGCATTGGGCTTCGACAAGTCTTTGATGTACAACTCATTGCCACTGGTGGAAACCGCTGCGCCGATAACCAGCCAGCGTTCATCCTCGGTGACATCGCCGAAGATGTAACGCCGGGGCGTTTCCTCCCCGCCGAAGACGAGCTCGTCTTCGCTCTGAGGCGTACCCAGTTTGTGAAAGTACAACTCGTGGTGCTGCGTAATCCCCGACAGCTCGCTGCCCTCTTTAGGTTTGTCATACGAACTGTAATAGAACCCCTCCTTTCCGCGCCAGGAAAGGCCGGAGAATTTGATATCGCGTATAGTATCTTCCACAATTTCCTTGGTTTCAGCATTCAGGACGATCGCCTTGCGCCAGTCGGAGCCGCCTTCGGAAATCATATAGGCGGCCAGAGAGCCGTCTTTGGTAAAGCTGATCCCCGCCAGGGAAGTGGTTCCTTCCTCTGAGAAGGTATTGGGGTCGAGGAATACAGTCGGCTCCTCCCCTTCCTTTTGCCGGTAAAGGACAAATTGGTTTTGCAGACCGTCATTTTTATAAAAATAAGTATAGTCGCCGCGCTGAAAGGGAGCGCTGTATTTTTCGTAGTTCCAGAGATACTCCAGTCGCTCACGGATATTCTCCCGGAAGGGAATGTCTTCCAAATAGTCAAAAGTCACCGCGTTCTGCCGTTGCACCCAGTCTTCTGTTTCGGGCGCCATGTCGTCTTCCAGCCAGCGGTAGGGGTCGGGAACTTCCTTATCGTAGAAGGTGTCGAGATGATCTACTTTTTTCGTTTCGGGATAAGATCCTTGCATTGCGTTATCGTTAGTCGTTTCGTCAGATGATCCGGCGCCCTGACAGGATGCCAAAAGCGCGGTTATTGCCAATGTGAAAAGAATGTTTTTCATAAAATATTTTGCTTGATTATGGCTGAAAATAATAAACTTCCCGCAAATAAAGCTCAACCGTGTTTCATACTTTGGAGTGTGATTCATCGGCAGCACCAGCAGGCAGAATTATCAGCCGGCAGCCATCAGAACGGTGTAATATCCCAATTTTGTATCTTGAAGAAGTACAAACCCTTCAGAAACAGCATTTCAAAATGAAAAAAAGCTTCCTGTCTCTCCTCATCCTTTTGTTGTCAGCGGGCAGTGTTCTTCCTTCAAATACCCGGACCATTCCTGAAAAAGCACGCCCTGTTTACACCGGCATGTATTTAATGAATGTCTACGATCTCGATGTTAGCGCCTATACCTTCTACGCCGACTTTTACGTCTGGTTTCGCTGGAAGGGCGATCGCAATCCGATGAATATCGAATTTGTCAATGCTGTCGAGAAGTGGGGCTTTACCCAGACACCTTTTTACGAAGAGCCGATCGAACTGGCCAGTGGTTACCAATACAACGGCATGCGTATCGAAGGCCGTTTTTACCATTCCTTTTCACTTAGTGATTTTCCACTCGACCGGCACCAGCTCGACATCCGGATAGAACACGTTGACTATCCGCAGGATTCGCTGGTCTACCTGCCCGATACCGCCACACAGCTAATGCGGGAGGGTTTTGTCATTCCCGGCTGGAAGATCCTGGGTGCGGAGATCGCGACCCATCGCAATTTTTATCAGACCAGTTTTGGAGAAGGCGCCCGCAATCTATCTACCTATAGCAATTTCACCTTTGAATTGGATATTGCGCGCCCACTGAGTTACTTTCTGCTCAAGCTGATGCTGCCGCTGCTCGTTGTCATCCTGGCCAGCCTGGGCACGCTCCTGATTCACCCGCAGTATCTCGACGCCCGCATTTCCCTGCCTATCGGAGGCCTGCTCAGCGTCGTTTTTCTGCAGCAATCCTATAGTTCAGCCTTACCCGATGTGGGCTATATGGTGTTGATGGACCAGATATATCTGGTTTCCTATTTGCTTATAGGCACTATAATGCTACGGGTAATTATGGGTGGCAACCGCCTGGCGGGCTCCAAAGGCGGAGATCTATCAAAGATACGGCGCAGCGACCGGCGCCGTACAGCGCTCTTGCTCGGCGTATACCTCTTTCTCGTCAGTTTTTTGGTCCTCTTTTCATAGGGCTTTTCTTATATTGAGCGGCCATAATAACAATCCGGATTAATATGAAAAACAGCCTTTTCGCATTCCTGCTTCTCTTTTCTTACCAGCTCGCCCTGGCTCAGGTCGCCAAATCGCCCGACCGGGCAGAAGGTGAAGGACCTTACGAGCAGTTGATTATCCGCGGCGCCACCCTGATCAACGGCAACGGCTCGCCCCCCCTCGGACCGGTGGATGTCGTGGTGGAAGGCAACCGGATTACCCAGGTGAAGACAGTCGGCTATCCCGGCGTAGCAATCGATCCCGGCAACCGGCCGCAGCTTAAAGAAGGCGGCCGCGAGATTGACGCCACGGGCATGTACCTGTTGCCCGGCTTTGTCGACATGCACGGCCATATCGGTGGCAAAGCCCAGGGGGCCGGTGCCGAGTACGTCTTCAAGCTGTGGATGGCCCACGGTATTACCACTGTTCGGGATCCGTCGTGCGGCAACGGCCTCAACTGGGTGCTCGAGCACCGGGAACGCAGCGCTAAAAACGAGATTACCGCTCCCCGTATCCTGGCCTATACCGCTTTTGGTCAGGGAAGTGAAAAAACAATCAGTACGCCGGATGAGGCACGTGCCTGGGTGCGACGGAACGCAGAGCGCGGCTCTGACGGCATCAAGTTTTTCGGGGCGCCGCCGGAAATCATGCAGGCCGCCCTGGAGGAAAACAAAAAGCTGGGGCTGCGCTCTGCCTGCCACCACGCCCAGATGGATGTCGCCCGCTGGAATGTGCTGCACTCCGCCCGCGCGGGCCTCACCAGTATGGAGCATTGGTACGGCCTGCCGGAAGCCCTGTTTGCCGACCGGACCGTACAACACTATCCGCTGGATTACAACTACAATAATGAACAGGATCGCTTTAGCGAAGCCGGTCGCTTATGGAAGCAGGCTGCTCCGCCGTTTTCCGACCACTGGAACAAAGTGATGACTGAATTACTGGAGCTCGACTTCACCATCGACCCTACTTTCAACATCTACGAAGCCAGCCGCGACCTGATGCGCGCCCGCCGCGCCGAGTGGCACGAGGAGTACACCCTGCCTTCGCTCTGGCGCTTTTACCAGCCCAGCAAGGTTTCACACGGCTCCTACTGGCACTTCTGGGGCACTGAGGAGGAAGTCAGCTGGAAGGAAAACTACCGTCTCTGGATGACCTTCATCAACGCGTATAAAAACCGGGGCGGCCGCGTCACCGCCGGCTCCGATTCGGGCTTTATCTTCCAGCTCTACGGCTTCGCCTATATCCGTGAGCTGGAACTGCTGCGCGAGGCAGGCTTTCATCCGCTGGAGGTCATCCGCTCGGCTACGCTCAACGGCGCCCAGGCGCTGGGCATGGAGGACCAAATCGGCACCATCCGGGAGGGCAAACTGGCCGATATGATCCTGGTGGAAGAAAATCCCTTGCAAAACCTGAAGGTACTCTACGGTACCGGCGCCATCAAACTGACTGACGATAACGAAGTGGTGCGCGTCGGCGGCGTAAAGTACACAATTAAAGACGGCATCGTCTATGACGCCAGGGCCCTGCTGGAGGACGTGCGCCAGATGGTGAAAATCGCCAAAGAGGAAGAAGGTTTTGAGATACGGCAGCCGGGATACGGTGGGAAAGAGTAAATCTCCCCAGGAGCGAACATTTTTCGTATCAAAAAAATAATCGCTGAAAGCATACTGCTTTTTCCGCCATTTTTTTTATATTGTTCAGAGGCTTTTTCATTTAAGTGTTCAGAATTTATTATAGGCTATTTTTTTTGTCAGGCGAAGCTCCCCGACCCTTTGGGTACGGGGCAGGCTTTTTTGAGCTTCATAGCCTTAGCTATGG
>Ga0209949_1000505_pt1 | contig 20659 bp, 17 predicted proteins | sample SalPonC_black_MG_FD_185711 | JGI IMG/M metagenome (GOLD analysis project Ga0209949, IMG submission 185711) | Salt pond soil microbial communities from South San Francisco under conditions of wetland restoration - Salt Pond MetaG... | ecosystem: Environmental > Aquatic > Marine > Intertidal zone... | reverse complement strand
AGGTCAATGGCGGACTGCATACCTGCAATCCCGCCGCCAAGGACCATGACAGACCCTACAGGGCCGCTGTTTGGTGTCACCTTCTGCGTCATTATCAAAACCTCCTAACCGTTTATTATCGCCCAAGGGCGGTAAGCTGTGTTGTCTGATGTTTTCAGTTTTTTTTGTCGCCTGGACTGCAGGTGACAAAAAAAAGCCCGGAAAAAAGGACATCACGCCATTAAATTTCTCCCGCTCTTAAGTAAAAAAAAGGCCTTTTTTTGTCAACAATTATTTAATTTACACCTGGTTATCACTTTTTAAATCCCGGGGTCCGGGGTTAAAAAACATATCCAGTGCCATATCCAATACTTTAGAAACCCTGGCCTTCGGTTTTATTCCCACAAAAAAAACACAGCTCATCCGACAATATCCAGGTGGCGGCTGCAATACCATACCAGCACCAGCACAGGCAGACCCATGAGCGTGGTCAATAAAAAAAAGGCCGGATATCCCAGAGCATCAACCATGGTACCGGAATACCCGCCGAACACTTTGGGTACCAGGGTCATCAAAGAACTGAATACCGCATACTGCACCGCTGTAAACCGGATGCTGGTCAAACTGGACAAAAAAGCCACAAACGCGGCAGAGGCAAGTCCTGCAGCCAGATTATCCGCAGCGATCACCACATACAAAAAAAACAGATTATGCCCGGCAAATGCCAGGACCATGAACAAAAGGTTGGTGGCAGCTGCCAGCAGGGCCCCGAGAAACAGAATGCGTATCACCCCGTAGCGGATGGAGAGAATCCCCCCGGCAAAGCCGCCGGCAAGGGTCATGAAAAGCCCGAATGTTTTCACCACGCTGGCAATCTGGGTTTTGGAAAATCCCAGATCCTGATAAAACACATTGGATATGACCCCCAGAACAATGTCGGATATCCGGTACAGACCGATGAGTGCCAGGATCAACCAGGCAAGAGAAAGCCTGTATCTGCTGAAAAAATCCTTTACCGGGGCCACGTAGCTTGCAGCCACCATTTTTTCGTTCACAAGCCGGGCTGCCATACTGATTCTGCCCACCAGGGCTGCTGCCCCAAGCCCTGTTCCCAGCCGGAAGCATTCCACCAGAAAGCCTGCCAGGGTCGGGTTTTTCAGCCACTGGCCCAGCTGCGCTTTCACCTCCAGGGTGAAACGGCCGGCAAAATAAAAGGTTGTGACAAAAGCAGCCACTGCCAGACCAAAGAGGGCCAGGCCGGTAAGATAATCCCTTGAACTGTATGCATCTGCCGGATTATAATCTGATTGCGGTTCGTCTATGACCAGGGCTGTGATTATGCCCACCAGCATCAGTCCGGCCATGATGCAGTAGGTGGTCTGCCAGGCTTCGAACCGGTAACTATCCTTTGCCGATCCAAACCACTCCGCCAGAATCAATGCACCTGCCCCTGCCACCAGCATCCCGATGCGGTATCCCCCGATATAGGCTGAGGCCATCATGGCCTGGAGATCAACCGGTGCAGATTCGATGCGGTAAGCATCAATGACAATATCCTGGGTTGCCGATGAAAACCCCAGTAAAACCGCTGCCATGGCCATGAAAACCAGGGGGTGGTACCCGGATCCCGGATCTGTGAACGCCATCCACAAGACAGCCCCCACAATGCCGGCCTGGGCTGTCAGAATCCAGCTTCTCCGTCTCCCCAGTCTTCGGGTGAGCCAGGGAATGGGCACCTGGTCCACCAGCGGGGCCCAGACAAACTTGAATGAATACCCAAGCGCTGCCCAGGAAAAAAAGGTCACTGCAGACCGCTGCACCCCGGCTTCCCTGAGCCACAGCGAAAGGGAGGAAAAAATCAGCAGAATGGGCAGGCCGGCGCAAAATCCGAAAAACAGCATGGTAATAACCCGGGGGTGGAAAAAGGCGTGCATGGCTTTACGCCATCTTTTTTCGATATGGTTCTTTTCTGCAAAAGAACCCGGCTGTTCAGAGAATGATTTCAAAATCGCAGGAAACACCGTAACATTGGAGGGTACTGTTCTGGGAAGTCAAATAATGTCTGCAGTTGTGCACAATAGCATCCATTTCCCGGTCGGTCCGGTCCTGATTCAGATGGATAAGTCCCAGCTGCCCCACTCCGGCTTTCACAGCCAGATCCAGGGCCTGGGGAACTGATGAGTGGCCCCAGCCTTGGCGGAACTGGTATTCTTCCTGGGTATATTCTGCATCATGAAACAAGATATCTGCCTGTTCGGCAAACCGTTTGTATCCGTCAAATCCCTGCCCCTGGGGATGGGAAAACCCCAGTTCATTGTCGGTGAGAAAAACAAAGGTTTTACCATCTTCTGTGAATTTATACCCGAGACTGCCCTGGGAGTGGCTGGTGAAAATGCTATCGATTTCCACAGAACCGATAGCAAACCGGTTGTTCAATGATGTATCAAAACGAATATCTGCTTTCAGGTCCTTGAGGCGGACAGGAAAAAAAGGCGGGCACAACACCCGGTTCAACACGTCTTTTGTTGAAAATCCTGCAAATTTTCTATCCTGAACAACCAAACGGTTGCAGCTGTATAGCAGGGGCCTGAAAAACGGTATGCCGGTGATATGGTCCCAGTGACAGTGGGTGAGCAGCATATAATACTTTTTTTTTTGCTGTTCCAGCAGAACATTTCCCAGCCTGCGGATCCCGGTGCCGGCATCAATGATAATCGTCTCCCCGGATCCGGCGGTTATTTCAAGGGAGGTGGTATCCCCGCCGTAAACAACATACTGCCGGCCTGATACCGGTATGGATCCTCTGGAACCCCAGCATTTAATAATCATAATTCTCCTGTATCACAACCACCCGGAAACATCCAGTCGTCAAAATCCATACCTCAGGGCAATCCCATAAAAACCGATACTGTCCGGTTACCGAATAATTTATATACCATGGTATGAATCAATTGATAAATCAATATTTTTTTCGTATCATTCGTTGACAACCATTTGGTTTTTGCCTAAGGAAAGATGCAGGCAGACCAGGATATTTTTATAAAAACCCAGGATAAAAGGGATTTAGACATATGGCACAAGTGATTGCTGACCGCAGGGATGTGGATTTTGTACTCCATGAACAGATAGGACAGGTGGACCATGACAGTTTTGCTGAATTCAACAAGAAAACCATTGACCTGATTATCTCGGAAGCCAGAAACCTGGCCATAAAAGAGATCCTGCCCACCTTTAAGGAAGGGGATGAACAGGGATGCACTTTGGAAAACGGCAAGGTGCGGGTGCCTGAATCCTTTAAACGGGCCTGGCGGCTGTTATGTGAAGGAGAATGGCTGGCCATGTGTGATGATCCTGCTGCAGGCGGTCAGGGCATGCCCAGAACCGTGGGAAGTGCGGCCCTGGAATATATGGTGGGAGCCAATTCCGCTTTTATGCTGTATTACGGCATGACCCACGGGGCAGCCAAACTGGTGGAAGCCTTTGGAGATGATACCCAGAAACGCCTGTATATGAAAAAAATGTTTTCCGGCGAATGGGGAGGCACCATGCTGCTCACCGAGCCTGAAGCAGGATCTGATGTAGGGGCTTTGACCACCACGGCACAAAAAAATGCAGACGGCACTTACTCTCTTTCCGGGTCCAAAATTTTTATTTCAGCCGGTGAACACGACCTGTGTGACAATATTATCCACCCGGTACTTGCCAGAATCCCGGGGGCCCCTGCCGGCACCAGAGGCATTTCTCTGTTCCTGGTTCCCAAATTTCTGGTGAATGAAGACGGCTCTTTAGGGGATTTTAACAACGTGGTATGTACCGGCCTGGAAAAGAAAATGGGTATCCACGGCAATGCCACTGCCTCCTTGTCTTTAGGGGACAAAGGCCCGTGCATCGGCACCCTGCTGGGAGAAGAAAACAAGGGCATGCCCGCCATGTTCCAGATGATGAACGAGGCCCGGGCCTTTGTGGGTCTCCAGGGATTTGCCGTGGCATCTGCCTCCTACATGTATGCCCTGGACTATGCCAGAACCAGGATCCAGGGCAGACACCTGGCAGCGGGAAAAGATGCCGGCGCCAAAAGCGTACCCATTATTCAGCACCCGGATGTCAAACGCCAGCTGCTCAACATGAAAGCCTATACAGAAGGCATGCGGTCTTTAATCTATTATTATGCCTGGTGCAATGATGTGATCCACACCACAGATGACAAAAATCTTAAAGCAGATACGGCCGCCATGGTGGAAGTGCTCACCCCGGTGGTCAAGGGCTATATCACGGACAAGGCCCTGGAGGTGTGTTCCCACGGGATCCAGGTATACGGCGGGTACGGATATATCAGTGAATACCCGGTGGAACAGCTCATGCGTGATGCACGGATTTTCATGATCTATGAAGGCACCAACGGGATCCAGGCCATGGATCTTCTGGGCAGAAAACTGTCCATGCACCAGGGCAGGGCCTTTGCGTATTTTATCAGCTGCATGAAAAAAACCATAGAAACGTTTTCCAATGTTTCGGGGGTGGAAGAGTTGTGTGCCAGCGTATCCCATGCTGTGGAGCGCCTGGAAAAACTGGCCCAGGTCATAGGGGACCGTTCCAGATCAGACCAGGTATTGAATGCCTATGCTTTTGCCCATCCGTTTTTGGAAGTAACCGGTGATGTCTGCTTTGCCTGGATGCATCTGTGGCGGGCCGGCATCGCCGCACCCAAACTCGCCAAAAAAGCCGGCAGCCTGGACAGGGATGCTGTGGCAAAAAAAGCTGCCAAAAATAAGGATGCGGCATTTTATGCCGGCCAGATGGAAACTGCAAAATTTTACATCAACACGCTTTTACCGGCCACTTATGGCAGAATGGATGCCATTCTGGCAGGTGATGCCTGTGTGGAAAACATCCAGGACGTATCTTTTGGCTCCAAATAAACCAACAATACATTATGAGGGGAGATACCATGTTTGAATATGTCAAAAAAAGTCTGCTCACCGGCATTGGCATGGCGCTGCGCTCCAAAAGCGAAATCAGGGATCTGGCAGAAGAATTGGCCAAATCCACCCAGATGAGCCAGGCGGAAGCCAGAGAATTTTTAGAAGAATGCCAGCAAAGATATGAAGAAGCCAGATCCAACCTGGACAAGCGCATGGAAAAGACGGTGGAAGACATTCTCAAAAGGATGGACCTGCCCACCAGTGCGGATATCCAGGCATTGAACAAAAGGATAGATGATCTGGTCAAACAGATCGAAACCAAAACCTGACGGCCATTGCATGCTCAGCATCAAAAAAATCGGCAAAGTGGGCAAACGGTACCGGCACCTGCTCCGGTACCAGCAGATCATCGGCATCATCCTCAAATATGGATTTGACAATATCCTGGATGCCATGCACATTGACCGCTATATTGAATCCGGCCTGAAACTGATTCCCTTTTCCCGGCCCCATGAACGGGTGGAAAGATTATCCAGAAACCAGCGGATCCGCATGGCCCTGGAGGAACTCGGCCCCACCTTCGTCAAAATGGGCCAGGTGCTGTCTTCCCGGCCGGACCTGGTTCCCATGGACCTCATTGCCGAACTGTCCAGGCTCCAGGATGAGATCCCCCCTTTTGCCTTTGACCTGGTCAAAAAAACCATTGCTGCTGAATTCGGCAGACCCCTTGAGGACGTATTCCTCTTCATGGATGAGACCCCTTTTGCCTCCGCCTCCATCGGCCAGGTGCACCGGGCATCGGTCACCGGTGACGACCGGCTTGCCGTGAAAATCCAGCGCCCGGGCATCCGCAAGACCATTGAAGCAGACCTGGAAATCATCCTTCATCTGGCCGGTATCATGGAAAGAAATATCCAGGAGATGGCATTTTACCGGCCGGTGAAGATTGTGGAAGAGTTTGCCAAAACCCTGGAAAAGGAACTGGACTACACCATAGAAGCCGCAAACATGGAGCGGATGGCAGCCCAGTTTCTGTCTGACAAAACCATCTATATCCCCCGGGTGTATCCGGAAGAATCTTCTGAACGGGTATTGACCATGGAATTCATCGACGGGATAAAGGCCAGTGATATCGCTGCCATTGACCGGGCCGGTCTGGACAGAAAGCGGATTACCCGGCGGGGGGCTGACTTTATCATGAAACAGGTGTTTGAACATGGATTCTTCCATGCCGATCCCCATCCGGGCAACATCTTTATTCTGGAAAACAACCGCATCTGTCCGGTGGATTTCGGGATGACCGGCTTTCTGGACCAGACCACCCGGGAATTGTTCGTGGACATCATCCATGCCGCTGCCACCGGTAATGCAAAACTTGGTGCCCGGCTTTTGTGCGAGTTGTGCGATTATGAAACCCGGCCGGCCATGGGCCTTCTGGAAAAAGATATTTCCCTTTTTGTGTCTGTTCACCTGACCAGATCGTTAAAGGAGATCAGAACCAGCAAAATGGTGAACCAGCTTCTGGAGCTGTGCGCAGCCCACGGCCTGCGGATCCCGCCGGATTTGTTTTTAATGATGAAAGCCTTTGTTTCCATTGAAGATGTGGCCAGAAAACTGGATCCGGATTTTAACATGCTCGGCCATGCGGTTCCCTACGTAACCTCTGCCAAATATATGCAGATGGCGCCGTCAAAAATTGCTGAAAATGTCCTGAATATTGCCAAAGAATCATTTAAACTGTTTCAGCAGCTGCCGGCAGATACCAAAGAAATTCTGCGGCTGGTGAAAGAGGGAAAACTGAAAATCGCCATTGATATCCAGGGACTGGACAAGCTGATAGTCCACCAGGACCAGACCAGCAACCGAATCTCTTTTTCCATCATCATAGCCGCTCTGATCCTGGGATCTGCCATTGTAATCAATTCTGATGTGCCCCCCATGCTGTTCGGGGTGTCTGTCATCGGCATCGCCGGATTTGTGGCGGCCGCGGTCATGGGAATATGGCTGCTGGTGGCCATCATACAGAGAGGACGGCTCTAAATAGCTGCTTATCGATCCCCCTGGTAGGGATACCAGTCAGATTCCCGAAGGCGCTCCACTTTCAGGGTCAGAATTTCACAGGTCAGGGTATTGAAAACAATTTTACGTCCCAGCTCACCGCCCACATCCTCTGATACGATGCGGATTTTTTTTTGCCTCAGCATATCTTTGGCTATATGGTAATTCTGCTTTCCCACATCATGGGTACACACCTCTGTGTTATTTGCCCCGCCAAAAATCTGGGCTTCCAGGTGGTGGGGATCAGAGCCTTTCTGGATCATCATCCGGACCAGGGCAATCACGGCGATATTGCCATAGATGGCAGTGGTGTTTTCCCGGCTTTCAGCAACCGGAAACAAAAAATGGTTCATTCCGCCGGTTTTGCGTTTTTTATCATAGAGGCTTACTGAGACAGATGATCCCAGAACCGTTGAAATAACCGTGGGTTTCTCCGGCAGATAAATATATCCGGGTTTGAGATAATAATCCCGGGTAACCAGTTTTTCAGAATTGTTGGCCATATCTTTTTTCTTTGTCCTGACTATCAGTATATAACATGCAAACCCGGTGCTTGCCAATAAATAAAGGCTGTGGTATGAAGAAACCTTACATTGCAGCCAGGCAGCACCGGCTTATACCACAGTTATACCAGGGCAATTCACAAGGGGCAGTAATGGGGAACCATTTTCCAGACATCTGTATCGGGCATTTAAAAATTGTGGACCACCTGCTTTTGGGCATGGCTGCTGCAGATCACCCCGGGGGAGATGATCGCACGCCCTGGCACCTTGTTCCATCCCCCATGAACACCTGGGATGAGATCTGTGACAAATTGGGAAATGAGACCATCCAGGGCGCATTTGTGACCACTCCCCTTGCTGTGGAACTGTTTGCCGCAGGCATGGACATCCGGTTTCTCATGTTTGTTCACAGATCCGGCAGTCTCATGGTCAAAAACCGGAAAATGGGTATCCATTCTCTGTCTGACTTCAGGCAGCGATCTGTTTTGATTCCAGAACAATTTTCCATCCAGGCCGTCCTTTTGCACAAATTGTTTGCCGATGCCGGGCTGGTTCTGGGCCCCCAGGACCAGCCCGGCAATGATGTCACCTGGGAAATTGTTCCCCCCTACCTTATGCCAAAAATGCTTCTTACAGAAAATGACATGGATATTGATGACATGGCCACAGGCGGGTATATGGCACCGGAACCCTTTGGCAGCCTGGCAGTTCAGCAGGGCCAGGCCGATCCGGTCTGCATGTCTGACAGTCTCTGGAAAGACCATCCCTGCTGCGGATTTGTGGCCACCCGGCATTTTTTACAAACCTCTCCGCAGATTGCCGAATCCCTGGTGACCCTTTTTTTTTCAGCTGCCCAACACCTGGAAAACAAAAGCATATCGGAAAAGGCTGCCCTTGCTGCCGGCTTTCTTGAACAGGACCCCGCCTTTGTGCAGTCTGTGCTCACAAACAGTAAAATCGGTTTTATCCGGGAACAGCTGGTGCCGGACACTGCCGCCATTGACATGATCCAGACCTACATGGCTGATGTCATGAAAATTTTGCCCCAAAAGGTTGATCTGAACCTGTTTGTGGACAAAACCTGGGCACAAACCGCCTTAATGGAAGCACCCAGTGCAGATTGATATTGAAAAAATAACCAAGACCTATGCCTCTGCTGAAAAGCCCGGGCATGTGGTATTAAAGGATATTTCCTTTACCATTGCACCCGGTGATTTTGTTATTATTCTGGGGGAATCCGGGTGCGGCAAAACCACGCTGCTCAATCTTCTGGCCGGTCTTGAACAGCCCACCCGCGGCTGTATCCGGGCAGATGGCGACATCATAACCGGGATCCATCCCTCCCGGTCCATGCTCTTTCAGCAGCCGGCCCTGCTGCCCTGGCTCACTGTCTGGGAGAACGTGGCTTATGGCTGCAAAATAAGAAAGGATACAGAAAACCTGGAATACCGGGTCAACCAGTTTCTGGAAATCATGGGACTGACCGGATTTGCCGATTCCCGCCCCAGCCGGCTGTCTTTGGGCATGGCCCAGCGGGTCTGCCTGGCCAGGGCATTGGTGGGGCATCCCAGGGTACTGCTGCTGGATGAACCATTTGCCTCTTTGGATACCTTTACCCAGGCCCATATCCAGGAAGAACTGGTGAACCTGTGGCTGTCGGAAAATTTTACAGCAGTTTTTGTGACCCATGACATTGATGAAGCCATTTACCTGGGCAATAAAATCATTCTTCTGGCCGGAGACCCAGCCAATATCACAGACATCTTCGCGGTTACCGAAACCTATCCCCGAAACAGAAACCACCCCCGGTTCAAGGAAATCCGGAACAGTATCCTGGAACGGTTCAAAAATGCCTACCTGGCCAAAAGGACCCTGTTGTAAGATGAAACACCCTGCCCCCAGACAACCGCAGGCCGGCATAACCCGGCGCACATTTCTGCAGACAGCTGCAGCAGCGTGTTCCACCCTGATTGCCGGGACCCGCGTGTCTGCAAAAAAGCCTCCCCTGCGCCTGGGATATCTGCCCATCACCGATGCCACCCCGCTTCTGGTGGCCCATGGACTGGGTTATTTTTCCCAGGAAGGACTGGATGTTGAACGTCCTGTTATGGTGAGATCCTGGAACATACTCACTGAATCTTTTCTGGCCAACAAATTTGATATCACCCATATGCTCTTTCCCATTCCGGTATGGATGCGGTTCAAACAAAACATACCGGTCCGTGTACTGGCATGGGATCACACCAACGGCAGTGCGGTCACTGTGCGGGGAGATTCAGCCATCAGGACCTTTGCGGACCTTGGGGGAAAACAGGTGGCAGTTCCCTCGTGGTATTCCATGCACAATCTGGTACTGCAACTGGGGTTGAAAGCCCAGGGTCTGACCCCGAAGATTCAGCCCCAGTCAGCGCCCCTCGCCCCCCATGAAGTCAATCTGTTTATCCTGTCTCCCCCGGACATGCCCACAGCCCTTCTGGGCAAAAAAGTGGATGCCTTTATCGTGGCAGACCCTTTCAATGCCCTGGCTGAGCATCGGTTCAATGCCAGGATCATGCGGTATACCGGCGATATCTGGAAAAATCACCCCTGCTGTGTCATTGTTGCAGCCCAGCCGTTCATTGACCAGCACCCGGTGGTGGTCCAAAAAGCCATGAATGCCATTGTCCGGGCCCAGGCCTGGTGCCGGGAAAATCCCACAGAAACCGCCCATCTTTTAAGCCGTGACGGAGAGCGGTATCTGCCGGTTTCCCAGGAGGTGCTGCGCAGGGTTTTTAAACCCCCTGATCCAGACCTGCTGGTGCATCCTCACTGGAAAGTTCCCCGCATTGATTTTCAGCCTTTTCCCTTTCCCTCGGCCACCCGGTTCATCATCGACCAGATGAAAACCACCCGCGTGGAAGGCGATATATCCTTTTTGTCAGGCCTTGATTCCGGCCGGGCAGTCCAGGACCTGGTGGATGACCGGTTTGTATTACAGGCCATGGACGAGGTGGGGGGAATGGCGCCTTTCTGCGACTGCCATATGGGCTTACCCTATACAAGAGAAGAAACCGTTGAAATCCGCTGACCGCCATACATACCATAACCCCAGACAAATGGGCCTCAATGTGTTTTTTATGCCCCGAAAATTTGGTTTTTACTATGAATTGATGGGACTTGCGCTTTTTGCTGCTGCCTGGATACTGGTATCTTATGTTATATTTTCCCGGCCCCAGTTCAGCCAGTTCCAGGGATTTCTGCCCGGTCCCACCTTCCGGGCCCTGATTTCGGCATTTGCAGATGAACGGTTCTGGCTGTCGGTTTTCACCAGTCTGCGCCGGATCGTGGTGGGTATTTCCCTGGCTGCTTTTTTTGGCATTCCCATAGGTATTCTGGTGGGATTTTACCCCAGGGTCCAGGGCCTGTCTTATTCCGCTATTCAGTTTGTGCGCATGATCAGCCCTTTGTCCTGGATGCCCATTGCCCTGCTGCTGTTTGCCAGCTTTGAATCAGCTGTATATTTTTTGATTGTAATGGCCACCATTTGTCCTGTAATATTGAACACCACCACAGGGGTGCGCAATATCAATCCCCAGTGGATAAAAATGGCCATGAATCAGGGCGCCGGCAACTATCAGCTCATCCGGACCATTGTCATTCCCGCTTCTGTGCCCCATATGCTCACCAGCCTGCGGCTGGCACTGGGAGTGGCCTGGATAGTGCTGGTCCCGGCAGAATTTTTAGGGGTGTCCAGCGGTCTGGGATACCTGATCAATGATGCCCGGGACACCATGGAATATGACAAACTCATGGCCATGATCATTGCCATCGGTATCCTGGGATTTACCCTGGACCGGCTGTTTCAAAAACTCCAGAAAACATTGCGATGGTCCTGGAATGAGTAATGAAGACAACTATACATATAATGATTTTATAAAAAAACCTTAAGGAGTATTTCAATGGCGGTAAACCCTGACATTAAAATTGTTGTGGCAGATGATTCAGGCACTATGCGCATCATGTTCAAGCAAATCCTTGCCAAAGCCGGGTATACCAACCTTGTGATGGCGGTCAACGGCGTGGATGGTCTGGAAAAAGTGAAAACTGAAAAACCAGATCTTGTGATCAGTGACTGGAACATGCCCCAGATGGATGGACTGGAATTTTTACAGGCCCTCCGCAAATTAGATGAATTCAGGGATCTTCCCTTTATCATGGCCACAGCCCAGGCTGACAAAGGCCAGCAGATAGCCATCGCAGAAGCCGGGGGAAATGGACATGTTCCCAAGCCCTTTGACCAAGAGCAGATCGGCAGTGCCATTGCCCGTGCCTTTTCCGGAGAACCGCAAAAGGCGTTTACCCGGAAAAAACAAAGAACCATCATGGGGGACCGGGTGGAATTGAATGTGGCCCATATCCAGATCACCGACCATCTCGCCCTGGGCGCACTCAAACACAGGATTGACACCGGAGATGCGGCACCCAGGCATTTTGATCTGACCACCAGCCTGAAAGCCGGATGGAATCCTATTCAGGAGGGGCTGGAATCAGGAGAAATCGATTGTGCTTTTGTACTGGCTCCCATTGCCATGGACCTGTTTGCCTATGATTCCCCCATCCGGCTGGTGTTGTTTGCCCACAAGAACGGCAGCACCTTTGTCAGATCCCGCCACTATGACCACAGGTTTGATTCCCTCCAGAGTTTTTACAAATACAAGGTTGTGGATATTCCCCATAAAATGTCCATTCACCACATGCTGGCCCATAAGTTTCTCAAAGAGCTTGGGCTTAAACCCGGGGTTCCGGGTAAAAAAGCCATCAATGTGAGGTTTGAGGTGGTGCCACCGGTTAAAATGCCCCAGATCATGAAAGAAAATGAGGACGTAGCAGGATTTATGGTTGCCGAACCTGTTGCCACCAAAGCCATTACCGCCCAGATAGGCGATCTGGAATTCTATTCTGCCAGCCGCTGGGACGACCATCCCTGCTGTATCGTAGCCATGCAGGAAGATTTTATCCAGCAGCACCCTGATGCAGCCCAGGAGTTTGTGTCCCTGCTGGTGGAAACCGGTGAATATATTGAAGATGACAAAAGCCGGGCAGCCCGCATTGCTGTGGATTTTTTAGACCCCCAGGGCACGTTGGGCCTTAACCCGGAGGTATTGAAAAATGTATTTTCCCAACCCCAGGCCATTCGGTGGGACGGCCTTTATCCAGAGGCTGAAAGTCTGGACAAAATTCAGCGGTACATGCATGATATAATGGACATAGGCAGGATCATAGACCTGGAAAAATTCATTGAAACCCGTTTTGCCAATACCGCATACAACATTTAGATGCAAGGAGTCACATCCATGAAAATCACTGATCCGCAAGTCATTAAAAACGGAGAAAATGATCTGATTGCATCAGTACAGGAAAATCTTGATCAAAAAATTGTAAAAAAAATTATTGCCGATCGCATGGCCCAGACACAGCTTGTGTCAAAAGGCGGACAGATTGTGGTTCATGACAATCAGGTGGCTTTTCGCATGGATTTTGATCTGCAATTAAGCGGCAGCCTGTTGTTTGACCGCCAGGGAAACCATATTCCGGATGAGAGCGGACTGCAGACATCCGGCGACAATGGTGGGGAAAATGATACCCAGTCACCGGAAACAGCCGCGCCTGATTTTTTGCAGCCGGAACCGGATGCTGATGAAGACCTTGCCCGGGCTGAGCTGGATCAGGAAATGCATGCTTCTTCAGCCTCATCTTCTTTGCAGGCCCTGGATGATGAACTGGACAGCCTGGAGGACGGGGAACCTGAAAATACCGATTTAAGTCAGGATGATCTGGATGATGACAGTCTGGAATTTGACGGAGACCTGGATCTGGAAGAAGACAATGACCAGGAAGACATGCTCGAGGAGGATATCAATGATATCCTCAAAGAAAGCCGCGAGTTCTGGGAAGAAAAAAAAGATACATGAAAAATAACCCCCTGTGCCAGCTGGCACAGGGGGTTTCATTCATACATCTGAGATCAGGTTTTTATAAAAACACCTGTGATATTAATACCTGTAATGGTCAGACTTGAAAGGACCATTTGCCGGAATTCCAAGATACGCTGCCTGTTCTTTGGTCAACTTTGTCAAAGTCACGGACAGATTCTTCAAATGCAGCCGGGCCACCTCTTCATCCAGTTCCTTGGGCAGGGTGTATACTTTGTTTTCCAGTTTTTCAGAAGCCAGTTTGATCTGGGCCATGGTCTGATTGGAAAAGCTGTTGCTCATGACAAAACTCGGATGTCCGGTGGCGCATCCCAGGTTCACCAGGCGGCCTTCCGCCAGAACAATGACAGAACGCCCTGATTCCAGCACCCATTTATCCACCTGGGGTTTGATGTTGATACGTTCGGCTTTGGGGTTTTCTGTAAGATAGGACATTTCGATTTCATTATCAAAATGGCCGATGTTGCAGATAATGGCCTCGTCTTTCATCTGGGCAATGTGATCCCCTTTGATGACATGATAATTACCAGTGGCTGTCACAAAAACATCTCCTCTGGGGGCTGCCTGTTCCATGGTCACCACCTCAAAGCCTTCCATGGCTGCCTGCAGCGCACAGATGGGATCGATTTCCGTGACCAGGACAATGGCACCATACCCTTTCATGGAAGCGGCACAGCCTTTTCCCACATCCCCGTATCCGGCAACCACAACGGTTTTTCCGGCAAGCATCACATCTGTGGCACGCTTGATACCGTCAGCCAGTGATTCTCTGCACCCGTAAAGGTTGTCAAATTTGGATTTGGTTACCGAATCATTGACGTTGATGGCTGGAAACAGCAGTTCATTTTTCGCAGCCAGCTGATACAGCCGGTTAACACCGGTGGTGGTTTCCTCGGAAACCCCTTTTATGGCATCGGCAATACGGCTCCACTTTTCCGGATCCTGTGCATGGGATACCCGCAGACGATCCATGAGACAGCGTTCATCTTCACTGTGGGTGGGCTGGGACAACAAGGAGGGATCTTTTTCCACCTTTACCCCCTGGTGCACATACAAAGTGGCATCTCCGCCGTCATCAACAATGAGATCCGGACCGCTGCCGTCAGGCCAGATCAGGGCCTGCTCCGTGCACCACCAGAATTCCTCCAGGGTTTCGCCCTTCCAGGCAAACACGGCAGCAGAACCTTTTTGGGCAATAGCGGCAGCTGCATGGTCCTGGGTGGAAAAAATATTGCAGGACGACCACCTGATATCAGCCCCGAGTTCATACAGGGTGTCTATGAGCATGGCTGTCTGGATGGTCATGTGCAGACTGCCCATAATTTTCATACCCTTAAAGGGTTTTTCAGGGCCATATTTTTCCCGAATAGCCATCAGCCCGGGCATTTCCTTTTCAGACAGCTGCATGTCCTTGAACCCTTCTTCAGCCAGGTTGATATCCTTGATCTTGTACTTTAATGATAAATCAAGATCGATATAAGATTGATCTTTTGTTTTCTGTAGCATTATTACACTCCTTGCATTTACTTGAATTTTTTTATAAATAATTAATTTTTATTGTAAAAAAGGCTGCCGGAACCGGCCAGTTTCAGGAAAAGAAAGCAGCCCCTCCGGCATCTGCGGTTAGAGGCCGGCCAGTTCGCGGATCTGATCAGCCCTGTCTGTTCTTTCCCAGGTGAAATCAGGATCTTTGCGGCCGAAATGACCGTATGCTGCGGTTTTCCTATAAATAGGCCGCAGCAGATCAAGGGTCTCGGTAATGGCTGCCGGTCTCAGATCAAAAACCTCTCTGACGATTTCCACCGCTCTTTTTTCAGCAATTTTGCCCGTACCCATGAAATCCACCATCAATGAAACCGGTTCTGCCACACCAATGGCATATGCCACCTGGACTTCGCATTTGTCAGCAATGCCTGATGCCACCAGGTTTTTGGCCACATACCGCCCCATGTAGGAAGCGCTTCTGTCCACTTTTGACGGATCTTTTCCAGAAAAACACCCGCCGCCGTGACTGCCCTGGCCCCCATAGGTATCCACAATAATCTTACGCCCGGTCAGACCGCAGTCGCCCATGGGTCCTCCGACCACAAACCGGCCTGTGGGATTGACAAAAAACCGGGTATCACCGTCCATCATCTCCTTGGGAATGATTTTCCGGATAACTTCTTTGACCACCGCATCTTTCAGGTCTTCATAAGTCACGTCATTGGTATGCTGGGTGGAGATCACCACCGCATCCACACGCTCAGGTTTGCCGTCTTTATATTCAATGGTCACCTGGGATTTGCCGTCAGGCCGCAAAAAATCCAGTGCACCGTTTTTCCTGACCTGGGTCAGCCGTTTGGTGAGTTTGTGGGCAAAAAGAATGGGCATGGGCATGAGTTCTTCGGTTTCATTGGTGGCATATCCGAACATAAGTCCCTGGTCGCCTGCTCCCTGTTCCTTGTGCAGACCAGCCCCTTTGTCCACTCCCTGGGCAATGTCAGCAGACTGCTGGTCAATACTGGTAATAACAGAGCATGTCTTCCAGTCAAACCCCATGGTGGAAGAATTATACCCGATGTCCCGGATGGTGTTTCTGACCACTTCGGGAATATCCACATAGCAGTCGGTGGTGATTTCTCCGGCTACCATGGCAAGCCCTGTGGTAACCAGGGTTTCGCAGGCGACCCGGCAGTTTTTATCCTCTGCCATGATGGCATCCAGGATGCTGTCTGATATGGCATCTGCCACTTTATCAGGATGGCCTTCGGTAACGGATTCAGATGTGAATAAAAAAGTTTGATTTTCTGACATTTCATGCTCCTTTTTAAAATTGTGATAAAAATTGTTGCAATGTCATGCATGTATTTTGGTTAACAACCGTGATTTAGATTTACATTTATATCTGCATATTCATCATTTGTCAATAGTTATCCAGAAATATATCAAGATATGTTCATATTTAGCTAAGAATATGAGAAAACACTTGACAATATCCGGAAATTTTCTATGCTGGAATGAACACCCTAACTTTTTTGGAGATAGATTATGACCCAGCAATACAATAAGCGGATTACCGGTATCGGATCCGCCCTGGTGGACATCCTCATCAATGAAACAGATGATTTTTTAAAACTGTTCGGCAAGAAAAAAGGAGGCATGACCCTGGTGGAGGCAGCTGATATTGACAATATTCTGGCAAGAACCAATGAAAACCCTGTCATTGTTACAGGGGGTGCTGCCTGTAACACCATCATAGGCGTGGGCCGTCTGGGGGGTACTGCCAGATTCATCGGCAGAAGAGGAAATGATAACTTCGGCACCCTGTTTGAAGATGCCCTGCGCTCTGCCCGGGTGGAAACCAGCCTTACCTTGTCTTCTTCTCTTACCGGGAGCGTGATATCCGTGGTTACGCCGGATGCCCAGCGGTCCATGTTCACCCATCTGGGAGCAGCCACTGAACTGGATCCGGCCCGGATCAGCCCCCATCTGTTTGCTGATACCGCCATATCTGTCATTGAAGGGTACCTGCTTTTCAACCCGGAGCTGATGATGGCATCGGTGCAGGCGGCCAAAGAGGCCGGTTCCATGATTGCCCTGGACCTGGCCAGTTTCGAGGTGGTGAACAGCTGCCGCCAGATCCTGGAAGAGGTGGTCCGGGAATATGTGGACATTCTCATTGCCAATGAAGACGAGGCAGCCGCTTATACCGGATTTGAAGATGAAAAAAAAGCCATCAACGCCCTTTCCGAGCATGTCACCTATGCTGTATTGAAACTGGGGAAAAGGGGCAGTTATATTTCATTTAATGACACCATCACCCGGATTGAGGCTGTCACTGGAGAGCCGGCCAAAGACACCACCGGGGCCGGGGACCTGTGGGCGGCCGGATTTCTTTTTGGCATTGCCAATGACTTTTCCATCGAAAAAAGCGGTGCGCTGGCATCAGCCTGCGGATACGAGGTCTGTCAGGTTGTGGGTGCCCACATTCCCAAACAGGGCTGGGAGCGGATCAAAGCACTTATGTAATGGTTGGTGCCTTACTCCTCAGTTTCTGTTAAAAAAACAAGAAAATGAGGAGGGGGCACCCGGGTTGCTGATTTCCGCGCTGGTAAAGTTGCCGGGTCTGCTTACTTTTTTTCAAATACCTGCCTGAAAACTTCCGTATAGTTTGTGACAAAAGAAAAATCAATGCCTTCCTTGATATGATCAGGCAATTTTTCAAATTCACTGATGCATCCTTCCGGCAGAATGATTTCATTGATTTTGGATCTTCGGGCCGCGATGATCTTTTCCTTAATTCCGCCCACCGGCAATACCTTGCCTGTGAGCGTAATTTCTCCTGTCATGGCAAGGGGCCGGGAAATCACCTTTTTCCGGGCCAGGGAAACCAGGGCTGTGGTGATGGTGATACCGGCACTGGGACCATCTTTAGGGGTTGCCCCTTCAGGCACATGCAGATGGATAAAGGCATCATCAAAATAGGCATTATCAATGTCAAGGGTTTTGGCATTGGCCCGCACATAAGATAAGGCAATGGAAGCAGATTCCTGCATCACCTCTCCGAGCTTGCCGGTGAGCGTGATGCCGGAATTTTTTTCATGGACCTTCACCGCCTCAATGGGCAGGGTCACGCCGCCCATTGAGGTCCAGGCAAGACCTGTGGCAATACCCACGCCCTGCATCTGTTTTTCTTTTTTAAACACCGGATGACCCAGATATTTTTCCAGGGATTTGATGTTTATCCGCACCTTTTCTTTTTTTTCTTTTAAAATAGTGACAATGCTTTTACGGATGATTTTATTGAGCAGTTTTTCCAGATTCCGCACACCTGCTTCTCTGGCATACCCTTCAATCAGATAGCGGATGGTGGGATCGGTGATGGTAATGGTTGAGGCTGCCAGTTTGTTTCGTTTCAAAAGCTTGGGCCAGAGGTGTTTTCTGGCAATTTCAATTTTTTCCTCAGTAATATATCCGGACAGATTGATCCGGTCCATGCGGTCCAGAAGTGGACCGGGAATGGTGTCCAGGGTATTGGCCGTACAGATGAACAACACCTTGGACAAATCAATGCGCAGATCCAGGTAATGGTCCAGAAATTCAGCATTCTGCTCAGGATCCAGCACCTCCAGCAGGGCAGATGCCGGATCCCCCTGGTAGGAAATCCCGATCTTGTCCACCTCATCCAGCATGATCACGGGATTGGCCACTTTTGTGTCTTTAAGGGCCTGGACCATTTTACCGGGCATGGCCCCTACATAGGTTCTGCGGTGCCCCTTTATTTCCGCCTCATCCCGTATACCGCCGAGGCTGAACCGGTAAAATTTGCGGCCCAGGGTCTCAGCTATGGATTTGCCTATGGAAGTTTTGCCCACACCGGGCGGCCCCACAAACAATATGATGGAACCGGACACATCTTTTTTATATACGCCTGCGGCAAAAAATTCGATAATCCGCTCCTTGACATCGGAAAGCCCGGCATGATCCCGGTCCAGAACCTTTTCCGCCCGCTCAATGTCTATATTGTCTTCAGAATACAGCCCCCAGGGAAACGCGGTTATCCAGTCAAGGTAATTTCTGGTAACCCCGTATTCAGCAGACCCTGTTTCCAGCACTGACAGTTTTTCAATTTCTTCTTCAAACCGTTTGGCCACCTCTTCAGGTGGGTCCAGTTCTTCAAATCTTTGTTTGAACCGGTCCACGTCAGATGTTTTGTCATCTTTCTGCATCCCCAGTTCTTTCTGGATAGCCTTAAGCTGTTCTTTGAGAAAAAATTTGCGTTTATTCTCATCCACCTGGGTATTGATGTCCTTACGGATCTGGGTCTGGAGCTTGGCAATTTCAATTTCTTTTTGCAGGAGCATGAGTACCTGCTTCATGCGCTCCATAACAGATTCGGTTTCCAGAATTTCCTGGAGCTCATCCCCGGATGCCGTGGTGATACCGGCGGCAAAATCGGTCAGGGGAGAAGGCTGGTCCGGACTGAACCGGCCCAGGTACTGCTTGAGTTCTTCAGAATATAAGGGATTCAAAGACAGCAGCTGTTTGATGGAACTGATGATGGAAATGGCATAGGCCTTGAGTTTGTCCTCATCCTCCTCCAGGGGCTTGAAATATTCCACCTGCACCACAAAAGGGGGTTTATCCGACAAAAACTTTTTTATCCTGAACCGTTCCAGGCCCTGGGCAATAAACTGGATATTGTCCTCCACCTCCACCATGTTGAGCATCCGCACTATACATCCCACTTCAGGAAAATCTTCTTTATAAACATATTTTCCTTTGACTTCAGAAAGATAACTGAGTCCCAGCAGGTTGTGGGAATCGTTGGCCGCCTTGACCAGGGTTTCTTCCCACCGCTGTTTATTTACCACCAGAGGCTGCACCTGGGCCGGCAGATGGGGGCGCCCGGTAATGGGCACAATATAAAGAATATCGGGTTTATGGCTCTGCCTGATAAGCTGGCCGCCGGTGCTCTGCTGTTTTTCTGTGCTTCCTGTTTCTTCTTCACCCCTGGCATTTACAATTTCAGGGGTAACGGGTCTGTTGTCATCAGTCATATAACACCTCTGCTGTGCATTGGGGTTTTTAATCAATAATGTTTATACTATAATGTTGATTTGGACCATGACAACCAAAAAAACAAAATTCATGTTTTGGACATATTCTTCTGAAACTGCTGCCCTGCGGCAATCTGGCTCCCTCCCACCCCGGATGCCGGCCATATATACATGGTAACGGACGGCAAAAATGGGTAATTTACGCCATGATCCAGGTGGCGGTCTGAAAAAACAGGATAGACACCCCAAGGGCCAGCAGGGTGTTGAATGCCATGGAAAAAGCCCCCCACTTCCAGGATCCGGCTTCTTTGGCAATGCAGACCACAGCAACAAAACACGGAGAGTAAAAAATAGTGAACAGAATCAGGCTGAAGGCGGTGATGGGTCCCCATCCAGGGGAAGACTGCAGCCGCTCGGACAAGGATCCGGCATCTTCGGGGTCCACATCTCCCAGAGAATAGGCGGTCCCCAGGGTGGACACCACCACCTCTTTGGCGGCAAATCCTCCCACCAGGGCAATATTGGTCTGCCAGTCAAACCCGGCCAGACGGGTCACAGGCTCCAGGGCCGTCCCCATGCGGCCGGCAATGGAATGCCGCAGGGCAGCGGAGGCCTGGTCCACATGTGCTTCACCTGCGGTCTGTGCCGCAGCCTGCCGGATCCCTGCCTGCACAGGATCGCCC
>Ga0209949_1000501_pt1 | contig 20774 bp, 16 predicted proteins | sample SalPonC_black_MG_FD_185711 | JGI IMG/M metagenome (GOLD analysis project Ga0209949, IMG submission 185711) | Salt pond soil microbial communities from South San Francisco under conditions of wetland restoration - Salt Pond MetaG... | ecosystem: Environmental > Aquatic > Marine > Intertidal zone... | reverse complement strand
AAAGGGACATTCAAAAATGGCCAAACCATTGAGATGAAGCACGGTGATGTGGTGATTGCAGCGATTACCAGCTGTACAAACACATCAAACCCAAGCGTGATGCTTGGAGCTGGAATCATTGCCAAAAAGGCGATTGAAAAAGGAATGAAAGTTCCCCCGTACGTGAAAACATCGCTGGCGCCGGGGTCAAGGGTTGTGACTGAATATTTGAACGAAGCTGGCCTGACCGACTATATGGATCAGCTTGGATTTAACCTTGTAGGTTACGGCTGTACTACATGTATCGGGAATTCAGGTCCGCTGCCCGAAGCGGTTGAGACCGCCATTAAAGAGGGCGATCTGATTGCTGCCGGCGTACTATCCGGAAACAGAAACTTTGAAGGCCGCATCCATCCATGGGTGAAAGCCAACTACCTGGCGTCACCGCCGCTTGTTGTAGCATACGCACTTGCAGGCACGGTTGATATCGACCTTGAGCACGAACCGGTTGGAAAAGATGAAGATGGCAACGATGTCTATCTGAAAGATATCTGGCCGACATCTGATGAGATCAAAGAGTTTCTTGATGAAGCAATTCGGCCAGAACTGTTCGACAGAATGTATAGCGATATATTTGAATCTGAAACCTGGGATGAGATTCCTGTTGGTGGTGGCGAACTTTATGAGTGGAAGCCGGAATCAACATACATCCAGGAGCCTCCGTTCTTCCAGGGAATGGGAGAGGAGCCGGAACCGATCAAGCCAATTACCGGCGCTAAAACCCTGGTTAAGGTGGGCGATTCTATCACAACAGACCACATTTCTCCGGCCGGAAATATCAAGCCGGAAAGTCCTGCAGGCGAGTATTTGATTGAAAATGGCGTTGAGGTCAGAGAATTTAACTCCTATGGATCACGACGCGGAAACGACCGGGTGATGACACGCGGAACGTTTGCAAATGTTCGGTTCAAAAATCAGCTGGCACCGGGTAAGGAAGGCGGATTTACAAAGTACCATCCAACGGGCGAGATCACAACGATCTATGACGCAGCCGAACGCTACAAAGAGGAAAATACACCTCTCATAGCGCTGGCCGGCAAAGAGTACGGAACTGGGTCAAGCCGTGACTGGGCGGCAAAAGGTACTATTCTCTTGGGTGTGAAAGCTGTCATTGCGACGTCTTATGAGCGGATTCACCGATCGAACCTGGTAGGAATGGGCGTTCTGCCACTGCAGTTTGCGGATGGCGAAAGCCACGAAAGCCTTGGACTGGATGGCTCGGAAGAGTTTACGATCCACATCGATGACAATCTGAAACCACAAGAAACTGTGAAGGTGGAAGCGAAGAAAGCAGACGGAACCGTTGTGAAGTTTGACACGGTCAACCGCATTGATACACCTGTAGAGATCGAGTATTTTCGCAATGGTGGAATCCTTCATAAAGTACTCCGCGATTACGTGGAAGAAGACAAGAAACAACGAGCCTGATTAGATTGACCAGGTTTTGAATTATCGAAAAAAGCCTTCGGGAAATTGTATTCCGAAGGCTTTTTTGTTGGATCACATGTTCTGGATCCAATTATTCGGAATAATGCCAGAAAGGCTTTGATAAACCTCACGCATCGGTCATCCCGTACTTTGATACGGGATCTCCAAGCCGGTTAAAAGCAATTAAATAAAATTCAAAGGTTACTATTTTCGCTATAATCAGGTTTTGCAAAGCCTTTTCTAAACTTAAATGCTTAGTTCTATGATGAATCTTTTATGGGTAGCAGCCGGAGGCGCGCTGGGGGCTGTTATGCGGTACCTGGTATCGATGCAGATAGCAGCAGAAACAGGCGCCCGGTTTCCCTGGGGCACGCTTACGGTAAATATGATCGGGTGTCTTGTAATTGGCGTCATGTGGACCGTAACCGAGCAGAAAACTGCATCAGATGGAATACTGCTCTTTTTGATGGTAGGGGTGATTGGCTCATTTACTACATTTTCAACCTATGGACTCGAGGGCGTTCAGCTGATTCAGTCCGGAAAACTGTTGGCCGGCTTATCTTATGTATTGCTCAGTAACATTGCCGGACTGTTGCTGGTTATTGTGGGCAAGTTTTTGGCCGACAGGATTTATATGGGACTGGGGGGATAGTTTGAGCTGGAAACCTGAGTTCGATTCTAAAATATCAAAGAAATACATTGGGTTGTCCAAAAAGGGCGTCATCCCGCGCTCCCCCCAACGGGATCCCCTCGGGAGAAGCGGGATCTCCCATCGTTATAAAGGCAGGAGATGCCGGATCGGGGTCCGACATGACGGTATTGAGAATGAAATATCTTAACAAACACCCTTTTAAACGCCTCAATTAACATATTATGAATCGAACTCAGGTTCCAGGGGTTTCAAAACCCTTGGAGGATTTTATCAAACGACGCTCTTCCGAATACACTCATCAACCGTCTGCGCAGTTTGCAGAATCTTGATATTCTCTTGTTTGATAAACCCTGCTTCTGCTGCGTGATGAATCATATCGAGCAGTGGCGTGTAGAAATTGTTCCAATTCAGGAGCGTAACAGGTTTATCAATAATGCCGATCTGGTTCCAGGTTATGATCTCGAATAGTTCCTCCATCGTGCCGAAACCGCCGGGTAGTGCTAGAAACGCATCAGCAAGATCAGCCATAGTATATTTACGTTCGTGCATATCGGCAACTGTAACAAGGTGAGTTATACCGGTATGGGCTACTTCTTTGCTGAAAAGGTTTTCCGGAATCACGCCTGTGACTTCGCCGCCATTGTCCATCACGGCATTGGCGAGTGTTCCCATCACACCAAGAGACGAACCTCCGTAAACAAGTCCGATATTTTGTTGGGCCAGCTCGCGGCCTAAATCTGATGCCATCTTCAGAATAGATGAATCATTCCCGTTTGAAGACCCACAGTAAACGCAAATTTTCATGAGGGCACTTTAACCATTCGGTTCAGAACGCTTTCAAGTTTATCAAGGAAGAAGTGAACCTGTTCAACTGTGTTATCTTTGCCGAATGATATGCGAATACTTGAGTTGGCAAGTTTATCAGGCAGGCCGATCCCCTTGAGTACGTGAGAAGGTTCAACAGCACCGGAGGTACAGGCTGATCCGTTCGATACACAAATACCTTCTATATCAAGATTCAGAAGCAGCATCTCGCCGTCAAGGCTTTTTTCTGAGGCTGTATCGTCTACAGGAAAAGCCAGGTTAATGATGTGTGGCACTCCATTAGACTTGGGTCCATTGATGCGATACCGGCCGTTGAACCTTTTTTCCAAACCGGCAATAAGTTCATTCCTTAAGGTGTTAAAATGCTCATTATGTGCCTCAAGGTGGTCGGTGCAATATTTTAGTGCCTCAGCCATTCCGACAATTCCTGCTACGTTTGACGTGCCTCCGCGCCGCCTTCGTTCTTGTGACCCTCCCTGCAGCCACGGCAGCCACGGTGTTCTGTTTTTCACGTAGAGGACACCAATTCCCTTAGGTCCGTAAATTTTGTGCCCGCTCATGCTTAGCAGGTCAACACCGAGCTCTTTTACATTCAACGGCAGCTTACCCACACTTTGTACGGTATCTGAATGAAACGGCACCTTATGATTACTGCAGACATCGGCAATTTCTTTAATGGGCAAGATGGTCCCGATTTCATTATTTACATGCATCAGGCTAACGATGGCGGTATCCTCAGAAATAGCCTCTTCAACTTGGTCAGGAGTAATTTGTCCCGTTGCATCGGGTTGAAGGTAGGTAACCCTGCACCCTTTCATCTTCAGTGATTCAGCCGGATGGATAACAGCATGATGTTCGATGGGAGAGGTGATGATTTCTGTTTTGCGAGTTGCATTAACGACGCCTTTTATGGCAGCATTATCACTTTCGGTACCACCGCTTGTAAAAATAATTTCAGATGGTTCAGCTCCAATAAGCTTCGCGATGAGTTCACGGGCATCTTCAATAGCCACTTTAGTTGCTCGCCCAAACTGATGGGCAGAGTTGGCATTGCCGAACTGATCTCTGTAGTAAGGTAAAATTTCTTCTAAAACACCTTCATCAACGGGAGTTGTAGATGCGTGATCGAAATATACTGATTCCATAAAATCTCTTTTAAATTACTCTGACAAAATATTGAAAATAGAGTTCAAAAACAGGATCTAAGTAGGATGTTTTGAAATGTAAATGCTTAATCCAAATAAGAAAAGTGTAAATCACTTTTCGTTAACTGAATGAATATCATCGCATTGGAAGAATTCAGCTATAGTTTGGGATATGCTTTAAAATTGGGACACGATTGATAAAACTTTGTTTCTCATACAGAGAATCATTTGGTAATTGATGAACAACGTATTTTTAAGAAAAGAGGCCGTAATAATATTTTACTCTTAAATTCTGCGGAATGTGATTCCATGTTCACACATCAAATAAATGACTGAGATAAAATTTCAAATCGGTGCTTTGAAGCCTTATTTTTATTGATCAAATAACTCAACAAAAAAGGAGACTTATGGCTAAGATGACCATTAAAGACGTTGACCTGAAAGGTAAAACTGTTTTGATGCGGGTTGATTTTAACGTGCCCATCAAGGATGGAAAGATTGGGGATGATAACCGGATTGTTCAGGCACTCGACTCGATCAATTATGCAGTAGAGCACGGAGCTAAATTGATACTGACAAGCCATCTTGGCCGGCCAGGTGGTGAGCCTTCTCCTGAATTCACCCTGAAGCCTGTAGCAGATCACCTTGCGACACTTGTGGATGTACCGGTCCATTTTGCAGAAGACTGCATTGGCGAAACGGCAGAAAAAGTGATCAATACGGCGAAAGAAGGTGAAATTGTGCTGCTTGAAAATGTGCGTTTTCACCCTGAGGAGAAACAGAACGAGCCTAAGTTTGCTATGAAGCTGGCCACGCATGCCGATCTTTTTGTGAACGACGCGTTTGGAAGCAGTCACCGGGCACACGCTTCCGTTGCCGGCGTGACTGAATATCTGCAGCCGTCAGTTTCTGGTTTTTTGCTTGAGAAAGAGATCCAGTACCTGGAAGATAGTGTAAACAGCCCAAGCCGTCCGTTCGTGGCAATTCTTGGCGGGGCCAAAGTTTCTGATAAAATTGGCGTGATTGAGAATCTCATCACTAAAGTAGATACCATCATCATTGGTGGCGGCATGACCTATACTTTTTTCAAGGCAAAAGGATTTCCTGTAGGAGATTCGCTGGTGGAAGATGACAAGGTAAAACTTGCGGGTGAGCTGATGGAGAAGGCTGAAGAAGCGGGTATTCATTTTATGCTGCCAATTGACTCAGTTGTAGCAAAAGAATTTAAAAATGATGCTGAACATAAAGTCGTGGATCAGGATGGAATCGAACCTGGCTGGATGGCACTTGATATTGGCCCGCAATCAGCCATCGCATTCAGCAATAGAATTCGGAGCGCCCGAACAGTTCTCTGGAACGGGCCAATGGGTGTGTTTGAAATGGAAAATTTTGCAGATGGTACGTTCACAGTTGCAGAAGCTCTTGCAGATGCCACAGCCCAAAATGGTGCGATAACGATTATTGGTGGAGGAGATTCCGCTGCTGCGATTAAAAAAGCCGGTCTCAGTGATAAGGTATCTCATGTCTCGACCGGTGGCGGAGCCAGCCTGGAATACCTCGAGGGAAAGGAACTGCCCGGTGTTGCGTCGCTAACGAATAAGTAAGTTTCATGACTTCGACCGGCGATTGCCTTTTTCGCCTGTCGAATAGTAAAGTTTTGAACGTTCTGCAGCTCTTGAAGTGTTTTAGATGGTAGCGATTGAGTAATACAGAGACAAATTGATAAGTTTATAAATCTGTTGTTGATTTACAGAATTTGATAACAACGGGTGATATAATGTATAGGCTATTGTTATAAGATTTTTCCGATATAAAACGCGATATTATTAGAAATTAAATTAAACAAGAACAATTATGAGTAACACAGTAGAATTCACAGATAGCAACTTTTCAGATGAAGTAGAAGGAAATGACACGCCGGTTTTGGTTGATTTCTGGGCCGAATGGTGTGGTCCATGCCGAATGGTTGGCCCGGTTGTAGACGAAATAGCCGGTGAGTACGAAGGCAAAGCCAAAGTTGGAAAGGTAAATGTAGATAACAATCCGGAAGTATCAGTGAAGTATGGAATCCGAAGTATTCCTGCACTGCTTATTTTTAAAGACGGAGAAGTTGTTGACCAGATCGTTGGTGCTGTTCCAAAGGCTCAGATTAAAAAGCAGCTCGACGCTCAGCTAGCCTGATAATTTACAATCCACCCATATCGATTTTTTAAAAAGAGGCTCATTTAATTAAATGAGCCTCTTTTTTTTGGAATTTGTTTAAAGCCGAAGGTGTGTCACTAAAACATTTTATTAAAGCAGTCTGCTGTCTCACATAGTTTTACAACTCAAACGAGATTGTCCAGAACATTCTGTTTAAATTTTACGTCAATTAAAAAACACAAAAATTAATTCTTTAGATTAGTTAATTGAAAAAAGTTATAGGAATAGTACTAGCTCTCATCATTCTTGGATTGCTTGCCTACCCAAAAGTCAAGCCCTTGTTCACCGCCCCTTCAAGTGAAGGCCCTGCTCAGTACAGGGGAGGGCCATTAGAGGTTGAAGCCGTTAAAATTCAGGAAGAAACCATCGAAGATCAGATATTTACAAGTGGCTCAGTGCTTGCAGAAGAAGATGTAGAACTCAGCCCTGAAGCATCTGGAATTATTACAGACATTTTATTTGATGAAGGCTCCATGGTAAGGGAAGGTGACCTTCTCGTAAAGATTAATGATAGCGAGCTTCAGGCTGAAAAACGGCGTGCTGCATTTCGCCTCAGCCTTGCAGAACAGCGAGAAGAGCGCCAGAAAGCACTTCTTGAACGCGGTGGTATTAGTCAGGATGATTATGACGCAACGCTGAACGAAGTAAATGTGATACGGTCTGAGCTGGACCTTATTAATGCAAGGATTAACCAGACCGAAATACGAGCACCATTCAGTGGACAAGTTGGGCTTAAATATGTCAGTGAAGGAAGCTATGTCAGCCCTAATTCACAAATTGCATCCCTGCAGTCTTTAAATCCTATTAAGATCGACTTTTCAATTCCCGAACGTTACATCAGCAGAGTTGCGATCGGAGACAGAATCAATTTTTCGGTTCAGGGTGTTGATAGCACGTTTGTTGGTGAAGTATATGCTATAGAGCCGAGAATTAGCCGGGATACACGGTCGATATCCATCCGGGCACGAAGCGATAACAGCGAGAGATTGCTTTATCCTGGCGCATTTGCAAATATTACCCTTGTGCTTGATGAAATTCATGACGCACTAATGGTTCCGACGATTTCTGTAGTGCCTGAACTGAACAGCCAAAAAATTTATGTGGTAAAGAACGGTATTATAGAAGAAGTGAGAGTGCAAACCGGTTTGAGAAACAGTGATAAAGTTCAGCTCCTGAGCGGAGTTGCACCGGGCGATACAGTACTAACTACAGGTATTCTACAGGCAAATCCCGGGAGTGAAGTTGAAATAAAAAAACTAACCCAAGGCCTTGACCTATGAGCTTATCTTCCCTTAGTATCCGGCGACCGGTCCTGGCATCTGTCATGTCGATAGTTATCGTTCTATTCGGGGTGATATCTTTTTTCTATCTGGGCGTTCGGGAGTACCCGTCGGTTGATCCACCGATAGTTACAGTTTCAACAAGCTATGTGGGTGCAAACGCCGAAGTAATGGAAGCTCAGATTACTGAACCGCTTGAAGAATCTGTCAATGGTATTGCAGGAATCCGAACGCTTACATCTGTAAGCCGTGAAGGTCAGAGTACACTTACGGTAGAGTTCAATCTTGAAGTGGATCTCGAAACTGCAGCAAATGATGTTCGCGACCGGGTTTCCAGGGCTCAGCGGAACCTTCCTGCTGATGCAGAACCACCCACAGTTACAAAAGCGGATGCCAGTGCATCGCCTATCGTTTTTTTGACAATAAATAGTGAGCGGCGTGACCTGCTTGATCTTACATCCATAGCTGATAACACGTTTAAAGAGCGCCTGCAAACGATACCGGGTGTAAGTGAAATTCAGATTTGGGGATCCCAGGAATATGCAATGCGCATGTGGATGGACCCGATTAAACTGGCAGCCTATGGCCTGACGCCACTGGACGTTCAAATTGCATTGAATCGCGAAAACGTCGAGCTGCCCTCAGGCCGGATTGAAGGAACTTCTACTGAGCTGAGCGTGCGTACCATGGGGCGCCTTTCCACAGTTGAAGAGTTTAACAATCTGATTATTCAGGAGGAAAATGGCCAGAAAATTAGGTTTCGGGATATCGGTTATGCTGAGCTGGGAGCTCAAAATGAACGTACAGTTCTAAAACGAGATGGTATTCCTATGGTGGGAGTTGTAGCGATTCCTCAGCCGGGATCAAACCAGCTCTCAATTGCGGAAGAGTTCAACAGACGTATTGATCAAATCAAAACTGACCTTCCGGATGATATCAATTTGGCGGTAGGATTTGACACAACCGAATATATTCAGCAATCTATTAATGAAGTTCAGCAGACGGTTTTTGTAGCGCTAGCCCTTGTTATACTTGTAATCTTCTTTTTCCTTCGAGATCCCAGGTCGACTCTCATACCGGTCATTGTCATTCCCATCGCATTGATAGGGTCGCTGTTTGTAATGTATGTTGCCGGTTTCTCCATTAATGTACTTACCATGCTTGCGATCGTGCTCGCAATCGGCCTGGTTGTTGATGATGCTATTGTGGTTCTTGAAAATATTTATGCGAAAATGGAGAAAGGCCTTCCTGCAATTGAGGCAGGGATTCTTGGTTCGAAAGAAATCTTTTTCGCCGTTGTCGCTACATCACTCGCACTGGTTTCGGTTTTTCTTCCCATCATGTTTCTTGGAGGTCAGACAGGCCGGCTGTTTCGGGAATTTGGGGTGGTAATTGCAGGTGCTGTAATTATTTCATCATTTGTAGCCCTTACGCTTACCCCAATGTTGTCGACCAAAATATTAACAAAAGGAGCCGAGAAGAATTGGTTCTACCGTAAAACAGAACCGTTTTTTGTCTGGCTGAATCAGGTTTATAAATCCTCGCTTGAGTCTTTCATGAGCGTGAGGTGGATGGCATTTGTGATCATTGGTATCACGGGTGTGTTTATTGCTCTCTTGTATGCGAATATCCCCGAAGAACTTGCCCCGAGAGAAGACCGCGGGAGCATCCGGATTTTTGCAACTGCACCTGAAGGCGCATCCTATGAATACATGGATGCCTATGTGGATGATATGGTTAGTGCTATCCAGGATAATGTTCCGGAAGTTGAATTTCTGGGTACGGTGACCTCACCCGGTTTCGGGGCTGCCGGATCTGTAAATTCGGCCTTTGGGTTTTTAACGCTCTCGGATGCGGAAGAACGTGAGCGCAGCCAGCAGGAGATTGCCAACCAGATTTCAGGTCTGATGTCAACTTTGACCGGCGCCCAGTCTTTTGTATCACAGCCACAATCTATCGGTAACAGGAGGGGGGGATTGCCGGTGCAGTACGTGCTGCAGGCCCAGTCACTTGATCAGCTTAAAGCTGTCATTCCTCAGTTTATTCAGGAAGCTAATGCCGATGATACGTTTATTTTTGCCGAAGTAGATCTCAAATTTAACCAGCCTGAGCTGCAGGTCCGAATCGATCGCGACCGAGCACGTTCTTTAGGAGTTTCCGTAAGAGACATCGCCCAGACGCTTCAGCTAAGCCTGTCAGGGACCCGGTTTGCCTACTTTATTATTGACAGTAAGCAATATTGGGTAATCGGCCAGATGGATCGGGAATACAGAAATGCACCTATCGATTTGAAGACTATTTTTGTAAGAAACCAAAATGGCGATCTCATACAGATGGATAATCTGGTGACTATCACAGAATCGAGCAGCCCGCCGCAGCTCTACAGGTTCAACCGGTTTAATTCAGCAACTGTATCCGCGCAACTTGCTCAAGGAAAAACAATTGGTGAAGGCATTGAAGCAATGGATGCAATCGCAGCAAGGGTGCTTCCTACAAATGTAGTGACAGATCTCGCAGGACCATCCCGGGACTTTGCAGAAAGCGCAGCAAGCCTGTTATTTATATTCATATTAGCTCAAATATTAATATTCCTTGTTTTGGCAGCCCAGTTTGAAAGTTTTGTTGATCCGCTGATTATACTTTTTACAGTTCCGCTTGCCCTGTTCGGCACACTGCTGTCGATTTGGTATTTCGACCAGACATTGAACATTTTCAGCCAGATTGGGGCTATTATGCTGATTGGGCTTATCGCGAAAAATGGGATACTGATTGTAGAATTTGCCAACCAGCGGCAGGAGCAGGGGCTTTCAATCATGGATGCCATCATGGATGCATCAGCAGTCAGGTTTCGACCGATTCTTATGACGACTATTTCCACAATCCTCGGAATTCTTCCGATTGCCCTGGCCCTGGGAGCCGGCTCGGAAAGCCGCTCATCCATGGGGATTGCTGTTATCGGCGGTCTGCTGATTGGCAGTATCTTTACGCTTTATGTGATACCTGCCGTTTATTCATATTTGTCGACAGATAAAAGTGGTACTAAGGAGATCGACAAACGAACCAGAGAAGCGGAAGAACTTGAAACTGCAAGCGTATAATATCTTGATTAAGCAACGACTAGTTATAACCGGAATACTTCTATTTATTGGGTGTGGATCCGTAATGGCCCAAACTCAGCTCTCACTTGAGGAAGCCATTGGTACCGGACTTGAAAACAACTACGGCCTGAATGTTTTTGAAAATCAGTCAGCAATAGCTGAAAATAACAGGACGCTTGGAAACGCGGGATTTTTGCCATCTCTTGAACTTAGCGGGTCACGATCTGAAAGTATCGAGGATAATGAATTCAGTGCCGGTGGTCAGACTCAGGTAACAAACGGGGCTCGCAGCACAGCTACAAATGCGTCATTAAATCTGAACTGGACTCTATTTGACGGTCTTGGGATGTTCAGAACGTATGACCTTTTAGGCGTTCTGGAAGAGATAAGTAATACGGAATTACGCCTCGGGGTTGAAAATCTTGTTAGACAAATTACACTATCGTATTACGATATCGTGCGTATCGAAAATCAGATGAGGGTTCTTGAAAATACCGTCAATGTTTCACTTGAGCGTATTCAGATTGAAGAGACCAAACTTGATCTTGGTTCAGGATCTGAGGTTGAATTACTGCAGGCAAGAACTGATTTAAATGCGGACAGGTCTGCTCTGCTTCGCGAGGGCATCGTATTAAATGAGGCTAAAATTGCACTTAATCAGTTAATGGCACGCGCTCCTGAAACAGAGTTTACCGTAGCTGGAACTATTCCCATACAGCGCGGACTGGATGAAGCCTACCTTTACGAACGAACCATGTCGGAAAATTCTGAGCTCGAACTGGCACGGATGGAGCAAAATGCGGCTTCATTGCAGGTTCAGCAAGTTCGTGCAGAACGATTTCCTGAGCTATTGCTTAACTCCGGATACAGCTATAACAGAAATGAAGCGGGCGGGGGATTTTTTCAATTCAACGAAACTACGGGATTTAGTATAGGGCTTACGGCAAGAGTCAATTTGTTCAACGGGTTCAATACAAACCGCAGGATAGAAAACGCTCGTATTACCCGAAAAAATTCTGTACTACAACTTGAAGAAAGTCGTCTTTTAGTACGCTCGCGTTTCCGCACGCTCTTTCGAACCTATCAGAATAATTTGGAGCTGGTTGACCTGGAACAGGACAATCTATCAAATGCAGAAGAAACACTCGAAATTGCGCTGGAGAGATTTAGGTTGGGGGATATAAGCTCGCTCGAACTCAGAGAGGCTCAGCGGTCATTTTTGGAGTCAGAAAACAGGCTGATTAACGCACAGTTTGAAGCAAAATTTGCCGAGACTGAATTGCTTAGATTAAGCGGAGAGTTGTAGACTGACAGTACTGAAAAATACAGAGACGATAATTGCCGGATAGTTATAAGCAGAGAGTTGAAAGAATTGTGGCTTTATTAAAAATCTACCCTGAATGTGAGCATCGTACCGTTCTCTTTAAACTCCATATCATCTGCAAACTGCTCGATGAGGAAGATACCCCGGCCGCCGATATCCATCAGGTTTTCTTCCTTTAGAGGATCTTTTTTTTCCTCAGGCTCAAATCCTTCACCCTCATCCTTCACTTCAGCAGATATAGCACTGTCGGTAACTGTTACCTTGATGTGAACAGATTTCTCAGGGTTCTCATCGTTTCCATGAACAATAGCGTTTGTGACAGCTTCGCTAAGAATTAGCTTAAAAGTTTCAGAAGGGTCCTCATCAAGGCTGCATTCAGAGGCAATTTCGTCTACAAAATCGGGTATTGTTTCAGCTTGGTCAAATGTAGATGATAGCGTGAGATTATAAGTTTGGTCCATTCGTTAGCCATAATTATTAAAAAGGCAGAATCGTCAAAAGCTTTTGCTTAGTATACGAATTCAGGAATCAGCTTGCAGTAGGATTTTTAAATTAAGTAAGCTAATACAATAGCATTAATGCAATCCTTTTTTAAACACCAATCGGATGCTCAAAGCAGGCAATTAACACATATTTAATGAGATTAGCCACATCGTTTTAAATTTCGAAAAACAATATAGAAAATTGAAAGGTGACTCTCATCAGGCGTAAATGCCCCTGAGTTTCAATGTCTCTGCGACACGATCGATTGCATATACGTAGGCTGCCTGTCGTAATGTGATGCCATGTTGATCTGCAACTCCGTAAAGATTATCAAATGCCGTACGCATCATACGGTTCAGGCGCCGATTAACTCTTTCCTCAGTCCAGAAATATCCCTGGCGATCCTGCACCCATTCAAAATATGAAACAGTAACACCCCCGGCATTGGCAAGAATATCCGGAATGACCATAGTGCCGTTATTTTCCAGTATAGAGTCTGCGTTGGCAGTAACAGGGCCATTCGCTCCTTCTGATACAATCTTGGCATTAATTTTATGAGCATTTTCGCGATTTATTTGATCTTCTTTTGCAGCGGGAATAAGAACGTCGCAAGTGAGCTGCAGCAATTCCTCATTGGAAATAGGGTCTGCATCAGCATATCCTTCAAGTGACCGGTTATTTTTGTTCATGTAGTCTATTGCGGCTGGAATATCGATTCCGGATTTGTTGTAGTATCCGCCGGAGATATCGCTGATGGCAATTATCTTGGCACCCTGTTCGTACATGAGCTGGGCAGAAACAGAACCAACATTACCAAATCCCTGTACAACTACATTGGTTTTGTTAGGCATGAGCCCCATTTTGCTCAGTGCTGCAAGAGTAACCGTAACAACACCGCGGCCTGTAGCTTCTTTTCGGCCTTGCGAGCCGCCAAGAATAATCGGTTTACCGGTTACTACAGCCGTCTCTGTTCTGAGGGAGTTCATACTGTAAGTATCCATGATCCATGCCATTACCTGCTCATCGGTATTCATATCGGGTGCGGGTATATCCCGATCAGGGCCGAATACTTCAAGAAGGTTGGCTGTATAACGGCGTGTGAGGCGTTCGAGCTCTCCCTTGGAGAGTTCCTTAGGATTGCATCGAATACCGCCTTTTGCACCACCGAAAGGAACATTAACGACAGCACATTTCCACGTCATCCAGGCTGCAAGAGCTTTTACTTCATCCAGATGCACGTCGGGCGCAAAACGTATTCCGCCTTTTGATGGGCCCAGTACGTTATCGTGAATGACACGGAATCCTTCGAACACTCTTATTTTACCATCGTCCATAACAATGGGTACAGACACAATGACCTGTTTGACGGGGCTTGCCAGATACTGGAACATGCCTTCGTCAAGCTGGAGGATATCCGCTGCGAAACGAAAGCGTTCCATCATGGAATCAAAAGGGGATTCGCGGTCTAACTTTGGACCTGGTTCTTTATAGAATGAGGTGAGGATAGATGGTTGATGTGGCATGTGGTTATGCTGTTATGGTAGCGCTTTTTCAGACCGACAAGGTCTTTTTATTTAAATTTGGTTGAAAAATACATCACTTTACAACAAAGTTGAAACCTAAATATTAATAAAGTTTTCAGAGCTCTTTTTAAGAGCCCTTCAGTTCTTTAGCAGGGTTGGCAGACTGTACTAGCATTTATCGGTTCAGGTAATAGTTTCTTAACATTCAGACTCTATTTTAAGTGGCTAAATACAAATTTAATTGAGCGCTAGAATTGGCTAAAAAAAAGAAAAAAAGGAGTGCAAAATCAGGACTTTCCTATCTTGAAAGCCTGCTGCCAAACAGCTTCATTGAGCTGGTAAGGGAAGAGCGCCGATTCCTGATTCTCATAGGTCTGTTCTTTTTTCTGGCCGGTGCTTTTTATGAACAGCCACAGATAGCCATGTGGCTCGGGTTTTTCTTTGCAGCTTACTCAGCGATTGCTAACGATAGTATCCAAACTATCGGTACTTTTCTGGCTTCAAATGCAGATAAAAAATGGTGGATCTTGTGGCTATGGATCGGAGGCATTTTTGTAATCACTGTATCCTACAGTTGGTTCGTTTATGATGGAGATGTTACATATCAACGTCTCACATCCAAAGGGTTTTCTGAAGCACCGACATCTTTTAAATTTTTGCAGGTAGCCGCTCCTCTGTTTCTGTTAATTATTACCCGGCTTCGGATGCCGGTCTCTACCACATTCCTGCTTTTAAGTGCATTTGCAACTACTCCTGAAGGAATTATAAACGTACTGACCAAAAGTTTATCGGGGTATTTTATTGCATTTGCGGTTGCAATCGTGATATGGCTGGGGCTGAGCAAATATCTTAACAAACTCTTTACAGGAAAAGCAGGCTCATTCTGGATGCCCGTTCAATGGGTGGTGAGTGGATGTCTCTGGGCGGTGTGGCTGATGCAGGATGCAGCAAATATTGCGGTGTATCTGCCCCGGAGCCTCGGAACGTCCAGCTTTCTTGTGTTCACGGGATTTATTTTTTTCGGCCTCGGTATACTTTTCTATCTAAGAGGAGATAAGATTCAGAGAATTATCACTGAAAAATCTTATGTAACGGATGTTCGCTCAGCCACCGTTATTGACGGTGTGTATGCAGTTGTACTTTACTATTTCAAATCAGTTAGTGTTGTTCCTATGAGCACAACATGGGTATTTATCGGATTATTGGCAGGACGCGAGGTAGCAATGAGTCTCACTGATTCTAAAGGCAAAGGCCGGCCATTGATTTCCACGTTTAAGCTCATTGCCAAAGACGCCAGCTACGCCATGATTGGGCTTATAATATCAATCATTATTGCAGTTGCGATAAATCCGCTTATATGGGATGAACTGGTCAATTACTTTTTTAGTTGATATTTAATGATTTTAAGCTCATAATAAGGGCTGTTTGGGCCGTTATAAGGTTCAAAAAAATAATTAAATATCTTCTGATGGACAGCCCGGTTCTCGTACTCAACCAAGATTACCAGCCTTTGAGCGTTTGTTCGGTACAGCGCTCCATTAAGCTGCTGTTTATGGAAAAAGCTGAGTTGCTTCACGATCATCCCACCAGAAAGATTCGTACCGTTGACGATTACTTTTCTTATCCGTCAGTTATACGTTTGCGTCGTTACATCAAGCTTCCCTATAAACGCATTGTACTATCTCGCCGGAATATTATGAAGCGGGATAATCATACATGCCAATACTGCGGACGCAGGTCTGACCTGACTCTTGATCATGTGATGCCCAGGAGCAGGAATGGTGCAGACAGCTGGGAAAACCTGGTGACGGCCTGCAATATCTGTAACGTGAAAAAGGGAAATCGAACACCCGCTGAAGCCTCTATGGAGCTTAAAACGGAACCCTACCGCCCGGTTCATATTACTTTTTTCCAGAACCTGATCAGCTCTGTTCAGGATGACTGGAAGCCGTATTTGTACATGTAGGGGGAGAAGTGAGATTTGAGTCGTGAGTCTTGAGACAGGAGATTTTTTTGTAGATGGAGGAGGGTCAATGGTAGATGGTAAAGTAAATTTTCTAGGTTAATAATAATCTTCTCACTTTTGCCTTCTTACTTTTCACTTTTGCCTTCTGCCTTTTCACTTTTCACTTCTCACTTTTCCTCAATCCTTAAATATCGACTCATCCAGCATATCATTTTCGAAAAAAACAGCTCGATTACAGAACAGAATAGCGAGAAAGACGGAAATGATTGTTCCTGAGAAGATGGCAAGCATAATCATGATCTGGTATTGAATAGCGGTCATGGGTGAACTGCCACTCAGGATTTGTCCCGTCATCATGCCCGGAAGAGAGACCAGGCCGATAGTAGCCATCGTAGCCAGGGTAGGGTTCGCCGATTTCTGCAGTGCCCGCTGAAAAAACGGGTAGAGTGCTTCCCGCCGGGTCGCCCCTGATGCCAGGTAAAAACGATAGCGCTCGTTGTTCTCCTTCAGGTTGTAGTAGAAGTCATTGATGCCAATGACGTTACTCCGCAGGCAGTTGCCGAGCACCATACCGGTAATGGGAATAGCGTATTGTGCTTCAAGAAATTTGGGAAGCTGTATAACCAGTTCAAGAAAAAAGACGTTGATAAGTACTATTCCAAGAAAGGTTGCCCAAAAGATTGGCAGTACAAGGGAGCGTGTCGTTTTCAGATCGCTTCTGTCAATGGTTGCAAAGTCTGCGACTATCACCATTATCATAATCCATGCAAGATTAAGCCATGTACTGTCGTATTCAAAAAGGTACTCCAGATAGTATCCAACAAAAAGTAGTTGGAGAGTCATACGGAACGTTGCAGTCACCATTTTTTTATTCAATCCCGTATTGTACCACCTTAATATGGCGGCCGGAATGAGAAGAATGATGAAACCTATCGCCAGCTGCAGCCAGCTAAGCTGTATAATTTCCATATGATAAAAGATTTAGCTTTAACGAATCCTAGATCAAACAAATGATTGTAATTTGAAAGCATCAAGAAAAAATTCATGCTTCTAATTAATAACCAATTAACGAATATACCAATAGCATGCAGCAGAAAGTGTGATCCGGGAAATGGCAGCCATCGTCATTGGCTGCTGGAATCAAGATCGATCATTCTGTCGCATTTATCGATCCAGAACGGGTCATGAGACGTTGAAATGACAGTTCTATCGGGATCAGATAGCAAATGGCTGGCTGCTTTTTCCTTTGATGCCTCATCAAGAGCTGATGTGGGTTCATCGAGCAGGATCACGGGTTTATCAAGCAGAATACATAACGCAATGCCTACACGTTGCCGCTGTCCTGTAGATAAATCCGCAAAATCTTTCTCAAGAATACCTGGTGACAGCCCAAGATCTTCCAGGATTTTAATAACCCGGGTTTTATCAGGTGCTTGGTTTCCACTCTCCTTGAACTGAAAAGGAAACTGAATGACTTCTTCTACTGTGCCCGATCCAATATTCAGATCCTGCGGGAGCCATGCACACTCTTTGCGAAATTGTTTGAGATGTTTTCCTTCCAGTGGCGCGTCTTTATACAATATTGAACCGCTGTCTGGCAGTTCAAACCCAAGCACAAGTCTCATTAATGTCGATTTACCTCCGCCGGATTCCCCCTTCAGAACAATTCGCTCTCCCTGTTTAACTTCAAAACTGAAATCTCTGAATATAGTTTCATCACCGTATGAAAAATCGATGCCATCAGCTTTTAAAAGCATCTAAACAGGAATGGATTTTTTTGCAATGGCAAGTCCTTTTTCGAATGCGTTGATGACGGCTTCAATAGTATCGGCTGAGGCACCTTTTGTTCGCCAGGTCTGGCCGTCTTTTTCAAAAGTGAGTGTTACAACTACAAGAGAATCTGTATCCGGACTGAGTATTTCAACTTCATGGTCAATGACCTCAATTGGCAAAATCTTATCACTTTCAGCCTTGATGGCATGGATGATTGCATCGATCGGCCCCACTCCTTTTTCATGGGATGTAACTTTTCGGCCGTCAATTCGCAGCATTACACCGGCTTCAATCAGCTCTTCCTTGCGCATGGTGATTTTATAATCAAGTACTTCAACCGGCGATTCCAGATCAGTCTCCTCATTAAGCACCATTGTCTGCAAATACTGCATCTCATTTTTGTGAAGAGTCTTTCCTCTCTTATTAATACGCTCTACATGCTTTCTGTAAAGCTCCTGCTGGTTCTCACCCAGTTTTAGATTTGCGAGCATGTTATCGCGGGATTTACCAAACGACTTTTGCTGGATTTCGACAAATCCTGATTGGATATAGCTTTGAATATGATCGAGATCCGGTTTCAATACGGGGGGTGTAAGCGAATGCTTTGCCACAACTTTGGTGTCTTTCAGACCTGATCCGGTCAGCACAAAAAGGCAGCGTTTCCCCGCAAATTTTTCCAGGTTGTTCTTAAAAGAAGCAAGTGGCAATGCGCAGGCAGGTTCTGTAAAGTGACCTTCAACAGTAGCCATCTCGCGAAGGGATTCCAAAATTTGATCTTCACTTACCGTCAGTGCATCACCGTCTGTATTGTCAATACCACGCAGTACTTTGTAGAAATCAATCGGGTTAGATGTAGCCACAGACGATGCCATGGTGTTGGACTGCGTATTGATTATTTTTTCTCGTTTAAAGATTCCCTGAACCACAGGTGAACTGGTTTCGGGCTGAACCGCTACCAGTTTGGGGATTTGATCAATGGTTCCGGCTTCTTTCATCTCTTTAAAGCCTTTGTAAATAGCTCCAAAATTGGTTCCGCATCCAACAGGAATAAATACATAGTCAAACGGCTCGCTGTCCTGTGCTATCAGCTCATAAGAGAATGATTTCTGGCCTTCTTCCCTGAATACATAGTCTCCGGCAAGATAGTAGTTGCCGGATTTAGCAAACTCTCTGCAAAGTGCTTCACAAGTTGTAAAGTCTCCCTGGATACGGATAATGATAGCATTGTAAATTGTGGCCTGGGCCAATTTTGCTTCTGATGTTTGTTCCGGTACAAAAACGTAGCATGGAATATTAAAATAGCACGCATAAGCTGCTACCGAGGCAGCCATATTGCCGGTTGAAGCAAGGCAAATAGCGTCAGCTTCTAGTTCAATAGCTTTTTGTACCTCGATGTAACTTCCGCGATCTTTAAAACAGCCCGTTGGATGCTCAAACTCAAGTTTAGCATATAGCTCAGCTCCGTATGTGTCGGACAGCCTGTTTAGATATTTAAGTGCGGATGGATGATTTTTAAGTGGGTCCGGCACAATGGAACTGAGAGGGTACTGAATTTCAACACGCGGTTCATTGTACTCGATCTGGAGTACGCCGCCACATGATGTACAATACGTTGATGTTTCTTTTTCACTGTTTACCGCCCCGCACATAATGCAGGTCATTTCGTAGCCGGTATGAATATCTGACATTCGGATGTAAGTTGTTTTGTGTGATGCTTTACAGTTGAAAAATACGAATCAATTCAACCAAGCTGAAACTGAAATGGAAGCGCTTTTAAATTTATTTACTTTGATCAGGAAAGCGGCACAAGAAAGATATCTTCAAAGTCGAGATCGAGTTCTTCTAAAACCGGTCCTGCGATTTCAACAATCTCTTCCTCAGAATATTCGTCAAGTCCTTCCAGCTCAACATAGAGTATTTCGTTTATTTCATCTACATAGTAAGAAGAGTCAGTTGATTCAAAACTCTCTTTTAAAATCTTTACCAGGTATTCGATATCTTCGTGCCAGGCCTGATAATCCTGTTCTGTTTCATCGGGCATATAACCACCAGTTGAACTAAAATTATTTGTTCAAAAATATTGAATCTCGCACCATGAACCAATCATTGATTTCACTTCGGGAGATCGCCCAAAAAAGAACAAGAACTATTATTGGTCTGATGAGCGGTACATCACTCGATGGGCTCGACATAGCATTGTGTTCTGTTTCCGGAAAGAGCGCTCAGACAAAAGTGTCACTGGAGAAGTTTAAAACAATAGAGTACAGTGGTGAACAGCGTGGTTACCTCAAAAAAATTACATCCGTTGAAACAGTCTCCCTCAGCGATTTATGTTATGTACATACCCGGCTGGCTGTCGATTTCGCAGACATGATTCTTGATACGCTGAAAGTGTGGGGCATTTCTCCAGAAGAAGTAGATTGCATTGCCAGTCATGGTCAAACGATTTATCATTTACCGGCCAGGGATCAAAAGGGTACTGAAAAGAAACTGAATAGTACGCTTCAGGCAGGCGATGGAGATCATCTGGCGGCTCGAACCGGAATTCTCACGATAAGCGATTTCAGGCAAAAGCATACGGCCATTGGAAGAGAAGGGGCACCTTTAGCGGCTCTTGTCGACCGTATCTTATTTCGCGATTCCTCTGAATCAAGAATCTTACTCAATATTGGAGGCATTGCAAACTATACCTTGCTGCCGGCTAAAAGTACCGGAAACACACCCGTCATCACTACCGATACAGGGCCCGGAAATACATTGATAGACACAGTAGTTCAGAAACATTTTGATATGCCATTTGATACAGGCGGCAGAATCGCAGCTAAGGGAACCGTAAATCAGGATTTACTTCAAGGGTTGCTTGAGGATCCCTGGTTTAAGGAATCAGGATTAAAATCCACCGGACCGGAATACTTTAACCTGAAATGGATAATGAATAGGGCGGAAAAGGCTGGAGTTAATATAGAATCGACTTCACCGGAAGATCTGGTGGCAACAGTCACTGAACTGTCCGCTCGCACTATATCCGAGTCTATC
>Ga0209949_1000500_pt1 | contig 20787 bp, 19 predicted proteins | sample SalPonC_black_MG_FD_185711 | JGI IMG/M metagenome (GOLD analysis project Ga0209949, IMG submission 185711) | Salt pond soil microbial communities from South San Francisco under conditions of wetland restoration - Salt Pond MetaG... | ecosystem: Environmental > Aquatic > Marine > Intertidal zone... | reverse complement strand
ATTTTTATCAATCTAACCTATGAAAAAAATAAAGGAATGAGTTTAAGCAAAAAGACGACTGTAGGAGTAATTGGAGCAGGAACCATGGGCAGCGGAATTGCCCAGATAGCCGCTACGTTTGGCCATAATGTACATATTTTTGATGCATACCCGGAACAGCTGCAAAAGTCAAAGGAAGGGCTCGTCAGCATTTTGAACAGGCAGGTAGAAAAAGGGCGGATGACAAAGGATGAGGTGGACGGAATACTTTCCCGAATTCATTTTGTTGAACACCTGAATGCCTTTGAGACCTGCGGAATTATTTTTGAGGCAATCATTGAAGATCTGGAGAAGAAAAAAGATCAGTTTGCCCGGCTTGAGGCAATTGTATCCAAAGATTGTTTTCTGGCTACCAACACGTCATCCCTCTCTATTGCATCAATTTCAGCCGCACTTGACAAGCCTGATCGATTTTTGGGCGTGCACTTTTTCAACCCGGCACCATTGATGAAACTCGTCGAAATTATTCCAGGCATCTCTACAGATGCAGGCATTCAGAAAGATGTGAGCCGCTTTATTTCAGAATGGGAAAAAACCACTGTTCTTGCCACAGACACACCTGGATTTATTGTAAACCGTGTGGCCCGGCCTTTTTATGGTGAGGCACTTCGGCTGTATGAAGAGGGTGTTGCTGATCACGCAACCATAGACTGGGCCATTAAAGAGCTTGGCGGATTTCGTATGGGGCCGTTTGAGCTAATGGATCTGATTGGTCACGATGTGAACTATAAAGTTACCGAAACAGTGTTTAAGGAATTCTATTACGATCCGCGTTTTAAACCGTCATTCGCCCAAAAGCGATTGGTTGAGGCCGGCCGTTTGGGAAAGAAATCCGGAGTTGGCTTCTACGACTATTCAGAAAATGCAGATAAAACGGAGCCAATAAAAGATGAGAAGCTTGGAAAGAAAATACTAAACCGGATCCTCGCGATGCTCATCAATGAAGCCTCCGACGCTGTGTTTATGAATGTAGCCACTGTAGAGGATGTAGACCTTGCAATGACTAATGGAGTAAACTACCCAAAAGGCCTGTTGCAGTGGGCTGATGAACTGGGAATTAATGTCGTATTAGACTGGATGTATGAACTTCAGTCTGAGTACAGGGAAGATCGATACAGACCAAATCCGCTTCTGAAGCGACTGGCAAGCAGAGGTGAAACATTTTATGATGGATAAAACACAAGAATCTCATCAGATCGTAAGTAAATTACTGAACGCTGATCCTTTCAGCCAATGGATGGGCATTGAAATTCTGGAGGCAGATTTAGGACGTTGTACCGTTCAATGCACTATTTCAAAAGAGATGCTGAATGGTTTTGATGTTGTGCATGGCGGAATTATTTTTTCACTTGCTGATACGGCTCTCGCTTTTTCAGCTGCCACAACCGGGCGTGTTGCCCTGGCCCTCGATAATTCGATATCATACACCAAGAAAGCCCGAATCGGTGATATCCTTACGGCACATTCCAAGGCAATAAATTTAACTTTTAGAACTGGTCTTTTTGATGTCAAAATATTAAATCAGTCATCTGAGATAATTGCAGTAATGAAGGGTACAGTTTACAGAATGAAGGAATCATTGAAGAAAAGTGACAGCACACCGTCGGCAGATTCTAACCGATAACTTTTATTCCGTATACACGTAAAGCAATTTGAACATCAGCTTTTTAAAAAATATTCGATGGGATTAAAAAACGAAGCAAAGTCTATTTACGACACGAAGGCTTTTTACAGGGAATACGTATCAGGGATGAACTCCCGGCAGCTGGGCAAAGAATTTCAGTCTGACTCAGAACGCCTCAAAAAACTGTACCAGGATGCCCTGAAAGAGAATAATCCGCATGTTGAACCTGAGAAGATTCCTTTTTTTCAGCGTGTCTTAAGCCTTCTTTCATCCCTGACAAAGCGGTTAAATCCGGTCAGACGTCTTGTTTTTGGAGTATCTTTAGGATTTTTTCTTATCTATTTTGTACTGACTATTTTTGAATTCCTTAATATTTTTATTCTCAGTGGTTTACGGCCTCTGCTGCTACCTTTCTCTTTTGTGTTGATTCTGGTCATTCTCCTCATTGAACTTCTGGAAAAGTCTGATGTTCAGCAAGAGCTTAACGTAGCTCGTGATATTCAGCTCAGCTTACTGCCGCCATCAACCATACAAAACAATACACTTGAAATTTACTCCTTTGCCGCTACTGCACGTGAGGTAGGAGGAGACTATGTTGATGTCATTAAAACTGATAAAGGCACCTATGTCATTATTGCTGATGTATCTGGAAAGGGTATGATGGCAGCTTTGTATATGGTAAGAATTCAGGCGCTGGTTCATTTGCTGATTGAAAAAGATCACCCCTCTCCTAAACAGCTTCTGCTCGAGCTCAACGATTATATAAAGTCAAACAAATCAGACAAGACATTTGTAACCGGATGTATAGCCTTCTTTCCTGATGATGATCAGTCATTTACCTACTCTCGTGCAGGGCATAACCCCCCTATTTTGTACAGCAAAAACCACGATTCCACCTTTAAGCTCAGAACAGATGGGCTCGCTCTTGGAATGACGACCACCCCGATACTTAAGAAAACGGTCGTTGAGAAAAAGTTCCGGTTCGAAGAACAGGACAGTATTTTGTTCTATACGGATGGGCTCACTGAGGCCAGAAATGAATTCGGTGAAGAGTACGGCATCGAACGTATAGACGGCATCATGTCTATTTATGGTTCCCTGCACTCAAAAACAATCTCGAAGAAGGTTCAATCCTCCCTCGAGTCATTTATCGGCACAGAAAAACATCTGGATGACATAACTTTTGCAACGGTTCACAGAAATCCAACAGGTAAACTTACGACCGGTTCTGGTTCTTAGTCAGATTATTGAACAAGGGACAAGCCGTTCTCAACAACCTTAGCTACTGTAAGGCCAAGATGTTCATAAACTTCTTCATAAGGAGCAGACTCGCCGAACCTGTCGATTCCCATAACTAATCCTTTGCTTCCGGTATATTTATGCCAGCCATATGGTGATGAGGCTTCAATTGAAAGTCTAGCCGTTACGTTCTGAGGCAAAATCGATTCTTTGTAGCTATCTGACTGTTCTTCAAACAAGTCGATACATGGCATACTTACCACGCGGGTAGCCACTCCCTTAGCTTCAAGTTCTTCTGCTGCCTTAACAATTATTTCGACTTCGGAGCCGGTTGCCATTAGTATCAGATCAGGAGTACCGCTGGCAGCCTCTTTGAGAATATATGCGCCCTTTTCAGTTCCGGAAGCGGCATTATAAACCGAGCGATCAAGTGTCGGTAAATTTTGACGCGTTAATACCATCACAGAAGGTCCGTCATCCTTTTTTATTGCAGCTTTCCAGCAGTATGCCGTTTCGTTGGCATCTGCTGGCCGGAAGACATACACATTTGGTGTTGCCCTGAGTGCTGCTAGATGCTCTATAGGCTGATGGGTTGGACCATCTTCTCCTAATCCGATGCTGTCGTGGGTAAACACAAATATCGATGGTATTTGAGAAAGAGCAGCAATTCGGATGGATGGTTTATTGTAGTCGGAAAAGACCAGGAAAGTGGCACCAAACGGAATAATTCCACCATGTAGCGCCATACCATTTACGGCTGCGGCCATCCCGTGCTCCCTCACTCCATAGTGCAGGTTTCTTCCCTGATAATTATTAGCCTGGAAGATTCCTTTACCGGACATATCTGTTTTCGTACTGCCAGTCAGGTCGGCAGATCCGCCAACCAGGTTAAAAATGTGGTCAGATATCTGCTGAAGTATTTTACCGGAAGCATTTCGGCTTGCCAGCCCCTTTTCGTCAGCTTCAAATTCAGGTATCACTTCTGTCCAGTCTTCCGGTAATTCTCTGTTCACAAATGACTTAAAAAGTACACCGTCAGCAGGATATTTCTTTTGAAACTCATGAAGTCTGTCTTCCCATATGCTTTCAGATTTTTCACCTTTATCAACGGCTTTTAACATCTTCTGTTTAACATCATCAGGAATAAAAAATTGTTCCTTATACGGCCAGCCAAGTTGCTCCTTGGTCAGTTTAATTTCTTCTTCACCCAGCGGTGACCCATGAGATGCGGCTGTGCCTTCTTTATTCGGGCTGCCAAAACCAATTTTTGTCTTACATTCAATCAATGAAGGAGTATCGGTTCGCTGGGCAACCTTAATAGCCTCTTCAATCTCTTTGTGGTTGTGACCATCAATCTGTTGAACATCCCACCCATACGCTTCAAACCTTTTTTTTGTATCGTCCGTAAAGGCAAGGTCCGTTGATCCGTCAATTGAAATTTTATTTGAATCGTATAGATAGATAAGTTTACTCAATTTCAGATGCCCAGCCATGGATGCACTTTCATGTGAAATACCTTCCATTAAATCACCGTCGCTGACAATTGCGTACGTAAAGTGATCAATTAGCGTACTGTCACTTTTGTTGAACGTCGATGCCATAAATCGTTCTGCCATCGCCATTCCAACTCCGGTGCCAAAACCCTGCCCAAGAGGTCCTGTTGTTGTTTCCACACCTGGTGTCATACCATACTCAGGATGACCGGGTGTAATGCTACCCAATTGGCGAAAATCCTTTATCTCATCAAGAGAAAGTTCATATCCTGTAAGGTGTAGCAGTGAATAAAGCAGCATCGATCCGTGTCCTGCAGACAGAACAAATCGGTCTCGGTCGAACCACTGTGGATTTTTGGGATTATGCTTTAAAAATTTTGTCCACAGTACATACGCCACGTCTGCCATTCCCATCGGCATCCCGGGATGGCCTGAGTTGGCAGCCTGAACTGCATCCATTGAAAGTGTTCTGATTGTATTAACGCAGAGTTGATCGAGGTTATCGGATGTACTCATAAGAAATTTTAGTATATGGATTCAGTGTCAGGCCGTAAATATAGACAAGATGCCCTCTACAGAAAAATGAAATCACATAAAAAAACCGCGCAATATTTGCGCGGTTTTTGTACTAAATTGATCGGTTTGTTTGCTGAACTTAGCGCCTTGAAGTGTAACCTTCACACTCAAGTACAAATTCAAGTTCATGAGATGCCGGTCCGGAAAATTCACCATAGTTTGCATTTTCAAAAGCGCTGCATGCGTTTCCAACTTGATCCAGGGCCTTATAAGCTGTACCAAGTTCGAAATAAATCTTGGCTTTCTCCGTCACCCCACCTGACTCAAATTCAAGTGCTTGATTAGCATGCTCAATTGCACGGCTGTAGTTACCCTGTAAGTTGTGAACTTCAGCGAGCCTGTAATGGGCATCTGCATTTTGAGAATCATAATTTGATACCCTATTCAGCAGTTCGAGGGCCTGGCTGTAGTTGTCATTCTCTTTCTGGTTGTTAGCCCGGAAAATTAATTCCTGTGCAGCTCCGGTTCGAGCATTATTCAAGGTGCGATTATCTCCAAGCTGTTCAGCAAGCTCAATAGCCTGATCATAATATTCGAACGTTTGTTCTGTTTGGTTTGGGAATTGCTTTTTATGAACAATTGCTCGCTGATAATATGCAGTAGCATAATTTGAATTCAGTTCAATAGCACGATCCAGGCTTGTCATAGCTGCCTCGTAATTTTCATTTCTGAACTGAATTGTTGACTTCAGATAGTGCAGTTGCGGAATTGCACGTGTTGTCTGTTGTACAACCTGTTCGTCATTAAACTCTTCACCGGCATCTTGCGCTTCTTCAAAATAACTAATAGCAGTATTAACAGCTTCAATAGACCGCTGCTGCTGAAATTGCTGGAAAGCCCGGGATGCCCTTGTGTAATATACTCGTGCCAGATTGGTTCGGATTCGATCTGAGATATCCTGCAGCTCGTTACTGTCCGCTATCTCAAGAGCATCACGGTATGTGGCTATTGCGTCTTCAAGTTCGTTGGAACCAGCTAGTTCCTGAGCCTGATTATACAAGGTAATAGCCTCGCCTCTGGCATCTTGAGCTAAAACTTGCTGAGATAAGCCCAATATCATCGCAAATAAAAGCAGTGCGGGCAATATTTTGCTGAAAGATTTCATAATGGATACGTGTTTTGTTGTGATTTTTAGAGTAAAAACGAGCTTAACTTAATAAATTTCAATATAAGTTTTGTGTCTGTCTTTAGTAACATTAACCATTTTACGGTAAAAAAGTTTCTTAAAATGAAAAATTGGGTCTGGGACGACGTTTCTGATAAAAATCACACACATATTTCACGGCTTCATCAGGATCGTCTGTCATAAAAAATAGAGAGGTATCATTTTCGTTAATGTACCCGCCTTCTATCAACTGGGTTTCAATCCATTTGTACAATCCCTCCCAGTACTCTTTTCCAACCAGTACTATTGGAATTTTTTCAATTTTGTTGGTCTGTATCAAAGTCAGTGTCTCAAAAAGCTCATCAAGCGTACCAAATCCACCGGGAAAAACGATAAACCCCTGAGCGTATTTTACAAACATCACTTTTCTGACAAAGAAATACTTAAAACTGATTTCATACATGGGGTGTACATAATCATTAATCCCCTGTTCATGAGGCAGATCAATTCCAAGCCCAACAGATTTGCCACCTGCATTTTTAGCTCCTTTATTACCGGCTTCCATGATGCCGGGTCCCCCGCCTGTAATGACCCCAAAGCCGTTTTCAGCAATCAATTCAGCAGTTTTTACGGCTTTCTGGTAGTATTCACTGTCTTCCTTCAGCCGGGCAGAACCAAATACGGATACACAAGGGCCTACTTTCATCATTTTGTCGTATCCGTCAACAAATTCGCCCATGATTTTGAACACACTCCATAAATCATCGTTGCCTTTCTGTTCAAACTGATCAGGTGGCATGTTCTCTTTTGAAAAATATTCTGGTACTGACATGTTATTTTCTGTTCAGTTGTAGTGATAATTTAATTCCGGGGACTGCAGATGCAAGCAGATCCGGAGATACTGTAGCCTTTGCACTTAAATCGTCTGATACATCAAAGCTTCTCATATGGGCAAACACATAGGCATCAACAGCATTGAGGCCGTGTGCCAGAACAAAAACAACAAACATAAGATCCCGCCTGTTTCTTAGAGAATTGCGATTGCTCCTTAGCTGATTTGCACTAACACCCTGAAGACGTTCCGGTGTAGGTCCAAATTTGAAATCTGTGTCTTCACCACGCTGGGAATTATAGTATGCCGCTTTGTAATCCCTGTAATCCTGGTGAACGGTGTAAGTGTAATAACCTACTCCAGCATACAACCCGTAAACGATTGGCACTTTCCAGGCCTGTTTATTTATGATCTGGCCCCAGCCGGGTACCATAAGTGATTTGAGCATTACTGATTTCGGCTGTGGAAATTCCTGCTGTGAGCTGCCGGTATCAACAGAATCCAGTACAGCTGCTGAATTTGACAACCTGTTTTCGAGAAGGAAGTAATCATGTTCAACAAGTACAGGCTGCGCCGATATCGGCATAATAAGCCCAAAAAAAACAAGCATTAAACTAATGCTCTTCATCAAGAATCTGTAAAAGTCGTTCAAGATCATCGTTTGAATAATACTCAATACGGATCTCACCGCCATCCCCTTTCTGTTTGATATCGACCTTTGTGCTCAGATTACTTCTAAGACGTTTTTCAATTTGATTCAAAAAGGGTGAATCCTTCTTTTTCGGTTTATTTTTATTTGGTTTGTCATCTTTATTTGATAATGACCTGACAACTTCTTCTGTTTGCCGGACAGAGAGAGAATTTTTCAGGATTTTTTTGAGAATACGCTGTTGGTCTGATTCATTCTCTACACTAATCAGCGCGCGGGCGTGTCCGGTTGATATTTGCTCATCACGCAGTGCTGCCTGAAGAAAATCGGGCAGCTGCAGCAAACGCATCATATTTGTAACTGTACTGCGATTTTTACCCACGCGTTCTGCAACTTCCCCCTGGGTATAATCACACTCTTCCATAAGGCGCTGATAACCCATTGCCACCTCAAGAGGATTAAGTTCTTCACGCTGAATATTTTCAATCAGCGCGAATGCGATCATCTGTTCATCGTTAACTTCACGAACATATGAGGGGATCTCATCTGCACCTGCCAGCTTTGACGCTCTGAGCCGGCGCTCACCACTGATTAATTCAAAACGTTTTTCACCAATATAACGGACCGTTATCGGCTGAATTAACCCATGCTTCTTAATAGAATCAGCAAGCTCATCAAGTGCTTCCCTTTTAAAATCCTTACGTGGCTGATGTGGGTTTGCCCGAATATGATTAACTGGTATGTTTAGTACTACATTAACCTTCTCGGCCGGTTCGATTGGTACGGCAGTTTTTGTTTTCTTAGCACCTTCTTTATTGCCTTCACTGCTATCATCGTTGTATTCAGGAAAGAAAGCTCCGAGACCCCGTCCAAGCACTTTTTTACTCATAAACCCACTCCTAACCAGCCACTACCGGGCTATCTTTGAACATCTTCTTATTTTGCTGAATTATCTCTCTTGCAAGAGACAAATAGTTCTTTGCGCCCACACTTGAGGCGTCATAAAGGATCGCAGGCTTCCCAAAACTTGGCGCTTCAGCCAGCCGGACATTCCGGGAAATGACAGATGAAAATACACGATCGTCAAAATATCGTTTCACCTCATCAGCCACCTGGTTTGAAAGACGTGTGCGAGTATCATACATAGTAAGAAGAACACCTTCAATTTCGAGTTCAGGATTCATGTGCTGTCGAACAATTTTTATCGTGTTCAGGAGCTGTCCCAATCCCTCAAGAGCAAAGTACTCACATTGCACAGGAATTAGAACTGAATCTGAAGATGTCAGTGAATTGATGGTTAGTAATCCGAGTGATGGCGGACAATCAATAATGATAAAATCGTAATTGTCTTTAATTTCTTCTACGGCTTTAAGTAGAATTTTCTCTCTCTGATTGCGGTCCACCATCTCAATTTCTGCACCCACAAGGTTAATGTGTGCAGGGACCAGATCCAGGTATTCAAGCTCTGTTTTACAGATCGTCTCAGACATTTTCACGCCATCGACCATAACCTCATAAATTGAATTCTCAACCGTTTTTGATTCAATACCCAGTCCACTGGTGGTATTACTCTGCGGATCAATATCAATAATTAATGTTGAGTGCTCAATAGCAGCAAGGCTTGCCGCAAGGTTGATAGCTGATGTGGTTTTCCCCACACCACCTTTTTGATTTGCAATCGAAATTACTTTTCCCATTCAGTCGTAGAGGCAAGGTTAAGATTAATTCAAATGAATATAAGCCACAATAAAGCCCTTACCAAAAGAAGTTATACACATCACAATGTGGATATCTTTCGAAAACCGCCTCTCAATTGCTTTAAACAAAGATTTAGCGATTGTTTCCCGTAAGCTGAACGGGTCGGCCAAATAGCTCTGAAGCTGGATACTTGCCCACAGGCCGAAGTTTGTTCATCGTATTTCCGGCTTCATTTATCAGCTTTGGGCTGGATAGTGATTCAAATCCGTTTAGACGGAGAACATCCTGCCTGTCTACCCATGGCTGAATATTTAAAGTTCGGGTAACTTCATTTTGCGACATCCCACTACCAAAAGATGAGAAAGTTGCTGCTTCTATACCGGAATCACTGTTTTCATCAAATGTTCCCTGAAGAATCAACGACCCGGTGGTAAGTCCCAGAATTACAACTGCGGCTGATAAAAAATAACCGCTTTTAAAACTCTGCCTCCTATTAGCCTGGTCGGCAGCAACTGAAAGAATTGAATCTGTAAGGTGTTTAGGAGGGTCCAGATCAGGTAAGTTGTCTAGCTTTCCATTCATTCTTCTCATGGATTCCACCTCGATTCTTAAATCGGGATTTGAAGCCATCATCCGCTCAAATTCAACTTTTTCAGCGGGATCCATCTCTTCTAAAATGTATTTAATACTGTTGGTATCTTCTCTACTCATACACTATTTGGTTGTTTCTCAAGCTCTTCATCAAACATTTTCCTCAGATTAATAAGCGCATATCTCATGCGGCCAAGTGCTGTGTTAATAGATACATCAGTCAAATCCGCAATCTCTTTAAACGGCATTTCATAATAGTGCCGAAGCATTACAACAGTTCGTTGTTCTTCCGGCAGGTCTGAAATATGTCTCAAGAGTTCAGATGTTGACTCGTCAAGCTCAAGTTTTTCGTCCTGAGCAACAGCGTCTTCATCCGGAAGACGATCATAAAAATCAGTTTTAGAATCGTCATCGTACGATCCCTTAACGTCAACAAATCGTTTTTGTTTTCGAATATGATCAATTGTTGCATTATGTGCAATTCTCATCACCCATGCAATCCATTTACCCTGCTCATTATAGGTATCGTCCATCTTTGTAATCACCTTGGTAAATGTTTCCTGGAAAACATCGTTGGTAACTTCACGATTGTGAACCATACTGAAAATATATGAATACACTTTAGCTTGATGGCGATTCATCAGTTCTTTAAAAGCGAGCTGATCCTCGTTTTCACGATAAAGAGCTACGAGTTCACGATCTTTCATTTGATCGTAACTGTCAGGAATATTTTTTGATTTATTCAGTCGCATAATAGTGTTGATTTAATATTCTTTCACGCTGTTTAACTAACAAATTGCCGGACTAATACATTCGTATACGAAATCATTCGCGTATCGGATGGACTCAACATCCATCAATACACAATAAAACATAACTGCATCAGATTTTCTATAACATATTGATGTTATATACTTTAATGATTTGTGTTAACTGACCTATTCAAAGCAAACTATTCAACATTCTTACTGACCTTTCTCAGAATTGTTTCATGCCGGAATAGACCCGCTCGCTGCGTATTCAGCGCCAGCCACTACTTCGGTTCGGTATCACCATTTTTATTATAGTAAAGATACACCTGCTCTCCTTTCTTTTTACCAATAGCTTCCTGAAGCTGCTGTTTACCTGAATTCTTTACCTGTTTTACTGATCCGAAAATTTTTATCAGGTCTGTTGCTGTTTTCTTCCCAATACCATCGATTTCAGTAAGTTCTGTTTTTACCGTACGCTTGCTTCGTTTATCACGGTGGTAGTTTATTGCAAATCTGTGCGCTTCATCTCTTGCCCTCTGAAGCAGCTTAAGAGCTGAAGATTTTTTTGGAATCATGTAGGGAGCAGATTTTCCAGGAACAAATATCTCTTCAAGACGTTTTGCTATCCCCGCAATTTCGCACTGCCCTTCAAACCCTATTTCACGTAGTCCCTGTACCGCAGCGTTCAGCTGACCTTTGCCTCCATCAATAAGAATCAGATCCGGTGGCTGAAGTTTCTCTTTTTTGACACGCTTATACCGCCGCTTAACGATCTCTTTCATTGATGCAAAATCATCGGCTCCCGTAACAGTCTTTATCTTAAAGCGTTTGTATTCGCTTTTTCTGGGTTTGGAATCAACAAAACAGACCATGGATGCTACCGGGTCAGTTCCCTGGGTATTCGAGTTGTCAAAACACTCAATTCTACGCGGCAGGCGCTGCAGGTGGAGATACTCTTTCAGATCTTTAACTGATTGCGGTATGCGTTCTTTTTCATACTTCTGCTTTTCAAGTTTACGCTGTCCGAGATTCAGCTTCGCATTGGAGATAGCCATATTGATCAGATGTTTCTTCTCACCAATCTTTGGCACTTTTATGGGCACTTTTTTCTCATGCTGCTCCCATAAATACTCCGCCAGTGGTTCAGAATCCTCCATCTCTTCACTTATATACACCTCATCGGGAATGGCTCCGGCAAACTGCCCGGTGTAGTAATCTTCCACGAATGACTGGATCATAATTTCACGCGTGGTTTCTGAAATATTCTTCAGAAAGCGATGAAATTTCCCGATTAGCTTACCTTCTCTCACCTTAAACAGAACCCCGCATGCTTCCATAAGCTCGTCATCGACCTCCACAGCAAATATGTCGCGATTAACCTGCTTACTATCCACGATCTTCATCTTCTTGTTGTACTTCTCAAGAGACTCCATGCTATCGCGGAGTTTCGCTGCTTCTTCAAACGCAAGGGCATCTGAGGCTATCTGCATCTCTTCTTTTATTTCCCTGATAAGATCTTCAGTCTTACCTGTAAGAAGCCGCTCTACTTTCTCAATTGCGTTCTGATACTCTTCTGCGGGCCAGTCGCCCGAGCAGTTTTCGAGGTAATCATCAAAACAAGAGTGCCACTTTGGGGCACCTCTCGACTTGTCAATCATTTTAGGCGACACCGCACACGTACAGAGGTTAAATGTTTTCCTGATGGTTTCCAGCATTCGGCGCATGTGCCCTACATGGTCATACGGCCCGAAGTACTTACTCCCATCCCTCACCACTGTCCGGGTTGGATATACCCTGGGCCTGGTGTCATCCGTGATGCAAATGTAGGGATACGACTTATCATCGCGATACATAATATTGTAGCGCGGCTGATGTTTTTTGATGAGATTATTTTCTAAAATCAGGGCCTCTGATTCCGAATCGGTTACAATCACCTCAACATCATCAATTTTTGATATCATGACCTTCAGCCGGCCATCGTGCTGGCGGGAATCCTGAAAATAAGACCGGACCCGGTTTCTGAGCTTCTTCGCTTTTCCTACATACAGGTGGTTTCCGCGGCTGTCTTTAAACTGGTAGACACCGGGACTGAGCGGGAGATTGTCAACTTTTTCTTTTACCGTGATAGACATAGAGCATCATTCAATTTTTGTAAAAATAGCAAACAGTCGCCTCGGGAAAAACATTTATATTATGGACATTGTTTTACAGTCTTTGCTGTTCGACTGATCGGTATCTATTTTTTTTTGACTCGTCTTTATCAAAAGGCATCAGCGAGTCCCGTTTTTTTTGATGATAAATTTTATCCATGCCCTACACCGGAACTGTACCAGACTTAGAAATTATATTTGAAGACAACCACCTTTTAGTGATCAACAAACCGGCGGGGTTGTTATCACAGGAAGACCATACCGGTCGACCTGACGCACTTTCACTTTGTAAAGAGTATATCAGAAAGCGTTACAATAAACCGGGCAATGTATTCCTGGGATTGCTTCATCGTTTAGACCTCCCTGTGAGCGGTGTGATGGTTTTTGCAAAAACATCGAAAGCTGCTTCAAGAATTAGCGAGCAGATCAGATCACGTAAAGTTAGAAAACGGTATCGTGCAGCCGTTCATGGAAATCCCCCTCCTAATGGAGTCTTGGAACATCATTTAGAGAAAGACAGGGAAAAGAACATGGTCAGGGTTGTTGGCAGGCCAACCCGGAAAAGCAAAGTGGCAAAGTTATCATTTAACACCATTTCCAGCCGCGAGACGCTTTCGCTCATCGATGTTAATCTTGAAACTGGAAGAGCTCATCAAATACGGGTTCAGTTTGCTGAAATCGGATCCCCAATCTGGGGTGACAAGCGCTATGGAAAGAAAGAGCCGGGATATATTGCACTACATGCCCTCTCATTCAAGCTGGAGCATCCAACTTTACGGGAAAAAATGACGTTTTTCGCGGAACTGCCCGACATTGAACCCTGGACCCATTTTAAATAGAAAAAGCCACGCAGAGTAGCGTGGCTTTTTGGCGTTTGATTGTGGTAAAAATCAGGCTAACTGAAGTTCACTATTTACGTGCTCAGGACTCCAGGATTCCTGTGTATTCTCAAGCGCAAGATTTCCAATCTCTTCAGCTCTGTCGGTATCACTATTTATTTCGTATGCCGTGACTACCGGAATAACTTTACTTATTGCTGTTATCATTATGGTGCAGTCATCGAGATGTTTCTTGCTAATATCAGCAAGCTCTTGGTTATTGTTTGAAAGCGCATGTGTATGCAGCATCGTATACCCAACGGTTATCATTGAAAGTGCTGTATAATCATCACGCAACATTTTCGACAATGCGTCATCTCTCACACTATCAATCATGCCGGCTACAGATCCTGTAAAAGATGCAAGCTTGGACTTGATGGTCGACTTAATTTCAGCTCCCATCTGGTCAAGTTCAGCGGCAAGTTTTTGTGTGTGTGATGATGCCATTTTATCTAAGTTATTCAGCAACTCTACTGCACGCTTATCAGTTGATTTATTTGAAGTCTTCTGCTGTTTGACAGCATTCATGAAGTGACGTTCCAACGCATGCAGATCTGAAATGTATGTTTGCAAATTATTTTCTTTTTGTGTGCTCATATTGTGAATTGAATAAATTTTGTACTTCCAATTTGTCTACACAACAAACGTTATGTAATTGGCGTTCAATTCACTGATGCTTATCAGTGAAAATTATTCGACATGAAAAGGACTAATTAAGCAGATTAGATAACTCGTCGGGTGGCAAGATACTTTGTTGCCCAGTATCGCTGGCTAAGTCTTGATATCATAACTCCGGATGAGACTGAGGCATGAAGAAATCTATCCTCATCCATAGCGATTCCGACATGTAGTAAATTCCGTCCGGTTTTGAAAAAGACCAGGTCACCCGGCCTCATGTAATTGCGGCGAACACTGTTTCCGGCGGATATCTGTTGGCGTGTATTTCTGGGAAGCTCGATACCAAAATAATCACTGAATATTATTTGTGTAAAGGACGAACAGTCAACCCCTCCGATGCCGGAACCTCCTAATATGTAGGGTGTTCCTTTCCAGTCGGTATGAGCCTGATTGAGGGCATCCAGAACATTATTTCGCTGCAGATCAGGCTGGCTGGATCGCTGCTGGACGCGAGGCTGATTTGCAACACCACACCCGGAGATCAGGATGAGCAGTGTTACAGCAATAATCCATCGTAAAGACGTAAATTCAACAAGAACCGGAGTGCACATTTGCAAATGATGTTTGTATCTTAACGTGTATGAATGACAATATGATGAGATTACTTGTAAATATCGACCACATTGCAACACTTCGTAATGCCCGCGGTGAAGGATACCCTGACCCCGCCGAAGCAGCGAAAGTAAGTGAGGAAGCCGGTGCCGCCGGAATTGTGTTCCACCTTCGCGGTGACCGTCGTCATATCCGCGACGATGATGTTCAAAAACTTAAAGATACGGTTACAGGCATACTCGATTTTGAAATGTCTGCATCTGAAGAAATGATAGAGATATGTCTTGAAACCGGGCCTGATTTAGTGACTCTTGTGCCTGAAGGCCGAGAAGAGCTCACAACCGAAGGCGGCCTGAATATGAGCGCCGTCTATGATGATTTTGAGAGCCGTGTGTTCCCTGCGCTTAAAAATGGCGGTATAGCTATATCACTTTTTTTAGACCCCAACCCCAGAGATATTGAGCTTGCGAATGAACTTGGCGCTGAAGCCGTAGAACTACACACCGGTACATTTGCAAATGCCAGAAACCACGATGACCGTCGTGTTGAACTTGAACGACTCAGAAAAGCAGCCAAAATGATACATGAATTTGGAATGACTGTTAACGCCGGTCACGGACTTAACCTTGATAATCTGCCGGAACTGATTGAGCACGTTCCTCATCTCAGGGATATAAGCATTGGCCATGCACTCATTTCTAAAGCTATTTACCTGGGCCTCGGAAATACGGTGAAAAAGTATTTAAAAATAATGGAAGGCTGACCCTGATGTTTACAATTTCATTTTTAAACCTGTTAAAGAAGCCGGCCTCCCCTTCAAATCAACTCTCATTTTTCTAATTTGACTGAAAAACAACCACATAAGTCAGGCTACGCTGCAATCATAGGAAAACCGAATGCCGGTAAATCCACTTTGATGAACCGTATCCTTGGCAGTAAGATTTCTATAACAACTCACAAGGCGCAGACAACGCGCCACCAGGTGGTCGGCATCTTTTCTGACGACAATACACAGATAATATTTCTTGACACACCGGGTGTTATATCGCCAACATATGAGCTTCAAAAGGCGATGATGAAAACTGTTGAGAGAGCCCGAACTGACGCGGACGTTATTCTTTTTATATTTGATCCTACCGACACGCACCCAACCGATGAAGTGATTGAACTGCTCCGGTCGATCAACAAACCGATTATCCTGGTGGTCAATAAAATTGATGCAATCAATAAAGATAAAGCGGATGAGAAAGTAACTCTGCTCGAAGATCGGCTTCGTTTCAAATCCATTCACTACGTCTCTGCACTTCAGGGAGAGGGAATATCTGAACTTATCGATGACATCCGGTCTCTGTTTATGCCGGGCCCGCCCTACTACCCCAAAGAAGATTTGAGTGAACACCCGGTGCGATTCTTTGTGTCTGAACTGATACGCGAACAGGTCTATCTGCAGTTCGAACAGGAGATCCCATACTCCTGTACGGTAGATGTTATTTCTTACGCTGAAGATATTGATATAGACCGCATAAGCGCAGAAATTATTGTCAACAGGAAATCTCAGAAAGGAATGCTGATTGGCAAAGGCGGCAAAGCGATTAAAAGTCTGGGCGTTGCTGCCAGGGCCTCTATTGAAGAGTTTATTGGCAAGCAGGTATTTCTTGATCTGCACGTTAAAGTACGCGAAAAATGGCGTGAAAAAGAGAATTGGGTGAGGAATTTAGGCTACTAAATCCAATTAGGAAGCGGTACCAGTTCGTTCTGAAGGGCAATTTTACTATTCTACTGACTAGTGCCTGTTGCCATTTCAATGGTGTAATGACGTTAGCGATTTACCGGATGAGTCATTTCTGAATGATTTTTTGATTTGGTATGACTAGATTTTTCAGAAAAACTCATCCCTAAAGCTTTCAGATCTACACTACACGACATTCCATTGATGGTACTTTACTACTCCTAAACGAGTTTCATTCATCCATGATTTTACGATCCTGCTTAGCGCTCACTGTAGTCACACTCGTTTCAGTCCTACTCTTAAGTTCATGTACTGACTCCACCCCTTCCATTGAGGAACCACCTGATTTATTTTTTTCAGGCACGCAGCCAGCTTTTACCGGTGAAGAATTCAACTTTGCCATTGAAGCAGACGATCCGCAAGGAGTTAACGTTGAACTGATGATAAAAGATTTACCCGGATGGCTCACCTTTTTACCTACCGAAGCAACATTAAAGGGTATGCCTTCTGAAAACGATGAAGGTCTTCACATTATCAATGTAACGGCTGATAACGGTGAACGGGCGCGCAGTCGTGATCTCAGAATACGGGTCTTTAAAGACCGGGATGAGGAAAAGCTCCAGATAGGTGTTGAAAATGCAATCGCATCGTTTGCTTCCGCCCTTCGCGGGGTGTCGGTTGCACTGATTGACCGTGATGAAAACCTTTACCATGCATACACCGGATTTTACGGCTCCGGATCAAATCTCTTCCCTGTCGACCAAAACTCACTCTTCAGAGTTGCAAGCGTCAGCAAGCCGTTTACCACAGCGCTGGTGCTTCAGCTGGCAGAAGAAGGCGCATTCCACCTGGATGACTTTCTCGGTGACCACATCGAAACGAAACTTCCAAACAGCAGCCGCATGACCATCAGACAAATGCTGAGTCATACCGCCGGGGTTTTCGATCATCTCAATTCAAATAGGTTTTGGTCTTCCCCTCAGTTCACCTCCACAAAGGTATGGAGCACAGAAGAGATTGTTGGCTTTGCGATAAATAATGGCCCGGTATCGTCTCCCGGGAGCTCATACAGCTACTCCAATACTGCTTTTTACGCATTGAAAATGCTTATTGAAAAATATACCGGTGTTTCACTGAGGCAGGCGTATCAACAACGATTATTTGAACCCCTGGGGCTAACTGACATCATATATGACGATTATTCCACATTGACCAATCAAATTGACGATCTGGCGCTCAATTCCCGCAGTTACGAGTACCATCTAACGGCAGCGGGTCCGGCCGGAGCCATAGCATCAACCGCTTCAGATATCGCACGATTCGGGCGGCAGCTATATTCAGGGCACCTTTTGTCAAAAGAGCTGACAGATCAAGTTACAGTTAACATTGGTGAGCAACATAACGGGCCTGGTTATGGACTTGGAACGCGTATCTGGAACATCGGGGGGATTCCACATCATGGTCACACAGGGGCACTACTCAATTATCGAAACATTCTGATGTATATTCCTGAAGCAGACCTGACAGTGTCCATTCACACACATGATGTACACGCAAACTGGTTCACCCTGGTTGATGCCATCTTTGACTACTCTGTCCAAAATTTTTCTGATGGACTGGCAAAACCGGTTCCTTTCAACTACGGAGCCATACCAAGGGAAGAAGTAAATCTGAAGCATTAACGTACTGATTAACACACGATTCTAAATCCCGAAATAACATACAAGACAGTTATCAATATGATGAAAGTTCTTTTGATCGTTCTTTGTTTTCTAACCTACATTCCGGAAGAAATTTGTGCTCAGTCCGCATCAGATATGAAAAGCATGAAAATCGTGCTGATGTCTGACCTTAATGAAAGTTATGGGTCAACTCACTACGGTGAATTTGTTGACAGCACCTTGGCCTACGTTGCTCAATGGCAGCCTGACCTCGTGCTATTTGCGGGTGATATGATTGCCGGGCAGAGTCTTCAGCTCAGTGAGAGCGACTTACAGGCAATGTGGGCAGGTTTTGATGACGCAATCGGCGAGCCGATGAGAGACCTGAGTATTCCTTTCGCGTTCACACTTGGCAATCATGATGGTTCAAAGAGTGGGAACTTCGACCATGAACGGGACCTTGCAAAATCGTACTGGAGTACCCGAATGCCCGTTCTTAATTATGTTAGCAATGACCATTTTCCATTTTACTACAGTTTTTCACACGGTGACATATTTGTGATCAGCTGGGATGCCTCAGGCCATATCGTGTCTGATGAGGAGATCGATTGGATACAGCAGCAGCTCACTCGCGATGAGGCAAAAAATGCATCATTAAGGCTTATGTTAGGTCACCTGCCTCTTTATGCCGTTGCCGAGGGCCGAAATCGCCGGGGGGAAGTTTTGAAAGATGCCGACAGGCTTTTTGAAATGATGACCGACCACAATGTTGATTATTATTTCAGTGGCCACCATCACGCCTGGTATCCCGCTGAAAAGGATGGCCTGCGGATGATTCACTCCGGGGCTCAGGGCAGCGGTCCTCGGCCGCTTATCGGATCAGATCTCCCGCCTCGGCGCACCATCACACTTCTCGAAAGAGAAACAGGTGACACGAATTTTATGATCACCACATTTGATATGCATAACAATATGGAGATCATTTTACCGGACGAGCTCCCTCCTTCCATTGATGGAATCAACGGGCGAATTGAACGCTATGATTACGATCAGTGAAAAGATACTGCTGGATGCTCACAATAACACATATATAGAAAGGAGTTTTAAAAGCATTCTGCTGATAATAAGCAAACCGAGCTAATGAGCCGTACTTTCGACATCATGCAAAAGATCTGAATGTAAGAAGTCGCATTGGAACCGTAGTTCGCTATATCACCCCAGTAATAGGATCCGATAAATATTATTTTGAATCAAATCTTAGGGATTGTAGCTGATCCTGAAAATCTTATTCTGGAAAATATCCCCCACATAAAGGCTGCCATCTGGCCCTTCCGCAATATCAACAGGATTATTCGGAGACTGCTCATCAAAGTTCCATACCGCAAAATCTTCAAATTGTGCGGTAGTTTCCTGCCCGGTACCGCCCATGTTCACAACCTGTATACGTTTTCCGTTTGCGTTCGGTCCTTGTGAATAGGTATAGCCGAACAAAACGTGAAATAGCTTGCCTCTGTACCGGTCCGGGAAATGTGTGCCTTTATAAGTCAGCATTCCGGTAGGTGATACGGTCTCGGTCCATACGTGAATCGGGTTAACAAATTCAGGATTATCATGAAAACCGAGTTCTTCCGGCCAGCCATAGTTACCACCGGCCTCTACCACCATAAACCTGTCCATTCCCGTGGGGCCGTTATCACTAACAATCAGGTCCCCATTGCTTCTGAAATTCATATCAAACGCATTACGAAAACCGACTGCGTACGCATAGTTATCCGGGCCAAATGGATTATCAGCCGGAATCTCACCCTCTGGTGTCATTCGAAGAATCTTGCCGTGAAACTCCTCCAGATCCTGAACTTTTTCTTCCTGGTAAGCATCACCCACCGATACATACAGCATACCGTCCGGCCCAAACCGCAGGTTTTCTATCTGATGGCCCTTTGCACTGGGCAGGCCGGTAAGCAATACGGTAAAATCTTCTCCCCTGTTATTCAGATCGGTAAAACGCGCAACTGAAGCCACTTCCTCTCCATTCAGCCTGGACACGTATGTAACATATACGAACCTGTTATTGTCATAGTTGGGGTGGAATTCGAGGCCCAGGAGTCCATTTTCACCTGCTACCGGGAATCCGCCCTCAATATTCAGGGCTAGATCAGCAAAGGGTACAGACTGCTTTTGTCCATCTTCATAGATCCAGATTTTTCCACTCTGCAGCTCATTTACAAATAGCCTGTCCGAACCATCCGGAGGAAACTCCAATGATGTGGGTAAGGAAATATCATCGGAAAACAGTTCAACGCGAAATCCATCCGGGACGGTGATGTCTATTTCCGGATCTTGCACCTCAGGTGGATCACTGGTTTCAGTTCCGCATGAAACTAGAAAAAGAGCAATGAGTATATAGAAACAATACCGGTGCCGAAAAGAAAATATCATATGAATGTTTTATCTGCTTGTAATGGATAATAACGAAAGTTCAGGTTTACACTCGCTAAATTGCGTGCCAGGAACTTCCGGTTGTCTGATCTCTGGCACTAT